>Ga0007806_1000395_pt1 | contig 14858 bp, 10 predicted proteins | sample CryBogCBE18Aug09_FD_71192 | JGI IMG/M metagenome (GOLD analysis project Ga0007806, IMG submission 71192) | Freshwater microbial communities from Crystal Bog, Wisconsin, USA - CBE18Aug09 | ecosystem: Environmental > Aquatic > Freshwater > Lake | place: Crystal Bog, Wisconsin, USA | collected...
TGGCCGACGCCACCAAATTTTGAATTCGAAATTCTTAGTGCGATTTGCGGAGCCTCCAGCTGGGAGTCAGCGGTGCGTCAGCTCACGAGATCCATTGGCGGCGTCACCAACGACGACACTTCCCTCGTGATTGTCGCAATCGGATTTTCGACCTTTATTGAATTGCAGCAGCGATTTGCGCGCCGGCATGCCGAGATAAAGCAATTAGCTTTTGACCCCTTGGCTCAACTCAGGAAGGACAGCGGGACTCGAGAAGACTTTGAGACTTATCGATCCGAGGCTTGGCGTATCTACAAGAAGGGGTACGAAGGCCGACTCGGGGGAAGCGTTGAAGGCTAACGACACCATAAAGGACTACGTAGTCCTTACCGAACCGCAAGGTGGCGCCCAAGGGCAATGGGCGCTTGCATCACGTGCCGGAAAGGTCTACTTTCTCAAGAAATTTCTGAACCCTAAATACCCGCAACCCGGTGGACCCGGCAGCCCTGCCGTACGTGAGCGCAAGCTCGCCGAGTGCGCTGCATTCGAACAACGCAACATACATCTCCACCGTTCTCTTAATTCTGCGCAATTAGGTGCTGGCAATCTCGTTGTGGCCGACGAATTCTTCCGAGAAGGCAGCACCTATTACAAGGCAACATCAATTGTGGTTGGATCGGGCCATAGCGACCTGACGGCCCTTTCGCCCAAGCAGGCGCTCGTCGTCATTCGCACAATGCTCTTGAGCATCAATCTCCTCCACCAAGCAGGGTTTGTTCACGGCGACCTCAAGCCTGAAAACATCATCATCCAGGAGTCAAGTCCGGGGATTTTCGTAGCGAAAGTCATCGACTACGACGATGGGTATATTGTCGGCCTTCCGCCGGACCGCGATGCGGTCGTAGGCGACCAGCGGTTCTATTCCCCAGAACTCCTCACCTACATTTCTGGCAACCCCGTGGTAACAGGCGCGATGCTCACGCCCGCCAGCGACATGTTCGCGCTTGGCCTATTGATCTACTTTCTCTTCACCGGAAAACTGCCTGATTACGACAGGAACGTGTTCAATTCAGCAGCTACCGCTGTGATGAAAGGTGCACTCGTCATGGACGAGATTACGGGGTCGCTTCACTCGTGGCTCACAATGTTGACGCAACTGGACTACACAAAACGCCCCGAAATCCACGACCTGCTGTACTACTTCGTTGACATGACGCCAGAAGAGTTAGCAGCATGCCTAACCAATCGCCGCCCACCGAAAACCACTTCGAGAGCTGTGCCTCCAAGGACGCCGCTGCCGACCTCGGGTGGGCTTAGGGGAACTCTCAAGCCCAAGCCGTAAAGTTCGAACGCAACTTCCCTTCGCGGTGATAGTGGGCTAATCTGATGTTCATGAGCATCTATGAGAACAATTGGTCCGCCGGCTACGCGGTAGACATCGTCTTCGTTATTGACACCACCGGCAGCATGCGACCAGTGCTCGATGCGGTCAAGCACCATGCCTTAAATCTAGACGAAGACCTTGCCACGGTTATGTCCCAGAAGGATAAGTCGATCAGTTCGCTGCGTGTTCGCGTCGTAGCGTTTCGTGATTACCTGGATAGGGCATCGGACGCGCTGCGTGAATCACCGTTTTTCAACCTGCCCGCCCAGAAGGGTGAATTCAGCCATTTTGTGAACAGCCTCTCCCCTGATGGAGGCGGTGATGAACCAGAATCCGGCCTCGAAGGACTGGCGGCTGCACTCCTCTCCCCGTGGGAAAAGGGTTCCGACAAGCGGCGGCACTTGGTGGTTCTTTTCACCGATGCCACAGCCCACCCGATCGAGCGAGCCGCTGCCGCAGGCCTTCTGCCACCTGGCTTTCCTCAAAGCTTCAACGCGCTTTACGACATTTGGGAGGGCGGCCAAACCGCTGGTATGGATCACTCCGCCAAGCGACTCCTCATTTACGCCCCCGATGCTGAACCATGGCGAGGTATCAGCGATCTGTGGAGCAACACGTTGCACTACCCATCGCAAGCGGGCAACGGTCTTGGCGATGTCACTTTCGCTGAGATTTTGAATCAAATCGCTTCGTCGGTTTGATTATTTGCAGATAGCGCGGGGGCGCCCCGTCGACAGCGGAAGTTCAGTCATCTGCAACAGCGGCACATGAATTGTCGAGTAGAGCTTCGCCAGACACCTAAGAACACGCTCGGTCCGGATAGGAAAAACCTTGGTGTTTGTCAAGGCGAGCCACGCCATCGAGTCAGTACGAGCCTGATAGATATGTCCAGGTTGAATCGCCACAAGCTTCGCGGTGTTTGCAATCCAGCCATGAAGTGCAGGACGTGTCACGTCAGTTGTGCACACTCTTGGGAAGTGAAAAACAGAGCCGGATGCTTCAATGATGCTGAAAGACGTAACACCGAAGAGAATCGGATCTGGCCCACTAGAAACCCAGGGTCCTCTGCTATCACCATTCCGAATCTCCGACGAACCCCTGCGCTCAAAGCATACGTCGAGACTCATTGTGTCGACCGAGGCAAACTCGTAACTACCTTGCTTGAGCCGGTACAAATAATCGGCAAATAGACCGGTGTAATTATCAATTTGGTGCGCTCGGACCGCGGCGGCCGTCCAGTATTCGCTCGTCATCCCGTAGCCGTAGGACATGAATGCGCCTCTTTTGGTGAGTTGCGGAAGCTCTGAAGCGAGCGGTACCACCGCGTCGACGGGTGGTGCATTGGTCAGATGCAGCAGCGCCGCATCGCCACAAAAGCACGATGGCCGCCAACCTGGGTAAATCTTCACTTGATCAACCGAATATTGAGCACCGTCGAGAAGTGACTGGCTTAGTTGGACCCTGCCGAGGACAATTGCGAATTTTTTCGTAGGTAAGGCGAATGAGGTTGGTTCACCGCTCTGGTTATCGAATACAACACAATGTGCTGCCGTTAGCAACCATTGCGGAGCAATCAATGAACCCGTGCATGACGTTTCCGCTTGCTGCTTCAGCGCGAGTTTCGATGTCGTCGTCACATAAGCAATCCACGAGGGAGGTCGGACCACTCGAATGCCATTTGAGATGGCGCCGGCACTTGAACTCGCTGCCAAGCAGACCACCAACACCGAGGCGGTGAAACGGACCATTCTCGAAATTCCCTTGAGGGGACTAGTCAGATTCATCACACCAAGTCACTCGTCACACCGCAACATCACTCCTGTTTCGCTCATCAAAACGACTCGGTACTCACACCTAGGTTGCCATTGAAAGCCAATTGACCGGCAGCAGAAAGGGCGATCGCATTGAGCCCCTGAATGCCCGAACTAACGACGGAGAAGTTACCCCCACTGGAGTTCATTTCCACCACGGTCCCGCTTCCCTGATTATTCGTAAGCCCGACAAAATAGGTACCGCCGTTTCGGCTTACCGCGACGGAAATGGGGTGCACGAACGGCGTGGCCTTTATCGTGTCGAACACCGGCAATGTGGTTGCTGCACCGTTGATCGGATTCAGAATCACCAACGACGATGACTGGGTATTCGCCACCAGCAGGTTGCCATTCGGCAATGCGCAGATGCCTTCATTCCCGGTTAGGCGGACTTGCGAACCAACCACAACACCCGCACCACCGTTTGTGGCAACCGCAACAATACGGTTGTTTCCAGAATCTGAAATGTAGAGAGTTCCACCAATGAGTGCAATGCCAGTTGGGTTGTTCAATGGCGTGCTCAGACCAGTAATCGACACGACAGAAGCCGATCCTCCCGCAGTAGGAATGGCGACAACCTCCCCCAAGCTCGCATCCACAACGTAGGCAAACTTGCCATCCGGCGAAAGTGCAATCGAGCTAGGGGCCTTGAGCGGCACTGAACTCACCAACTCCGCAGTAGGTGTCGAAGTCCCAGGAGGCGTAACCAGTACTTGACCAGTTTTTTCCTCGGTTGTGTAGAGGGTTCCATCCGGTCCAAATTCTTCCCCGCCGGGAATAGGAAGCACACCCCCGCCTGAAGCTTGCCAGAGGTCAAGGGTGGGTCCGGTCGAGCCCGCGCCGGGCTGCAGTGACTGCTGAAGCTTTACCGTTGAACTCGTTATCGGGCTCGACTTGCCTCCAGTGGTATTCACTGCGGTGATTGAAAACGTGAATGCGGAACCACTCGGAATCACCCCATTTTTCTTCGCCGACGAACACAGTTCCGCGAATCGCCCACCTGACTGCACGGTAACCGACGTCGTGTCGCATGCCACGAGCGGCGAATTTGGCTTCACTACAAAGGCTGAAGCCGCATTCGGTCCAAATGACTGATACGGAAGCCATGTCACCACGAAGGAGCTCGACTGTGGAATTACCACGAGAGATGTAGCCGGCGCGGGAGCATTCGACGTTGTTGCCGGAATTGCCGCACTTGAACCACCACCACCGATGCTGTCAAAAGCCTGCACCGACACTACAAAGCTCTGCCCCAATTGCAGCTTGGAAACGTCGCACGAGAGTGGACCCGTCGGTGGGAAGGGTGGTGCGAGCGTACAGTACGACGAACCATCCGCCGCGATCTGATTCTTTGCCGTGACGACATAGAGGGTCACGCCGCTGCCAGGGTTCGCTGGGGCACTCCACGAAACATGCAGGGCAGTGGCCAATGGCAACACCGTCACATTGGTCGGTGCGCCCGGAACGCCGTTGACGACTGCCGTTGAAGTCGCGGCTGCCTGACCAGATCGCCGTACAATGCCACCGACTTCGTTTGATGCGGCAACAGACACGCTGTAGCGAGGGCACGCCGCACTCGTATTCGGGCAGTTTGGCACCGGTATGACACATGACGCGGTCGGCTGCGTCTTGCCACCTGTTGTGCATTGGTACCGGTGGCTTCCAGCAATAGCGGTCGCGACGTAGCTGAGAATTGGGAAACCATTGGGAACTGATGGTGTCCATGAAACGATTAGACCTTGGTCAACTGGTTGCACTTGAACATTTGTAGGTGCAACGGCGGCTCCGTCAACGTAGGACGGTGAGTAGGCCCCCGTTCCCGGTCCCGCGGCATTCTGCGCAATGACGTAGAACGTGTACGCAACACCAAACGTCAGGCCGTTGAACTGGCAGGAGAGTGGCGTACCATCGGAAACCTGCACCGTACATGGCGCCCCAACACCGGGGACTGCGGAGACGGTGTACTGCGTGATCGGCGAACCACCATCGTTCGCGGGTGGCGACCAAGTAACCACGGCTGATGCATTGCTAAGCGTTGCAGTGATATTGACCGGAACTCCGGGGAAGCCGGTCGGCGTAATCAAGGTTGGTGGGTAGAGGTACAGGTTATTAGCACCGGCAATGGTCGTCGAAACCACCGCCTGCACAAGATACGAGGTGCCATTGTCGAGCCCGCTGATTTGACATTGGGGAATCGTCGCGAGTGACGCTGGCGTCGTGGTGCAGCCACTGGCCTGTGGAACAGGAACGAAGGTCAATTGCGACGCGTCGAAGTTTGCGCTCGTGGGATCGCAAACTGTGTTTGGAGCGCACGCCGCGTAGGACCAGGCAACGGAATAGTCGAGCTCTTGGCCCACATTCAAATTCGCCAAGGTCACGGAAATCGTCTGCGGCCCAGGCATTGCAATGAGCTCACCACCCGATGGCGGGCCTTTTGGCGTCCCATTTTGGATATTGCTCGCTGAGCCCAGTCCATCAGCGTTCGCCTCGAACACCACAACTTGGTAATTGGCCCCGTTTTCGAGACCACTAATGACGCAACTGGTTGCGCCAAGCGGAGCGGTGCAGAACAGACCCACGCCGGGCCCTGAAGGCCCGCCATTGACGCCCATAACCTGAGCCTCGTAGAACGTGACGGGACTACCGCCGTTGTAGGCCGGCGTCCAGGAAACCAGAAGCGATCCGGCAATACCAGTGTCACTTACAACGTTGGACTTTTGGAGGGAAATTGCGCTCGGTGTGGTGAACGGAGAGTACGGGTCGGCAGTAGCACTGACGCTGATTGACGAAGGTGATGTCGCGTCATTACTTGCCTGAACCTGAAGAACATACGGTGCGCCGTTAACCAAATTTCCGAATGAATAACTCCGCGCCGAACTGGCCGGAACACTCACGGTGGTAACAGTATTTCCGTTACCATCAATCAGCGTCAGCACGTAGTTTGTCAAACTCCGACCATTCGTCTGGACCGGTGGTGCCCAGGTGTAAATAATCTGTCCTGATTTACAAATCGAAGGCTTGGCTAATCCCGGGATGCAGACGGCCTGAATATTTTGCACCGCCGAAGGAGCACCGTAAGGGCTAACGGTGGTCGAGGATGTTGCAGCCGGGCCAAATGAAGAAGCGCCATTCGTGCCAATCACGGTTACCGAATATTGAAGGCCGTTGGTGAGGCCTTCGATGAAGCAGTAGGTCCCACCCGTCGTACAAGACCCCACCGCAACACCCTGTTGATACGCCGTTGCGGTGTAGCTGCTCAGTGCCTGTCCTCCGTTGGAAGAGGGCGGCAACCACGTTACAAAAATCGCACCACTTCCATCGGACCGAATGCCAGGAATTGCTGACTTACTCTGGTCGGCGGTCGCGCCAACGGAAAGTGTCACGCCGGTGACAGCAGACGGTGTCGTGTAGGGATTTGCAGGTCCACTAGGGGCAGACGCAGAGAACGACCCTGGGTCGTTGTAGGCGGTTACCGTCACCGTGTACAGAGCTCCGTTGGTCAAGCCACGAATCGAGCAGAGAGTCACAGGAGGCGACGACGTTGCGGACGTGGTGCAAGTTCCGGAATTGGCCGACCCGTTAACTGGGGTCGCTGTCACCACATACTGCGTGAGGTCTCGACCATTCGTATTAGCTGAGGCGTTCCAAGTTACATTCAGTGACTGAGATCCGGCCACTGCTCCACCAATTATTGACACATTCGTCGGCGCATCTGGCGCTCCGTAGGGAATGAAGGAAAGTGAGGTTGTCGAATATGCTCCGAATGAAGTGTCGGCTTCAATAGTCACTCGATAATTTCCACCATTGGTAAGGCCGGTGAACTTATACGAGGTGGTCGTTGCCGAAACGGGGTACGTCGACTGCGAGCCATCGGGCGCCGTGAGTGTGATTGTGTAGCCGGTCAATCTCCGTCCACCGTCGGTCAGCGGTGCTGACCACGTCACTAGTGCGCTTTGACTCCAATTAACGGGAATGGCCGATGAACCCACGCCTGCAGCAAGGTTTGTGACTGAGCTCGGATTCGTAAACGGTGATGCTGGGGAGGCGGCTGAAGTCGAGAACTCTGACGGACCGCCGGACGGACCATTGAACGACTGCACTACCACTGAATACGCCACACCGTTTTGAAGTCCAATGATTGCGCAAGAAGTCTTGGGCGACGAGGTCGCGTCCACCGTGCAGGATCCCGCCACAGACGGCGCCCCACTTGAGAGAATCGCCTGGGCCACATATTTCGAAATCGCGCTTCCGTTGGTGGAGCTAGGTGCTGACCAAGTCACGCTGACCTCGCCGCTGCCAATCGATGGCCCCACCTGAACCGTTACGCCCGTTGCTGAAGAAGGGGCGCCAAAAACCAGTACCTGAGGTGATGACGCAATATTCGTCGAGTATGCATTCTGGGCTGACAAAGTGACTTGGTACAGGTCCCCGTTGGTGAGACCATTAATTTGACAGCTGGTACTCGTCGGTGGTGCCGACACGGTGCACGAAGAAGTTGCTTGAGTAATGGCGTCTGTAGCAACTGCGGTGTAACTCACCGGTGAACCGTGAGCCGCAACCGGGGTCCACGACACTGCCAAGGTGCTATCAATGCCGTTAGTCACAACTGGCGCTGCAAGAGCACCTGGCGGGCCGAACGGGGCCGAAGTGGCCACCGAGGTTGCCGAATACGCACCATTGAACGACACGACGGACACCAGATAGTTATCACCGTCAACCAATGAAGTGAACGTACAGGTCAATGGAGCTGAAGCGTCCACGGTGCAGGTTTGCGCTTGGCTAGCTGAGGTCTGATCGGTCACCGTAACCACGTAATTAACAACGGCCGGCGACTGAGCGATTGGCAGAGTGCTTGGAGCGGCAGCGGACCACGAGACAGCGAGCGTCTGATCTCCCGCATAAGGGCCATTCAGCACTTGAAGACCTACGACCGGATCACTTGATTGAAAAGAGGTGAAGTTCGTTGTTGGAGAGGAGGTCGTATACCCCTGAGTACTGTTGGGACCGTTGATTACAGCAACCGAGACGCCGTAGGTGACGCCTGGCGTCAACCCAGTAATGAGGCAGTGTGTGGCGGTAGAGGAACATGTCTCGGCGGGCTGACCAGGACTTGAGGCCGTAGCGACATAGTCGTACAAACCGCTGCCGCCGAAACTCGAAGGAGCGGTCCATGACACCGCTGCTGTGGCCGATGTCCCTGCAGCAACCACAACGGACCGCGGACTACTCGCAGGACCGTAGGGAACAATGCCGCTGACCACCGACGCCGATGCGATTCCGTTCGAAGCCGTTACCTGCACTGCGTATGAGTCACCGTTTACCAGACCAGAGATTGCACAGCTCAACGTGGAAGACGGCAGGTTTGAACAGTACGTCACAGGGGTGAAACTTTGCGCATTGGCTGTCACGTCTTTGTATGCAACGCCGTACGACGCGATGGCGTTGCCATTCGTCGTCGTCGGCGCAGTCCAGGTGACGTCAATTGTCTGGCTACCGGCAGGCGATCCAACGCTTTCAGCCTGCACCACAGTACTGGGAGCGTTATAGACCAAGACTTGGTCATTGGTCGAGGGATTTGTGTAGTTGACGAAGACTGCGTCACCACTTGAGTCCCATGATTCACTCAACTTGACCGAATACGAGTCGCCAGGAGTCAGCCCCTGAATGACACATGATGTTCCCGTCGTGGTCGGACACGAACTCGAAGTGCCGGTCGCGCTGGGCCCCATGTCAGTTGCCACCGCACTGTAGGTAAATGAACCGCTAGGGTTGCCACTCGCCGCTACCCACGAGACAGAAATTCCTGAGTTTCCATTGTTGATCGCCCTTAATGCAGACGCGGGGGTGATGGGCTTCCCGGATGTCGCATTTGATGTTGCCGTCCCCACAACATTGATTGCCGAAACCGTCACGGTGTATGTCTGAAGGCTTGTCAGTCCCGTGATGACGCATGACAATGCCGTCACCGGATTCGGGTGGCAACTTTGACCTCCGGCTGATGCCGTGACCTGAGTGATTGGTGAACTTGATGGGGCACTGAGGCTCGACCAGCTGACCTGCAGCGACGAATCGCCAGCCGTCACCGTCGGAGGCGATGGCGTGCCTGGCAGGCCAAAATTTGCCGTCGAAGACTGCGACACCACAGTCGAAGCGGATCCGCCTTTGAGAGTGGCCGTGACCGAAAGGTTGTAGGACGTATTCGCCTGAAGAATAAGTGAGCAGGAGGTCGCGCTTTGGATGGCCGTGCAGGTAGGTGCCGACGAGGATGCACCTGTCGGGGATGCATTTACGGAATACCCAGTAACGGTGACCCCCGATGGCAGGGTCGGCATCACCCAGCTCGCCGTCACGGTGATCTGTGTTCCGCTTAGTGACGAAAAGGTTTCCGTTGGAGCCGGCCACGATGGCGAGGCCGCTCCAGACGAAACGGCAAATCCGACAATCGACCCCAGAATCAAGGTCGATGACAGCAAAATTGCGAGTGGTCCTCGGCGCATCAAATACCTCTCTTTTTCTCTTTGCTGACTCTAGCCAAGATTCGTGCGGAGTGGGGACAAGAGGCCGCTCTAAGCACTATGTTTTAACATCATTAGAGTCTCAATTGTTGAGCGCTCTTGGAAACGTCTCTGGGCGGAAATTTCGTACATGGCAAAAAAAATTAAGAACTCGCCGACACATGGCTTGGACGAAAGTTTCACCGACATCACGCCAGTGCGGGACTTTGGGCCCTACGTCGAGCTCCGCGCAAAGGAGCGACTCACTGGACGAGAGGTGCAGATAGTCAAAATTTCCGAGGCTGTCCGTCGAGATCTTGCCCCGAATGGCCTTGAGGACTTTCTTCGCCTCAGCAGCAGTGCTTCCTCACTACCACACGCGGCGCCTTTGTTGCGAGCAGAGTTACCGCCGAATGAAGGGGTACTGCTTGTCTACGGGCAAGTGGGGCCTTCACTGGCGGACTATTTCGCAGTGCTTTCGAACCGGACATTCGACCGCGTTACCAGTGTCGCAATTCAACTTCTTGCACTTTTTGAACGCGCGCGGGATTTGTCAATCATCCACGGTGGTCTCGACGTGAGCCAGGTTGAAATTGACGCTGCCGGCAGTCCGTCGGTGCGTGGGTTTGGCCTGCAGAATTTTGCCTACGGCGATGGCGAGGTTCAGCCTTCACCGGACGATGCAACTCCACCCGAATCATTTAGCAAAGGCGTGTCGGGCACTTCTGCCGATGCCTACCGCCTTGGCTCGGTCCTCTACGTCGTGTGTACCGGTCACAAGTGGACCGACGGCTTTGAAAACGTGGTGGATGCAATCCTTAATAAGGAGCCCATCAGGTTTGCCCCTGAAAGTGCAGTGGCGCCCTTGTGGCCACTGGTCTCATCCCTGCTCGCCAAGGAACCACCGGCGAGACCCACGCGATTTGCAACCCTAGCCACCGAGATAAATTCACTTCGCCTAGAAGCGGAATTGCCGGCAGTTCTTTCTGGCCTGGCGGTAATTGATGATGCCGTGGTCAAAGCTGGGGGCGAGAGCACCGATTGGTCCACCTCGACACCATTTTCAATTCTCCTTCCTGATATCACGCTTCCAGTAATCGATGACTCGGTTGAAGTTGCAACACTTGATGCCGACAACCGTTCGCTCTCGGTGCGCGCGGTGGCTGCTGGCAAGCGGCCAAATGTTGTGAGTGCGCGCCGAGGCGTTGGGATAGTCGATGAGACTATCGAAAAGACCAAGCGTGACATTGAGTCAAAGGAGTCTCCGGTGATCCACCTGGAAGAACTTCGCACCGATGGGGGCGCTCTCACCGACAAAGCCTCGATTGCGCTCGACGCAATTCTGTGCTCCGCCGGACACCGGAATGAACCAGACGCTCGATTCTGTTCGGTATGCGGATTGGCCGTCGGGGCAGCCCCCTTGCCAACTGCACGTCAATGCATCAGCGGCCACCCGATGACCGACATTGCGCGATTCTGCGGAGTATGTGGTCAGCCTTCTGCGGGCACCCCACCACTGCCAGCTACGGACCCTTGGGAGAAGAAAACTTCGGCACCGGCGCCACAACCGGCGCCCGTTGCTCTTGGAACGCCCCCAGCCTCGGAGTCGGTGCCCATGCCCCCGTTGACTGATGAGGCCCCAATTCTTACCGGCAGTCCGATTACCCCCATCAGCCCCGATGTCCCACCATCCGCCTCTACCGAGGCGCCGCTCACTGAGCGAGCATTCTGCCCAGTGGGGCACTCAAACGTCATCTCAGCAACGTTCTGCGGTGATTGTGGCAGGCCCATGCGAAGGACTGATGCGCCGAGCATCGAATCGACGGCCTCCCTGGACACGACCCTGTGTCCGAACGGGCACCCCAATAGGGCGATAGTTCGATTCTGTCGCCAATGTGCGGCGCCAATGCCAGCCGCCAAGGAGGCAGTGACCCCCTCATCTCCAGCGAGCCCGGAATCGCCAGTCGAACGAACCACGCCTCGCCCCCCCGAAATACCTGGACTTCCTGGCCGACCATTTCTTGCGAGTGCGACCGATCCCGTACCGAGTGGCGGAGTCAACGTCATTTTCACTCAATCCGACGTCGCGCCAGCCCGCGAAGAAACTCAAGTAATTCGCGCGCTCGCAGGTCGACGGGAAATAGTCCTTGTCCACCGACGTGAGGTTGTCGAAGGAACGCGCTTCTCTCCGGTCACGGCCGAAGAGACTCCGGTCGAACCTGCGGACACCGACGACTAACGCTTCACCCTGCTCTCGATAAGGGCCACAACCATGATGGACAACAGCAGCGCGGCAACCACAGCGAGGGGCCATGAAAACCACAACACTCGTGGCGGAGCGCAGTAGTCGCAAGCTAACCGGCTAACTGCCTTTACCTGTTGGCTAACGCGGAACTCCTTTGTGACGCACACCGCCAGCATGACGAAGGCCGCTCCCCCAATGGCGATAACAAAAGTAAACAGCAATTGGCGCCATCGAATGAAAATGATCGCTAGTAGCGACAGGGTTGTTGCCAGCAAAGCAAAGGCAACAAGCACACCGTCAAACACGACCAGCAAACGAGAAACGGAGCTCGTTGCCGTCAGCCAAGCTATGCGGAGTGTGCGAAGAGCCCAATCATTTGAGATGTTCTGTGCCCCGACGATACTTGCGCTAAACGCCAGCAACGAATTGGCAGCAACGAGTGTGCCAATGCGAACCTTCGACTTCGTCGAAAGGTGCGACGACGCGGGAGAGGTTGTTCGAAGTATTCCACAACGAGAGCAAAATATGACGCTGCTAGGCCAAGGTGCACCACAGGCGCAAAGTAGTTCCACTGACCTACGGTAGAAGATTCTTGGAGTGTGATGTATCGACTTCTTAGAACTTGATTTGGTTCGTAAGTGCGCCTATTGTTCTGAAGCGAAGCAGTATTGATTAGGAGAAATCATGCCCACCTGTCCAAATGGTCACTACAGCGCCGTGGATGGCAAATTCTGCGTCTCGTGTGGTGCTGCGTATAGTGTGGCCGATGCGGCTACTTCCGGTGTCATTACCCCTCCTTCGGGCGGATTTCGCTCTACCATGAAGAGCGCCCCTTCGGCCTCAACCTACAACCCCGCTCCATCTGGCTATTCCCCCAGTTATTCATCAAGCGCTGGTTACAGCCCCGCAGCACCTCCAATGCCCACCTACTCGGGGCCCATGTATGCAACGCCGAGCTACTCTCCGGGCACCCGCACCGGAGAAACGGTGAAAGGAATGTCGATCGCGGGAATGGTGCTGGGCATCGTAGGCATCGTGTTCTTTTTTGTTCCAATTATCGGAATTGTTTGTGCGATCATCGGCCTTGTGCTCAGTTCCGTGGCTTGGCGGAAGATTTCCACCGGTGAGGCCTCTCCAGACGGCAAGGGGTTTGCCATTACTGGCTTTGTCACCAGTTTAATTTCGGTGGCCTTTGCTCTGTACATTCTGCTCGTGGTGAGCACACTCTTCGTCTAAGAGTCTCACCGATTCTTGGAAAAACTCTGTCCGCTCTTTCTCCCTGAAAACCGCCCTTGATGCCGTTAACTTCCAATGCGGCCGCCTCAACCTACTGATTCGTTATTGAAAGAGGAACTCATGTCGTTTTGTTCGCGTTGCGGTGCAGCCGTGGTTGTTGGCAGCCGGTTTTGCAATTCGTGCGGTAACGAAGTTGCTACGCCGACGCAGATGTGCTCGTACTGTGGGAGCGCATCGCCCTTCGGCGTACACACGTGTCGCTCATGCGGAGCTCCATTTTCCGCTAGCACCTCGTTTGGTCGGGGTAAAAGTAAAACCACTTCAGTACTTCTCGCTGTATTCCTCGCCCACTGGACATGGCTCAATACCTACAAGCGTGATGCATGGAAATTTTGGATCGGCACGGGCCTTCTCGTGGTGAATATCGTGCTCAGCCTGGTCAGTTATCGCCTGCGACTTGACGGTAATTTTTCAACCGCAACGGCCTGTAGTGGGTGGGAGGTCATTATTGCGGTTGGTCTGTGGGTCTGGGCGGTTGTCGACGTTTCAGTAAAAAATGCCAACTGGTACCGAAACTTCCCCAACGGTTGAACGGTCAAGAGAGGAAAATTATGAACTGCCCACGTTGTGGACTTGCGAACGCTGCCGGAGCAACTTTCTGCAGAGGTTGCGGATCGTCGCTCGAACAAGGTTCTTTTACCCCCTCGCCCGCTTGGACGACGAATCCGATGCCCTCTAGTGGTGGAGGAACGGTTTCCAATTTGGCAGTTGTACTGGCAGCGGTCGGATTTCTTGTTTGGGCTGTCGGCGCCATTAATTGGGTCGGTTATTTTCCGAACAAGTTCCTTGGACTTACCTTCAGCACGTTGTTTCACATTTCTGAATGCGCCTTATTTTTAGGCGGGATACTTATCGGCATCGCATGCTTGGTCTCGTTTTCCACCCTCCAACGAATTGGACTCGCCGCCTCAGCCATACTCTCGGGTATCGGATTCATAATGTCTGGTCTAGGTCCAATTCTTTTTGTCCTCGACTCATCACCATGCACCACCACTATCAATTTGATGATGGCGGGCTCCATCATCGGCTTTTTGCTAGTGTCCATTGCGATTTTTCTCTGTCTAGGCCGTAGGCGTTAGCGGCCAAATTCAACGCTTCGCGACGGGTTTTGTCGGTATTTGCTAGCTGGTCACACTATTGAGTTCCGGAACATGGATGAAATAGTTGCCATCAAGGGTACCGAGGCGTATTTCCATTAAAAAATCCCCTTGTGGGGGGAATTACTTTCAGAGGGCCAGGAACGATGAGAAATCGAATGATTGTGATTAGCGTCGTGATGCTGTATCTCACCATTTCAGGAACCCTGCCTTCAATGGCATCAAACAACGGGTTTCCCAACCTGTCAAATTCTCTCCCATCATCATTTCCTGTCTCGCCAATCAATTGCCAGGTAGAGCAACCAGCCTCAAACGGGGTTGCCGCTTTCGAAAGTGGCACCACAGACTTTCTCGGCAAACGTCTCGCCCTCGAGGTGCCAATCGGCTGGGGCTGCACAATTGAAGATGCATACGGGTCTGGTGGGGGAATTTCTTTCGAGCCAGGCACAAGTGGTTACTACTTCGACACTGGGCGAATCTCACTCTTCCAGAGCGCTAACGCGCAGGACTCCGGTCTGAATTTTTGCCAGGTTTCCAGTGTCGTCAACGCTT
>Ga0007806_1000398_pt1 | contig 14688 bp, 6 predicted proteins | sample CryBogCBE18Aug09_FD_71192 | JGI IMG/M metagenome (GOLD analysis project Ga0007806, IMG submission 71192) | Freshwater microbial communities from Crystal Bog, Wisconsin, USA - CBE18Aug09 | ecosystem: Environmental > Aquatic > Freshwater > Lake | place: Crystal Bog, Wisconsin, USA | collected...
CAAATTTTCTTTATATTCATGAACCATGTTGATCATTTGAGCCACCATGAATGTATCTCTACAACTTGGACACCGCATAACAGCATATACTTCGAGTTCTGACTTAGGCAGCCAGCCTTTATGAGAGTCCCTGAAGAATTCAGCACGACAATTTCTATTTGGGCACTTCTGAGGCATACCGAAAACACTTGATTTAAACATAAATACCTTTATTACTATTATACTTAATTAATTTATATTCAAACTCTGGCTCAGATTGATAAACTTTTTGTCTTGAATAAAAATGCTTTTGAAGATGTTTTTCTTTATGTTTAAAATCAAATATAATACAGTCTGTTTTACCCGAAGCTTTTCTGAGGGCTCTTCCAATTTGCTGAAATGTAATTCCTTCTGTAGCATTGGAGCCAGCAAGTATTAGACAAGCTATTTTAGGCGCATCAATTCCTGTATTTGCCCATTGAGTGGCTATCATAATTATTTCATTATTCTCTAAACGATTCAATTGAAACCGCCTGTAATCCATTTCTTCTTCTGAGATTGGCGCGTCGTCGCTTCCATCTCCACCACAAACGAACAAACTATTCGGAATTAATTCCTCCAAATATTTACCATGATCAAGCCTTTCCACTAATATTAAAGTGGGGCGGTTTTTCTCGTGCATTTTTGTAGCCAAGCTATTAATTAAGTTATTTCTATCTTCGTTTTGAACAATAGCAGTTTTGTATGTTTCTTGATAGGTAATCGAAGATTTATTCAACATACTTAAGTCAATTACATAAATATATGGTTTAACAAGATATCCAAGTTTAATTAATTGAGACGCTGAAACTTTATGAATAATTTGGCCCGTAGCTCCAAACATTCTTTTATCTTGATTGTCCGTTCTAAATGGCGTGGCAGACAATCCCACTTTGTAATATGCCTTAATGGCTTTTTGTGATAAAAATTCAATCGTTTCTGAAGCAATGTGAGTTTCGTCAGAAATCATCAATTGACATTTTTGAACCAATTCTCTAATTCTTTTTTTATCTTCAATCACTTTATTCTTGTGTTGAATTTTTTTATTAATCTCCGCAATTTTTTTATTAATAGATTTATGTTTATTGGGAGGCGAATGCTGCAAATCAATTTCTAGATTAGATAGCTGTTTTTGCAAACTTTGAATAGAAGTTTTATCTTCATCTAAATCAATGATTCTTTTCTTTGATTCTGAATATTTTTTATCATAAGCAGTGAGAAGAGTTTGATATGTGCATACATTAACGCCATTATCAAAAATAATACACACTCCCCCTCCCACTTCTCCGATACCTGCGCTTGTATCATTAACAAGTAATGATTGTTTGAACTCTTTCACAGTTTGTTTCAACAATGAAACTGAAGGAACAATAAAGATCACAGGGTAACTGCATAGTTCTGTGATAATTCCACAAGATGTAAGAGTTTTGCCAGCGCCAGTACACATAGCCAGAATACCTCTGGTGCTTTCTTTAATCTTATTAATTGCTTCTTCTTGATAAGTTCTAAAAGATCTGCTACTTAGATCAAGTCGAAAATTATTCGTTAAAGAAGGGGATAGCCGTTCATCTGTAATTTCGAATGGAATTTTTGCTGTGTCGAGCATTTTTGAAACATCTGAAATTAACCCAGAAGGAAAACTATTTGTTTTCTTGTTAAAGAGAGATATTTTGCCATCCCACACTCCCTTTTGATATTTCATGGACCATTCAGCGGCAGGCACTGCATAAGAGCATTCGTCAATAATCATCAAGAGTTCATCTCTTGAAAAATCGCCCGCCACTGATGTAACATCATTTTTAAATATAAGCTCAAGCACTTATATTAATACGATTATCGCTTAACTTCTATTTCTTCTTCATCCATATCATCTAGATTAACATCTAGAATATGTGAAGATGTGGCGGGCACATCAAGAACATCTTTGATTTGCATATCAGCCCATTGAAAATTTGAATCTGATTTTACAGGTTGCTCTGTGTCTTTGTCCATCATATCTTCTATCTTGCCCGATTTTGCTCTTTTAATCATTGCCATATTTTTTTTCCTCTATTTTGTTATTCTGAAAGAAACAATTAGGTCACCTTGCCCATTATTTTGTGCGTTGCGTAAACCTTTGCCTGAAAATCTATATTGTTTATGTGAATTTTTCAAATTAGATAAATCATATGATAAATTTTCCGCGCCAAATCTGTCGATTTGAATGTTTTCGTCATTGTACCATTGGTCTAATGTAATTTCTGAAACAACATGCACATTTCCATCTTTCGTAATATCTTGTACATTTTTTGTTTGTTCAAGGCCTAAAGTCACATTTAAATTACCAGGCGGATAGTTTTTATCTTCCTGATTACCATGACCTGCCACTTGCAATGTAGCTCCTACGGGGCAATTAGGAGGAACATTCAATTGAATTGTCTCAGATTTAGTAACCTTACCTTGTGTATTACATTGTGAACATGGTGAATCATAAATCTTTCCTCTTCCATTGCAGCCGTTGCATTCCACTGTTTGTTGCATCATGAATGGACCATTTTGAGTCATGTGAACCTTCGCCCCTCGCCCCATGCAGCTTGTACACATCTTGGGCGATTGACCGCCCTCTCCATTGCAAGTACCACACACCACAACCTTAGAAATCACAAGATTCTTAATCGCGCCGAATAATAAATCTTTCGGAGAAACTGATGCTTGATAAGAAGTGTCAGAATTTCCACGCTGCGCCCTGTTTCTTCCCCCAAAGAAATGCTCATAGATTGAGCTGGGGTCGAACCCTCCAAATGGATTGAATCCACTATCAAAAGGATTAAACTGCGCATCAGCGCTGCCATATCTATCATAATTAGATTTTTTCTCAGGATCAGACAAAACGGAATATGCTTCGTTAATTTCCTTAAATTTACGCTCGGCATCGGGGTTATTAGGGTTAACGTCTGGGTGGTATTGTTTTGCCAACTTACGAAAAACCTTTTTCACTTCATCTTCAGAAGCATTTTTTTCTAAACCTAAAACACTATAATAATCCATTAAATTATTATACGACTTGTTTTGATAAGATTCAGAATTTTATTTGACGGGCAGATAACATTTTCGCCTTGATTGTATTGTGCCAGCATACCTGTCACACCAATCACAGATCCTATTACCAATCCATCCGTACCAATGCACATGCCTCCAGACACGCCTTGTAAAATTTTCGCATCAACAAAAATGATGTCGTCCCATGCAGCCGAAGGGGCGCTATCTCCCAAGTATTGGTGGACATTAGATACTCTGCCCACCGTTACTGTGTCAGACCAACCTTCTGGAGCGCCGATCACCGCTACAGTTTCTCCAAGTTGTGCATAATCAGAATTACCTAATGCCACAGAATGAATTTTTGAAAAATCACCATTTATTTTTAATATGGCAGCATCTATATTTGGGTCTGAAGCAAACACCGAACAAATATACATGATTTTTCCATCAAATGTAATTGTAACTTCTCCTGATCTCATTAAATCTGGAGGAGCTACATGCGATGCTGTAACGACAAATCCTTTTCCAACATGGAAACCACTACCAGACCAGGATTTCTTTCTTGTTCTCACATAAATAGTGCAAGAAGCTTTCACCGCTTCCTGCACTATTTTCTGTATAGCATCCATTACTTTTTCTGCCATCAATATCACCAATTATAATTACAAAACTTTGGCACACCTATATCGTAGCTTCCCGCTTGAACAATATGTTCGCCGCTTGGACCGCCCATTTGTTGAAGAATTTTAATTATATTCTTATAATTGATTTCTTCTTTTTTGTTTTGTGATTTCAAATATGAAACAATTAATGCCACCACTCCAGATATCATAGGACAAGCCATCGATGTGCCATCTAGAAAAACGTATTGATTATTTCCCCATGTGGAGTAAATATGAACGCCAGGACCCGCCGCATCTAGCTCAGGCCCCTTAGAAGAAAATCTTGCCAATTTGCCCGCTGAATCCACTGCGGCCACAGCCACCACTTCGTCAAATTTAGCTGGATAGTTTACTTCGCCACCATCATTTCCAGCCGCGCAAACTATAATTTTACCTTGTGATGCAACATCTTTAATTGCATTATGCAAGTCTTCGCTTTCTGGTTGCATTGATGTGCCTAGTGACATATTCACCACATCAACATCTAGATCTCTAACAATTCTTAGCGCATTTACAATATAATCATAACTTCCTGCCCCAGAGTCGTCCAGAGCTTTGATAGGAATCAGTTTAGCCTCTGGTGCTACGCCAGTAACACCGACGCTTTCTGGCCCAGAGTTGGCGGCGATAATTCCGCTCACATGCACTGCATGAAAATTTCCATGATCATTATAGTCGTTGTTTCCAGTGGCATCATAACCTGCGACAAAATTATTAACCAAATCTTTATGAGGCCACCAACCTGTATCTATCACTGCCACTTTAACATTTGCGCCCTTTGTGTGATGCCAAGCTTGATCAGCGTTGACAAAACCTATCCCCCAATTATTTTCTTCAGACAAAATAGAAACAATCTTAGATATATTTTTATCAATATCTGGGATAAATTTAAAAAGCTTGCTCATAGTATTTTATTAACGAAAATCAATTGCGGCACCTAATCACACCACGCGATAAAGCTCTGAGTACACTGTGTTACCAAAACCCAAAGAGCCATCTGAATACACTACTGATGGATTTACGGTAAATTGTATGTTGTCATTTACGTTAATCAATGTGTATGAAAGCACTCCACTTGTAGATATTAACAAAGGCACTATTTGTGTGGTATTTGTTTTGTACCAGCTTATTAAGTCATAATTATTACCTGCATTCGACGCAGATGTGCTTCTGGAGGTAAATGATTGCCCTGTAATATTTGTAAAGTAACTGTATATTCCAGTTTGATTTTGTGATGAAGAAATATTATAAACCGTAATTATTCCTGTGTATGTAGCCGAAGTGGATATCACCGCATTAATGATTTGTAGATTAGATGCTGATGGAGTATATTGATTTTGAACTGTCACTGTGCTTGTTTTAGCTGTCACTCCATATGCATATCCATTGTAAGGTGTAATTGTTGCATAAATATTATCTCTAAAATCAAACAATCCTCTTGCTGCAATATCTGCGCTTTGTTCTTGCGTTAATGAATCATAGTTGGGCAAATTGAACAAAGTGGGGGGAGATGAGTACGCGCTATTGTTTGTGCTATAGCCATATTTACTTAATGGGTTAATTCTCACGAATCCATCTTGAGTAATGTAGCCTGATGAGTAAATTGGATTTTGAGCTACAACATATAGTGCGCTATTGATATTATTTATTATCGGAAATGATGTAATTAAAGTAGTAGAAAAGGAAATAGTAGCAGTGTCCTGGATGTAAGTGGACATTCCAACATAGTTTAATCCTCTATCGACAATGTAGGCAGAAGAAATATTCGCTGTTGTGCCCGCACAATTAAAACTTACCATTAAAGCAAATGGTGTAGCTCCGCTAGCTGCATTTATTTGTATATTTGTTGTGCCTATGTAAGTGCCATTGGTGATTGGCAGGCTCACTGATGAATTATACACTGCATATTCAATTCCTGTTCTTTGTCTCCACCAATAAATCTGAGAATTGCTTTCTGGAATATTCAAATCATCTTTGTAGATGTAGTTTAAGAAAATTCTATCATTTAAATTAATTTTTACGGGCGAAAAATAAGGAGCGCCGAAAACATAAGGAAAATCTGATTGGAAAGATTCGGCATATGTTGGAAGATCAGGCAAAGATGTGTAAGTATAGTTGAAGCTTTGAAAGGCAGTGGTTGATGTATCGTAAGTGGCAATTTGAATTCCTGTTCTAAAATAATTGGCAAATTTTACAAACACTGAAACATAATCCGTGGAATCTCTAGCCACATCAAATATAATCGCTCCGTCGTAATAATCTACAGAATAAGAGCCTCTGAATATAATTTGATTAATAAGTACTACCACTTGAGCATCAGTGGGTATTCGTCCATTCAAGAAATAATAAGTTTTAAAATCATAAGTAGATGTGGGCTCGCCTATAATAGAGTTTCTAAGCTCCGCATAAGATATGTCAACAAAATAAAAAGTGTAATTTGGTGGCGTAGGCAGCGGAATAGTGTCTGTGGGTATGGTGAATTTTATTTGGCCCGCAGCAGAATTTTGTATTTGCCATGTACCTGAACCTGGAGTTATAGGCAGCTTGCTATTTACAGTATACAAAATTATTTTATCAGTGTTTGCGTCCCATGTTACAATATTCTGGTTTTGATCTATAACATAAAATCCATAATAGTTGTAATTTCCATCACTGTCTTTTGAATATGGGTAAAGAGTAAGTCCAGTAAGAGAAAATGCTGGCCTAATTCTAAATGAAGTTTGCCTATTTGGTAGTACTGAGTTTCTATTTAATTGTGTGGCTTCAAAATATGTAGTGTCAGACGATTGAGTTCTGCCCACCACTGCAACAATATCTGCGCCCTGCACATTTCCTAATGATGCCATCGCAAGGTTTTCAAAAATTTGACCATTTACAGGATATGGATAAGTAACAAATGTTTGTTGAGCTGGAATAATTGTGGCATGATATAGTTGAACAATAGATGGCAAAAATCTATTTACGCCATCGTAAGACTCTATCATCTGAATTCTATAATATATAGAAGTAACTTTTTGCTTTAAGAAGTATCTTTGATTGTTTGTGAGATTTATCCAGTTGCTAAAATTAATTCTATCTTGAGTCCATTTAAATTGAACAATAGCTTGTGAATTTCCAGGTGCTAAATATGAGGCAAAAATATAATTCACATATGCGGGTGTGCTAAAATCATAATTTCTTGACCAAGAAGATGTAAATAAGTTCAAATCATCATTTACAGCTAGAATAGATTTAAGTTGAGTTTCAGGGTATGCATTGTATTTAAATATTTTAGAATTTGTCCCCTGAATCATGTCTCTCAAATAGTTTTCGTTTCCAGAATTATCTGGCTCCACCACTAGCATTTGAGTGCCAAAACCATCCCAAGCAGTGACAATTGCACTATTTACATCGCTTGGAGTATTGTTTGAATTATCATTTCCGTCAGTAGTAACAATTATTAATGGCTTAAAACTATAAGCATAACTTTGAAGCAAACTGGTCTTGCCTGATATTGAATTTAAACAATCATTAAAAGATGTAGACAAACCTGTCGATGAGAAAGGCCAATCGTAAGATAAATACAAATTTTGCGCTGTCTTAGAAGGGTTTATTGTGTCATTGTATATACCGCTTGCGCCTATCGAGTTTATTGTGTTTACATCTCCAATAACATTGGAACTACCATCCGTATAAGAAACAAAGCCAAATTGATATCCTTCTTGATATCCTGCCGAAGCGTAAGAAACATAATTAGGAAACAAAAAGTTAGTATTACTATTTTGATAATAAACATTATATACGCCCGCACTTACCTTACTTAGGACAAGCACAATATAATTTTTTGTTGATGATTGATAATTTGCAGCAGCAACAGATACATTCAGATAATTTTGATCTAATTGATTTACATTATTAGGATCAGAATAAAAATCAATAACAGCTTGAGTAAATTGCAATTGGCTCGTAAATAAAGCAGCGTCATATAATCTCGATAATCTGCCCGTATTATTCACAAAAGAAAGAGAATTTGATAATGAAGAAAAATTATTAGTATATCCAGTAGAGTTGCTTATATTTTGATTTGATGATAAACACCCATATGAAGATCCAGCATTGTTTGGTGTGTTTGAAATCAAATCGATTATTGAGTTGTTATAAGCATATAATGAAATTAAAATTTTGCTCGTGCCCAATGAATTAGTAACTCTTGTTGCCAATCCTTGTGGGCCAATTACACTATTTAACACAGCGAACTTCACATAGTCGGTTGAGATTCCTTGGCTAGTAATTATACCGGTATCATTAATTTCAATAGATTTTGAAATATCCACCAATATATTACACACTATTCCAACGTTTGATATCAGTGCGCCAGATGTGTTTATAGACGCGCCAATATATTTTCCAGATGCAAAACCTATTGCATAGCTTGTATTGTAAAATCCCACTGGCTCAATCACCTCTATTGGAGCAGGTGGCGTAGCAAGATTAATCTTAAAGAAAAAGTCTTGACCATTCAAAACTCCACCAGACGTTTGAGCAAAACCATTTAAGTATGGGTTTGTTAAATTTGAAAGACCCCAAGTTATACCTGGGACATTAGCGTAAGCATTAGGCACAGTGGATAAACCAAGATAATAAGTTTGGTTTGCATTTATTTGCACTGTGCTGAATGAAAATGCGTACATTGAAGGAAATGTGCTATTTGTAAAATTAATACTTGTGCTAGACAAAGTAGTGGCACTGCCATTAGAAATTGTAGCATATAAATTAGTAGAAGCACTTACATTTGCTGAGTTTAAATACAAGAATGCTTTATTTACAGAACCAGCTACTGGAGAAGAAAACGCTTGAAGAGGATTCTTATCTAAGCTAACACCAAACACTGGAGTGGTAGGAATAGCTATATTTGAGTCTGGATAAGCCTGAGCTGTATACCAAGAATTTCCTCCATCGTCAGATATCCATAGACCATTGCTTGTTGCTGCGACAAGATAATTCTTAGAGTTATAAGCAAAAGAATTTAAATCGCTAACAGAATAAGAATGGTTATTGAATTTAGCACAAGGGCTCCAAACTCCGCACTTATTAGTTGATTTAAATACTCCTATTTCGGTTCCAACATAATAAGTGTTGGCCGGATCTTCAGATGAAGCGATGAATACATAGCAATGATGGCCAATAGTTTTGTTAGCTGAATACTGATTTTGCGCGTAAAAAGTGAGACCCGCTGGATCTCCAACATCACAAGAAAGCCAATTTACAAATACATAAAGCCCATTTGAAGTGGCAGCCACCAGCCAATTTTGCTTGCCGCCAGAAGGAATTTCAGCAATTTGATATACTTGAACAGGAATTGTTCCTGGCTGAGTAGGATCTATTTTATTTGAATTTAATAAACTATACCCAAGCATTTCCCTGCCATAAAGAATGGTGTGTGGAGTTTTTAGTGCAGGGGCATTAGGTACAGGATCTGTTGTATACGCCCAAATACTTCTATCTGTTGCTAGATAAATTGCAGGATGCCATGTTACGTTATTGTTCTCATCAAATCTCTTAAAAATAGCATAGTGTAAATTGTTTACTGCATTAAAACCGGCATTTTCAAAATCGCTAGTGATGCTATTAGATGTGCTATCTTTTAACGTAAAACTTAATCCATGGCTTTTACCATATGCGTAAAAAGTTTTAGTGCTACTATTCCAACTTCCAGTTAAATAACTTGTGATTGGCTCCGAAAATAATGGATTCAATACATATTGGCCTTTTGATATCTCAAAAAATCCTTTATTTGTTCCAGCAGTAGATGGAGTATTGCCATGTGCTCCGTCGGCAAAATAAACTAATTGAGAATTATTTAAAGTGTCTGATCTAGTCCAAGTATTTGTAACAAAACTATAAATCCACAGCCCTTTATCCGTGGCAAATTTTGCTTCTACACCCGGATTATATTCAAGAATTAAATTTATCACAGAAGGTGCCGCTGCTACATCAGATGATGAAGGATCTACGCCAAACGCAAATCCAGAAAAAGTGGCGGAAGGATCAAAAGAATTGATATCTCTTATTGATATTGTATTTTTTAACCCTCTGTCTACGCCCGTAAGATTTTCTTGAGGAAGCGTAGGATAATTGAATATATTTGAGTTTAATGTGGCGACAGTATTGTAAAGATTATAAACATTCGCATTTATAACTGAGCTTAAATAATAAGGTTGCTTTGATTGTGCCAACGATATTTTATCTTGTATTCCATAGCTACTAAACGGCTTCACTAAATAAAGGAATGATCCAGCCGCAAAATTTACCACTGAATTATTATTAGTGGTGGGCTGAGGTCTTAGATAAATTCTTACAACATTTGAACCAGAATCAGCATAACAAATTATATTTTCTCTGTAAATAGCCGCCGTGGCGTCAGTGATTTGGACCGTGAATGTTTGATTTTGAGGTAAACTAGAAAAGCTGTAATTTGTTGCATAAGTGATATGCAAAATATTGCTTGTTAAATTATTTGGATCTGGATAATCTAAGCTTAATGTACCAAAACTTTCTCCTGACACAACATTCAAATTGTTAATTTCGATGTGCGGAGTGGTGCCAGTATCATAGATATATTGCCCTACGTTTATTAAAGAAACTGTAAGATTGTCTTTGTTTGAAAGTCCTATTGAATTAGAAAAAGAAATTGTTCCTGCACTGGAATTATAACTGTATGGGTATTGCTGAACGTTGATCGGAACATTAAAAATTGAAGGAACCACCTGCGCCACAGAAGCAAGAGTGTCTTTCCATGGAGACACATAAAACTGCGTATAAGATGTTTCATACAATAATCTTGATGGATTCACTGGAATATTTAAGCTGTAAGTGAAAGATTGTCTTAAACTATCAGCATAGAATAGACCCTTTGAATATATATTTGAAAAGAATATTGTATAATTTTGCCCGCTTGTCCCGATAATACAATATGGCAATTGGTTAAACTTAGCACTTGGAAGGTTAAATTCGTATCCAGCCCCCGGATTGTTAATTGTTGCCGTAACAATGCCTGATTTAACGGCTATATCAATGGTGGCATTTTTGCGATTTACGAATGAACTTGTATATTGTGTGTTTAGATTATTATTTAAATATAATCCATCTGGAATTTCTGGGCGAATGTTTGTAGACAAACCCAAGGAAACAAGTTGCCCCTTATATTCAACAAGCGCAAAATCTTCATAAGTTGAAGCATTTGCTGCGCCTGCCGCATCGAAAGTATTAATATATCTAATGTAAGCATATTGTGTGGAATCAAATTTAGTGGGATCATAATTTACGCTTCGAGAGTAGACCCATGGATCAACTCCTGAAGCGCTACTGCTTTGATAAATCCCATTTTCTGTAAACACAACAAGTGTGCCCTCAACATTTGCAGAAGCGTAATGTTTGATTGAAGTGATTTTTCCATAAGAATTAGAGTCCCAAGCAATAAATTGAACTATTGGCATGGTGGCCCTATCGAGAGCAAGCATCACCCTGACTATATACGACGCAGTAGAAACTAAGAAAGAATTTTGATAAGCCACTTGCGGCACGGATATCGGAACTTGGCCATAATATCCGGTAACACAATTTACATTTTCATTCAAGTTTGGAATAATATTAGCGTAAAAAAGAGCAAAAGCACGATTGTTGATATTTTGTTGCAAAGCAGCATTTGCAAAATCTTCATTACTTAAATCTATCCATTCTGTATTGGCTTGTGTCGCGCCATTTTGCACATAAATCTTCGTAGCATATGGGGCTGGGTTTACAAAAACTAAATTGCTAGAACTGTCCCATTGATAAATACCATTTTGGCTAAGATCTGTTTGATTTTTAATTAAAACATATTTGTTTGCAGAATAGTTTATTCCATCTATTGAGGACACTGAAGTAAATGATGTCAAGTTTGATGTAGATGCAACATATACCGTAAACTCGTTGCTTAAATTTCTAGTGAGAGGTTCGTACCAAGTAAGAGTTTCAGTGGAAGTGATACCGTCTTTATCTGCAATGGTATAATCTGTAAACTGTCCACTATTAGAAAGATAAATGCCATTTAAGTCTGACCAAACCACTCCACCGCCACTTTGGTTTTCTCCTGGACCGCCAACATTTTGGCTAAAATTAGAATTTAAAGAAATCAATCCTAGCCATTTAGTAAATGTGAATTTACTTGCATCGGTGTTATAGTTGGTGGCCAAAGTGGTGAATAACTTCCCATTGCCAGAGGTATAAACAAAAAATCCACTCTCACACGCCGCATACAATGTTCTATAGTTGTTGTAAGTAAAATTAGTTTGGCTTGCCCCGTTGGTGTTGATTGTCACTTTTGTGAACCCAACATTCATCGCTTCTGAAATTTTATTTAATGACCCCGTAGGTGCATTTGTGGTATTTTTTGTCGGGTTATTCCATAGCGGGACCAGCGGGTTAGAACTTCTTGTTAACTGTGCCGTATATAATCCATCTGTAGCTGCGATATAATACAGGTATTTAGCGTCAAAATTATAATTGGAAACAATCGCGCCTAGGGCACCAGCTACCGGCGTAGTATATACATATGCATCAACAGTGGAAATAAAATCATTCACTGTAACGATAAATCCTGATTGAGAAATTGGAAGATTCAATTTAGCATAGGTTAAGCCATGATCCAATGATATATAAATAATATTCTTGAATTGGTTTACAGATTTACACAACACCCAAATGTATTTAGGGTCTAGTTGGTTAATATCAGTAATTGGCGGTTGGCCTCCACCAGGAATTGTAATCGCCGCATTGTTTCCAAAATAAGTTTGATTAAATATATTCGGCACACCGGTATCAGTGTTCCAGTTTAACGAAACAATCTTTGAAAAATCATAAAAATTGTTGTATGAAATAAATAATCCGTTGGGGGTGGAGAATAAAGTTCTCACCGGAGTAGTAGATTCATTGACATTAGATTTTATTAAAGGAATAATTTCTGAATTCACTATGTAATCTGCATGTTGAACAGGAGAATCTATTTCAGGGTAAAATATAATATGATTTCCGGAGTCTAAAAGTTTTTTCGTTGGTACAAAATATGCTGGTTCATTATTCTTGAATAAACCTAAATGGTCAAGAGTGGATAATCTGAAATTTTGTACTTTTCCTTGATTGAAAGCTCCCGCATCAATTGATGATATTCTATCAATTGACAATTGATTTGTTATTTGAAGCTCAGGTGTGATAAATTTAATTGATACATCTGAAACATAATAGCTGCTGATTGATGGTAAAATTGGCCCTAAAAATGTAATTGTCCCATCATAATTTCCGATGCTATTTTTATTAAAAATGTATGTAGATGGATCAAGTAATGTGCTTTGAATATAAACATTGATCTGTGAATAATCGGGCCAATTTACAAATTTATTATATATTTTTTGGCCGCCGGTATTATCTTCGCCAGTGTCAGTTTGTGTAAAAGTGCCGTCGGCAATGATATAATTCAGGTTATATGATAGCACATCTATATTGTCTGGGTAAACTGGAGGAGTGGTAGACGGAATGATATATACCGTAGTTCCTGGAGCTACCTCATAAACTATTTGCAAGCTATCATTGCTTTGTATACTGTTTTGTAAATACAAATTTGAGCCCGAAATAGTGTACTCATTCACCGATAAAACAAAACCATTCAAATAAACAACAGGCAATGCATAATTATTGCTATTAAAACCCGCAGGATATACAATTGTAAAAACATTTGAATAAGGATTTGCGGGATCAAAAAGAATATTTATCGTCAATTTAGAATCTAAAGAAATCTTTGAAGGCATGTCACCTTCACCGGAGTGTACATGATTAAGTAAAGCTTGTTTTAAAAGTTTTTGAAATTCTCCAGAACTTGCACTGATTTCTCTTCTTCTAGCAGGGTCATAATATATTTGTGTTATTTGTTGCAAGCTTCCAGAAAAATAAACTTCACCAATATAAACCACTTGATTAGATAAATCATAATCTGGGTCAGGATACTGAGGAACAATTATATCACACAAATATTCAGTGGATGTACATACGTTTTTTTCTGCCCATATGTATAAATCAATATCTTGACCTGAAGATATACTGAAAAAAGAAGGATACTCTGTGGCGACATGATAGACGTCAAGTATTCCATTTCCAGGCTCCACCACTATACATTTTGCCCAAGCAGCCTCAATGTCGGCTTGAGTGGTTTTATTTGCTGGCTTACCTATAGATTCGTATTCTAGCCCATAATATGAAAAGGGATCTTCATTGTACCCATTAATAAGAGCTTGCCTTTGTTGCAGAACATATGGGTCAGATGTACAACCCATCCAATGAACTTTCCACCCAGAAATTATACCTTGGCCAAAGTAATCATAGATGCCAGTGATTTCATTCTCTGCAGTAAACATATTATCTTGGTCATAACCTGGATAAATAATGTCATTTGCCTGCAAATAATAGAAATTATAGATGGGTGTTCTTTTTGCCATTCAAATATAAATTTCTAAATTTTAATGCTTAATCCTTAATATGCAGTGAGTATTGTTGTGAATGGTTCAGAATTGTATATCACACCATTTTGAACAAATCCACTAACAAAAAGCCCAATCGTAAATGGTCCAGGATTTGAGAATTGAACTATTGGGCTGAATCTGTTGGCAGGTGGACCTGCGTTTACATCATTGGCCGGTGGATAATAAGAAGATATTCCAATCGATGTGGTGCCAAAACTCCAATTATAAGCCGATGCTAGACCGAGAGTTTTATTTACAAACTGAAAAGCATAAGTTACCGCCACACCATTTTGATAATATTTTTGAGCAATAAAAGCCGCTTGCGGGGGCATAAAATACACATCTTCTATTGAATTTGAATCTTGTCCCAGATCTAATTGAGCCGCCAAGTCGTCCAAGAAACAAGGATTCGAAGATGCAGATTTCAAGATTACCCCAAATTTTATTTTCGTGGATGGCAC
>Ga0007806_1000409_pt1 | contig 14440 bp, 22 predicted proteins | sample CryBogCBE18Aug09_FD_71192 | JGI IMG/M metagenome (GOLD analysis project Ga0007806, IMG submission 71192) | Freshwater microbial communities from Crystal Bog, Wisconsin, USA - CBE18Aug09 | ecosystem: Environmental > Aquatic > Freshwater > Lake | place: Crystal Bog, Wisconsin, USA | collected...
GAATTCTCCAGAAATAGAAAAATTGAGGAATGATATTGTTGATGTAATGCGATCAATTGGAATAGTTGATCGCACAGAATTCGGGTTTATTCCTCATATGACACTTGCGTTCACAGAATCTGATAATGTGAGTAATATTTCATTGGACAATGATTCATTGAGCGTAAATGGATTGTGCTTAAGCTGGGGTGGAGAATTGAAACATTTTAATTTTGGGCCTTAATTATTTATTAATTATTTATTAGTTATTTTTTCGTATTATATAGCATGAAGACGCAAGATCAATGGGATAAAATTAACAGTTATAATACTCGCATAAAAGAATTAAATCAATTGTACCCTTGGCCCATGCTTCTCCCAGAAGGTATAAAAGAACAAATTGATAAAATCATCCGTGATAAAGAGGATTATATACTTAGTATAAAACCAATCGAAAAACCATCCCCGAAGCCTGAATATAAACTACAAAATTCATATAGCTATTATGATCCGACAAATTTATATTGTGTGGAGATGGCTAAAAAATTAAAAGGAAAGAAACAAAAATCTTTTTCTAAGGCTTTTTCGTTAGGTCATTTTTATGTATTTGATTTGTATTTTATCCAAACTTTATTCGAGGATGAAGATGATGCATATGATTTTTTTGATTATTTGCGGGATTATTTGCCATATAATTATTATCATCAATATAATTATGCTGGGAATAAAGCGATTGAAAGATTTATTGAAGAATGTAAACAGAATTTGCATAATGAGCCTGAAACTTTAGAAAAAATTATCATAAAATATTGCGATGATCTCAATCATTTATATGGAGAGGTGGAGCTAGAAACTCAAACAAGAAATGTTTTGTTTAAAGAATTAGGAAAAGATTTGTTCGATTGTTTAATGTATGGATGAATTGATTGAAAATAAATCGTATTTAAATTTATGTTTCACAGTTGGAAAAGATGTAGAGTGAATGGTTGTGAAGATTGCTGCCAGTGTAATGAAGCTTGCGAATGCGAAGGAAGATATCCACAAGAATGTGTTTCGTGGATGACTGTTGGCGATATTCGTGACATGCTTAAGTATTGCGATGAAAATCAAAGAATTGTGTTCAGAGTGGATGACACAGGTTTTCTTGGTCTTGATAGATTTTCTTTTGGTGCAGCAATCACAGGATTTTTGCCCGTAAAATATAACACAAATCAATACACTTACACAGAACACAAAAATGGAGGCAATTATCCACCAGATGGTTTTGAAAGTGCGATTGTGTTAGAATTGATTGATCCAAATAATGATGGATTTGTCGATCAAGATTTTCGTAATTAAAAAATATAATAAATCTAGATATAGAAAAAATGGATAATAACTCAGCAAATAATCAGTTGGATCAAATGTCGCCCCCAAAACAAAAAAATAAACTTATTGTATTTGGATCTATGGGCAATATGGTTTGCTATCTCAATATCTCTGTCGAAGAAGCATTAAATCGCTTTGAATCAAACATGCTTTCTGAATTTGACAGTCCAAATTACAGAATAATTGAATTTGATGATGAATTCAACTGCTATGATGTTTGGCTTGAAGATTAAATTAAATACAATTGTGTTATTACTTTAAAATTTATGACATCATTGTATTTAATTTAGAACGAGTATTATAAAAAACAGAGAAAACAAAAAATATGGCAAAGCAATTTTATTACTATAAACATCATGAAAGACAAAAAGAATTGTCAGACGCTAATCCACATTCAATAGTGGATCATCGACGTAGCTTCTCGCAGCAATTGACATACAGAATGTTTTGGGATTTATTTTTGGATGCTTTTTGTTGCACTTCTAAAAACTTTAATGGAAATTCTGGTTTAAAAGATTCAGAAATTTGTGAATTGTTTAAACAAATATGGCCTTTAAATTATGTGAATGATAACATGATGTTTTGGCGACTTTGTGCCCAAAGATTTTTCGTAATGGCTTTTGAAAGCACTAGTGAAACTTTAAACCAAGAAATAACCCCTTATGATTATGAAAAAGACACAAGAAAAAACCCTTCTTTTTTGCGTGATGTTTACGAAGATTTGTTGATGCATTTCATGAATATATCTGATCAACAACTTTGATCATCCCTATAGACCGGTCCTTTTTGGTGCTAATAAACAAATGAACGCACATTGTTGTCATTCATGCTATTTTCAATCAATTTAAAATATTTCTAAAGAAAAGAAAAGAAAAAAATATGTTATTAAATCAAGAATATAAAATTTTCAGATGCACAGATCACACAGAAGAGCAATATGATCATAAATCATACTACGACGATGAATATGGATCTTTACAGTCTGAAATTCAGCAGAAATGGCGGCCTTTCAAATCTGAAAGTTATTATGTGCAATCTTATGCGGCTAATTTTTATTCAGATTGTTCTGATGTTTATTATCCATTTGCACCATCTGGAAAATATCATCACAGATATGGCACATCATTCCAAAAGGTTTTGAGAAAAATGGAATTGGTAGGTAGTTGTAAAAATTTGGATTTTGACATTCCATATAGGTACACATCTGTTCATGAGCTTGAACCATTAGATGTGTTTGAGCTGGAAGAAGATCACGCTTATTACAATTTTCGCACACCTAAAATTAAGTCTGTTGTTCCGTCAAAAGTTCCTTTAGTGATTGATTCTTTTAGTGATAGTGAACATATTTTTGTCCATGTCTATGAAATGGAATCAAAGAAAAAACACAAATTATACAATGATCTTGCTGTGAATAAAATCGGTAGAATTAAAATTGTGCATGAATTTGTTAAAGATTAATTTTTGCCAGTTAAATTCACATCAATATTAATTTATCGTAAATAAAACTATGCTTTCAGAAGAACAAAAACTACATTTAAACACAATTCTAAATTTCAATGAAAAGGGGGCATTGATTGTAATAGGCAGTGCAGGTGCTGGTAAAAGCACTTTGCTTAAGAGTGTGCAAGATGCAGATAATCGTGTTGTCACTTTGGCTCCCACTGGTATTGCTGCATTGAACGCAAGAGGGGTGACTCTTCATTCATTTTTTGGCATAAAACCTAGCGGCGCTACATTTAAGATGAAACACAATAATGTGAAAGCTCTTAAAAATGCATCGAAAATTCTCATTGATGAATGCTCAATGGTAAGTGCTATTTTGCTTGAACAAATAAATGAAATCATGCAAAACACTTTGAAAAATCATTTGCCATTTGGCGGTAAGCCGATTGTGTTTTTCGGTGATTTAGCACAAATTGAACCTGTTTTGAAAGAAGATGAAAAAGAATTTGTCAGAGAAAATTATGATTCACATTTCTTTTTTGACAGCCCCACGCTAAAGTTGATTCCAAGCAAAATAATTCGACTAAATAAAATCTATAGACAAGCGGGCGACATTCCATTTATCGAGGCTTTGCAAGCGATTAGAGATGGAAAAACACATTTGCTCCAAACATTTAATGATAGAATTGATCTTCCTCATGAAGATTCAATGAGGATCACTTACACGAATAGGAAAAGCTCAGAAATCAATGCGCTCAAATTAAGTGCATTGCAGGGCCAGCAATATGTTAGCACAGCTAAAGTAACAGGCGATTTTGTTGAGTCTGATTATCCTACCGAAGAGAAAGTATATTTTAAAGTTAATTCGAGAATTATGCTTTTGTCAAATGATAAAGAGGCGGGTTATGTAAATGGTGACACCGCAGAAATCGTTGATTTGCAACCGGGAAGTGTAATTGCGAGATTAGATCGTGATAATAAATTAGTGGTAGTGAAGAAATATACATGGGAGAAAGTGGCTTTTGACTCAGTGAATGGTGAAATTACAGAAAATGTTATAGGCACTTTTGAACAAGTGCCATTTAAACTAGCTTATAGTTGCAGCACTCATAAAATTCAAGGAAAAACGATTCCTGGCAAAGTGCATTTAGAATTGGACACGAAAACTTTCGCTCATGGTTTACTTTATGTTGCTTTATCACGAGCCACAAAACTAGAAAATCTGACAATTGGCCGAAGAATTTATCCAGACGATATCATCATTCATCCGAGAGTGAAAGAATGGTATTCAAATAATTCTTAATTTAAGAGAATGATTTTTTTGTTTTTTTCGTAAAACATATTTGTGGAAAAAATATCAATGTGGATTGTATTCCTTCGTCAAATCTTGTCATACAGACATAGCTTTAAGTCAATAATAAAATTTTTCATGATTATCCCGATACATCGCAAAATGCTTTATGAGAGCAAACCTTTAGCAATTCAAATTTTGTCTGAATTTTTAGCAAAAACCACAGAGCAAGATGTGCCTTATTTTGTTATATCTATTACACCATTATTTTGTGATGATGCAGAATTAAAACCGAGCAAAAATTTGATGGATGTTTTGAGATTAAAATTCAATGATGTGGAGAATGGTAGTAGTGCAATAAGCTCTGATCAAGCATATCAGATCAAAGATTTTGTATTGAAGAATTTAGAAAAAGGAATTCATTCTTGCATTATTCATTGCTCGGCAGGAATTTCGAGATCCGCTGGGGTGGGCGCGGCGATTTCGAAAGCGATTAATGGCGAGGATGAATTGTTTTTTGAGCATTATATGCCAAATCTCACTTGCTACAAAAAAGTAAAAAAAGTGTTTGAAAAATAATTTCCACTTTTCAAATTTACTAGGTATAATTGGTGATGAATGATCAAGTGGTATGCGCAAAAATTTCCGCGCTATTCTACGAAAATTATTCTGAATTTTTCACGTATATATAATTATGCTTACATTACTAATGGCGAGCCTTCTCATAGGCAGCCAGACAAAGGTAGCTCCATACAAACACAAAATTCAAACAAATTTTGTTGTTACGGCATATGCACCGCATGATCTCGGAGTGGGTAAAATCACCAGCACAGGCCATAGAGTGAAGAGAGGAACTATTGCCGTGGACCCAAGATATATTCCATATGGTAGCAAAATTTATGTGCCAGGATATGGTTGGGGTGTTGCAGACGATTGTGGAGGCGCAATTAAACGAAAACACATAGATGTTTATTTATCTAGCCGACATTCTGCATCGAGATGGGGAAGAAAGTTTTTAAACATAATCGTGATCACAAAGAAAAAATCGCGACTTTTTCGATAAAGGAAAATAACAATCAATATTTTAAAACGCTATTATGCTTCTTTTGTGTGCATTGATTGCTATTGTGATAATTATGATTATGCTTTCTTTTGACCGCTAATGTACAAATGATATATGTTTTACGAATTGCCTTCGCAGGAATTATGTGATGTTATTTTTTTGACAAACACTGCTGACCAAGATACATATGAAATGACTCTTGAAGCAATAAGCAGTTTAAAAAAATCTGAAACTAAAAATAAATTCAAAATTATCTTAGTGGAAAGTAACCAAAACCACTATTATAAATATCCTGTGGACATTCAGCTTCATTATAAAGGTGATTTCAATTTTAATAAAGCATTGAACTTGGCCTTTGAAAATGCTGATTCAGATTTTGTTGCCGTTTTTAACAATGATGTTTTATTTTTAGAAAATTGGTATACAATTCTAAGGTATTACATGAACATATTTAATCTTGACTCAGCTAGTCCAAGATGCCCTAAAGAACAATTTGGAATTAAACCTGAAGCTCTTAGGTTCATTTTATCTTTACCAGAAGCTGCTGTGCATGTTAATGGTGGATCTGTCACTTGTTTTTGTGGATGGGGCTGGGTGATGAAGCGAGAAGTGCTTAATCTTTTGCTTCCTTTGCCTGAGGAAATAAAGTTTTGGTTTCAGGATGATGATATATCATTGTCTCTTAAAAAATTAAATAAAAAACACGGTCTTGTCACGTCCAGTCATGTGATTCACTACGGGCAAAAATCGTATCGTCATATTGAGCGATCAAAACTTCATGACATGACGCTTGGAGTACATGATGCTTTTGTAAAAAAATGGAGTAATTAAAATGAGTGATAGTGGCTGTGGTTGTTTAATATTGATAGTTCTTTGTGTTCTTTTCCCCCCTCTTATTAGCGTTGTGTTAGCATTTCTAATTATTGGCTTGATCCTTTCTGCTCTAAGCATGATTTTTGGTTAGTTTCCACTTTTCAAATTTTCAAAGTATAATAGACATGAAAAAACTCAACACAATTTGGATGACCGTAGGGTTGCAGGCTTCTGGAAAAAGCACCTGGGCGCGAGATCTCGTTTCAAATTCAAATGGAAAAGTAGTGAATATAAACAAGGATGATCTTCGAGAGATGCTTCATTGTTCTATTCATTCCAAGGGACGAGAGCATTTAGTGCTCGCTCTTCAGGAAGCGATGATTGATGTCACTTTGGCAGAGGGAAAGGATTGTGTAATTTCTGACACTAATCTTAACCCTATTCATATCGAGCGCATCACGAATAAGTTTTCAGATCGGGCGAAAATTGTAATTAACGATTCGTTTTTGTCTGTTTCGCTGGAAGAGTGTATTCGAAGAGACGCTTTGCGTGAAAAGCCAGTGGGAGAAAAGGCAATTCGTGACACTTATAATCGTTGGCTAAAGAAAGAAGAGAAGCCAATAATGATTGAACGATGTGACGATAAGCTGGATTCAGTGATTTTTGACATCGACGGCACTCTCACTATGGGGCCTAAAAATCGATCTCCCTATGAATGGAGTAAGGTGGGGCAAGATGATGTAAATCCTGCTGTGCGCGACTTGGCGCATATGTGTTCACAGAAATATTGTGTCATTATTGTGTCTGGCCGAGATGCAGTGTGTAGGCCTGAAACCGAAAAGTGGCTAAGAGACAACAATATTGCATACACTCATATCTTCATGCGCAATGAGAATGATAATCGACCTGATGATGTTGTGAAAGAGGAGATCATCGATAAGATGATTTTGCCCGTTTATAACATTAAAATGTGGGTAGATGATCGCTTAAAAGTGTGTCGAATGATTTATCGGAAAGGCATTCCTCTGTTTCGCGTGGGCAACCCCGACGCTGATTTTTAAGGGCCATTTCTGGCCCCCACATTAAAATGAAATACAAAGTAACAATGACATGCCCGCAGGTAGTTTCTACCTCAGTGGTTGTAGAAGCAAATAATCGATACGCCGCTTGTATATTGGCAAAAGACTCTATCCAAGATTGTGTGTGGAGCGTAATTGATTTCGACGAAGGGTGTCTTGAAATTGAAGACTGTGAAAAATTGGAAGATTAACAAAAAAATTCGTATATAAAATAAAAGGAAAAAACTATGGCAAAAGTATCAATCGCAAAACTCTTAAAAACTAAAAATCGGCTTGCTTCTGAAATTACTCGTGTAAAAACCAAAATTACCGCCCATAATGTGTTTTACCATGATAAGTCAATTTTGACTCCATCGCCGCAAGTGGATGTAAAAGCTCTTGTTGAAGAGCTTAACACGCTCACTGAGAAACTTGTTGAAGTGAAAAGTGCGATCAACACCGCAAATGCAAAAAGTTTTGATAAAATCTTTCTGCTTGCAGAGCTTAAAGGTCAAATTTCACTTTATGAAAAGCTCAATGTCTCTGAAAGTTTAGAGCGAAATTATTATGGAGATGGGGCTGTACAAAAAGCACAGATCAATATTAATGAGCGAGATCAAATCGTTAAAAATTTGATCAAAACTTGTGAGATTTTGCAAGATGATCTAGATAATTTCAATTCTACTCATCGAGTAGAAATTTCTGACGATTTGCTCCTCTAAATTCTAGAGGAGCCGAGACAATCTGGCTGAATAAAATCTGAAAAGAAAGTAATTCAGTGGGCACTCGTGGCGCAAGCCACATTACATATATGATGATAAAGATATGGTTAAAATTCACGATGCGAACTATCTATCATTTTTTAGTTCTTACATGGTCAAAAATCAAAATATTAAAACTCAAAAGTTAATACTCAAAACTTTTCAGCCCGAAACAGATTGTCTCATTAAGACCTGCTCAGAAATGGGCAGGTTTTTTCATTTTTCAAATATCAAAAGTATAATAGACATGAACCAAACACAATTAAAACCAATGGTCGGTGCCGTAGCGATTGTTCGAAAAGGCGATTATGTGCTACTCGGATTACGATGCGGCAAACATGCCTCTGGCGTATGGGGATTTCCTGGTGGCCATGTGGAATTTGGCGAGCATCCTTATGACACTGTAGTGAGAGAATGCAAAGAAGAAACAAACTTGGATATTCAAATTACCGATAATCCAGATGCGGCATGGTCATCTAATGTATGGGCAGCCGAAGCAAAACACTATGTGACAGTGTACATCAATTGCACACTAAAAGGCGATTCTGAATTGATTAACATGGAACCAGACAAATTCAAAGAATGGAAATGGATTCACAAAGATAGATTGCCTGATAATCTTATGTTCGATCTAATGCACAATCTAATTAAAGGCACCAAATGATCACAAAATTCCACACTAACTTTTTAGTGTTACCAAAACACACAAACCATCATTTTCCACTTATTTTTGGTGGCGCGTTTTTCTCTGAACTGGATATTGCTGCATATTCTTGTGTAAGACAATTATTGTTTGGGTCTGAATGCGACAATGCCGTGACATACAAATTCAATGGTGAATTCATAAAACCATCATTCCTTGGAGATATTATATATATCGAATGCGAAATTACTGAAATGCGATTTAAAACAATTTCTGTAAAAGTGAATGCATTTCGTGAACCATGCCCCACAGAAATCGTAGAAAATAATGAAAGAATTCATGTGGCCAAAGCAGATTTTGTATTTGTCACAATGAAAGGAAATCAATATGTTAATCATAATTTAACATTCTAGGAGAAAAAAAAGATAAAACAATCTAAGTATATTTTGAATGAGCAAATTTTCCGATTTAAAGAAATCAAGGATCTTCGGGTTATTGATGCAGATGGGAATAATTTAGGTGTTATGCCAGTAAGGCAAGCTTTAGACATGGCTAAAGATCAAGATCTTGATATTATCATTGTAAATAAAGATGCCTCCCCTGCGGTGAGCAAGATGATTGATTTTGGCAAGTTTAAATATGAAGAGCAAAAGAAGCAGAAACTTCATAAGCAGCACATTCAAGAATTGAAAGAAATTAAAATTTCTCCTCGAATTCAAGAGCACGATATTGACACACAAGTGAAAAAGGTGAATCAATTTTTATCCAGTGGTGATAAAGTGAAAATTACATGCGTGTTCAAATCGCGTGAAATGGCATACCCTGAACTTGGAAAAGAGAAGATTGATGTGTTGCTTTCTAAAATTACCGCTCCTTATCATGTAGACAAGGAACCGGCAATCGAAAAAAACATGCACACAATCCTCAACCCAATTAAAAAATGATTTTTCCACTTTTCAAATTTCTCAGGTATAATGGGTATGATCAACTCACTTCGTAATCTGGAATCTATGGGCTACCTGAGATCAGGTAGCCATCCTAACCTTCCTCTCACTGTATGGAACTATACTGAAAAGGTACAGTACGAAAATCTTTTCGGTGAGTACCCTCTTTTGAAGAAGTGCCGTGGCCTCGTCACTGATCTTGAGGGAAATATCGTATCGTATCCGCTTGAGAAATTCTTTTGCTGGGAACAATTGAAAGTTTCTGAGTGTCCGGGATATGGCGACAAGCTTGAAATCACTTTGAAAATGGATGGCAGCCTGATTATCGTTTCTCGATATAATGGCGTATTGGTTTTCAACACTCGTGGCTCTTTTGTTTCTGGCCAGGCAATTGCCGCTGAAAAGTTGTTTTACCGAATCTATAATCCTGATTGGATTGAAGATGGCTTTACTTATTTGTTTGAATATGTGGCTCCAGACAATCGAATTGTTGTCGCGTATGAAGATGAAAATCTTGTGCATTTGGCGCGAACTGTCACTGCTTCGGGCCAGGATGTGTCTCGTGACCAGCGATTCAATTGTGTGGAAGTGTTTGAACTCAATGGTGAAGTTTTTGGGAAAGAGCTGTATGATCTGTGCAAGTCATTAGAGAATACTCTTTTGAAGGGCAAGGAAGGTTTTGTGATTCGACAAGTGATTGACGAGCCTCGACAGAACTTCCGTATGAAGTTCAAGACTGAAGAATATGTCAAGCTTCATAAGATTGTCACGGGAATTTCAAATAAGGCTGTGTGGGAAATGCTCAAGGGTGGCATCAGTTTTGATTCCATGCTTGAGATCTGTCCTGACGAACTTCATAAGTGGCTTAAGCAAACTAAGGCACAGTTTGAGCTTAATTTCTTGGGCATTGAATCGAGAGCTAAGTATGTGTTTGATTGTGTGAAGGATTTGCCTACCCGAAAGGAACAGGCGGTTTATATCATGTCAAACAATCCTGAACTTTCGGGTGTGGTGTTCAAGATGCTTGATGGTGGAGATTATGTTGGTGTGATCTGGAATATGCTTAAGCCAGATCGTTTCATTCAGCCTTTTGCGAATAAAGGCGAGGAGTAATCGGGCGAAATTCGCCCGATTAAATTAACCATGAAATACACAAACGAAAAACTATTCTTTCCAGATTTTCCAAGGACAAAGCATTTTCCAATTGATCCAAATGCTACCAGTGATGATTTAATTGCTTCCGTGGAAGAAGTGAAGCAATTCTTTAAATATAGTTGTTCCGTGTCTGAAAAAGTGGATGGAGCTAATTGTGGCATTGCATTCGTGAATGGAGAGCCTATGATTAGAAATAGAACAAAGATTCTCAACAAATCTTATCAGGCGAAAGGTAAGGCGAAAGAGCAGTTTTCTCCAATCTTCACTTGGTTCTACCAAAACCAAGACAAACTTAAAAAACTGAATAAGATTTTGGGATTTGAGACATGTGTTTATGGAGAATGGCTATATGCAAAACATGCCATTTTCTACGATGCAATTCCAGATTGGTTTGTTGCTTTTGATATATATAATCCTTATGAGAAATTTTTCTTGTCTCCCTGGATTGCTAATAAACTTTTTGATGAAGTGGGATTTTCTCATCCTAAAGAAATTTGCTCAATGTCGGGTGACCACATAAATATTGAAGATTTTGTTGGTTGTAGGTTAGGAAAAAGCTCTTTCTCTACCAATGAAAATATGGAAGGATGCTATGTCAAATTCGCAGACGAAGAGAGAGTTGTGGCACGATATAAAATGGTTAATTCAAATTTCAAAAGTGATGATGATTGGACAAAGACAAAATTAATTAAAAACGTGAGGAAATAATCGGGCGAATTTTGCCCGTAAAATTAATTATATGCTTGACATTCTGTACGTGAATTTTGTTCTCGCCTTTGTTTCAACATTATACACAGTCTCACGTTACCAACGATTGCTAAGGGGTTCAGAAAAAAAATACTTCGAACTTCTTAAAGAATATAACGACTATAGAAAATCAATTCTAAAAGAAAAATGCAAATGAAATATATCATCACAAAATCATCCAGAAAAGGCTCCGGCAGAATGTACACAGGCATCACTTGGAAAAATGCTGGCCTAGATGCGCCTGAGGAAGAATCATATTTTGAAGATTATGAGCAGGCGAAATCTTTCGCTCAGATGTTATCTCAACATAATCCAGTGGGGTTCATCGTAGAAGAACTAAGGAATTGAACCATAGCAGAAAACAATACAATAATCAAGCGTCTAAATTTGATTTTCTTTTTGATTTTGGCTTTGCTGGTTCCATATATGATTTAATCACTGACATTAAATGATGTAGATCTTCATGTGTGGCTTTTATTTCGTCGATGGATTGCTTGTTAAGATTGTGTACTTGTTTAATTTCTTCGAATTGTTTAATTAGTTTTTCATGATCTTCAATTGCTCGTTTTTCACTGGATGCTCCTATTAAATTTTGACCTGTTAAAATTAATGGCAAAGCTACGAGTTGAATGATACCCGAAGATATGAATTGAATTGTGCTCATTGTGTTAGAAAACATTGGTAGTAATGGAATCAAAACAAGTGCCAATAAAGTCCAAAAAGCATTCATGCTTCCAAAGCTTGTAGTCATTTTTACAGCAATCCAATCGTTGAATTTTTTCCAGCGCATAATTTATATTTCTTGAAAAAAAAATTTTTCACTTTTCAAATTTTTTGCGTATAATATATTGTGGTTAGATGCGGAGTAGAGCAGCGGTTAGCTTGTCGGGCTCATACCCCGGAGGTCGCAGGTTCGAATCCTGCCTCCGCATCTAGTTAAAAATTGTGGCGGGTTCGTCTAGTGGTCAGGATGCATGGCTTTCATCCATGCGAGAGGGTTTCGAATACCCTACCCGCTGCCAAATTTTTCTTGTATAATTATTGGCTGAACAAACCTCAACTAAATTTAGAGATTACGTTGAGTGCAGTTTGTGAGGGATTCTGCGTAAAAATCCAGAAATTTTTCGCTCCGTAGTGTAATGGCTTAGCACAATAGACTGTCTATCTATTAGAATGGTTTCGAATACCATCGGGGTGACCAAATTTAAGCTCAGTTGGCCGCAAATTTAATAGAATGAGCTTTAAAAATTCTGATATAATAAGATAAGGAAAGGAAATCATGAGCCAATCCCGATGTCTTTCTTTGGTGAACATAGAACCAATATATTAGATTATCTTGGAGAAATGGTTCGAATCCATACAAGCCAGAGGAATCAGCTTGATCATAAGGGATGTGGCAAAGAGTGTACAATCTTTGCCAATTCAAGATACTGTATTTTTTTGTTTTAAAATATGATACAACGAGCAAAAATACAATTTTGACGACGAGGAAGATTTTTATTGAGTTGCCTGAACCTCTTGTGGTTATGATTTAAACGAAAACCATGTTTGCAATCATAATATTTCTCAATTTGAACAAAAATTTCTTGAATTAAGATTAGCGAAACAAAAAAAAATATTTGGTCGATTCAGCCCATTGGTAGAGTGGCTACTACGTCGTATGGATTCATGCGAAAACATCAGTTCGATTCTGGTATGGGCGTCAAATTTCCACTTTTCAAATTTCCCGAGTATACTACAACATGCAAGTATTTGTTCCCTCAAGCGATTACACTCAATCTGTAAAATCACTCGACAATTCTCGCGTATTGAAGCAATGTGTGGAAAGTACACAATTGTTAGATATTATGTTTAATATTCCTACAAAATCTGGCAAACCTAGAAAAGGGTGGTTATCTCATCCTGCTTTGATTGCCTGGAAAAACAATCCTGGCGCTTTAATCGAGTATACCTGGGAGTGTGTAAAAGAAGCTAAATCTCGCGGAATTAAGACACAATCTTTTGAGCAAAAACTCAATTCTTATCCAGTTTGTCCATCCACTCCTCCTATTTGGTTGGGTGATGATCTGGTTCATTCAAGCCATCGCTCGCGCCTTTTGCAGAAAGGCTGGGAAACAATGCACAATGCAGGCAAAAATCAAACAAAAATTCTCAACGCCGTAAAGATTATTGCGTGGTATAAATCGTTTAATTGGGAAGAGCTACAAGACGAATATCTTATGGATCGAGAGTATCAGTGGCCCACTGACATATCATCTAATTCTTATTCTTTGAAAGTAAGTGTTAGTAAAGACGCGATAAAAAAGAAAGAATTGATTATTGAGCAATATGGGAAAAATCCATATATAAATTTATGAATAAAACAGACCCTTTGTTAAATGCTTCCTGCATATTATTGGCACTTATGTTTTGTATTCTTGCTTTTGTTCTTGCGAAAAAACACCTCCACAAGAATATAGATAAAAATTTTGTTCTTATTGCAGATGAATATGTAGGTGGCCAACATTTTCAAATTATTGAAGATGAAACCACACATGTTCGCACAAAACTCGTCAACGATCAGGTAGTGTCGGAAACAAATCAAGAAAATTATGGGAATAATTAAAGCATCTAAAACTCAGCGCGGCGATAGCAATTACATTTTTGAATGTCAGTGTGGCTGTAGCATGATCCGTTTGTGTAAAAATACATTTGATGATATTGACAACCCGATTCATGCATTTGAAATTTGGGAATGTCGCGGCGACACGAATTGGAGTATTTGGAAGCGCATTTCACTTGCATTTAGAATTTTAATTGGTAAAGAGGCAAAATTCGCCACCAGTGAAGTTCTTTTTGAAAATGATGATGTTGAGCCTCTCGCAAATGCAATTTTGTCTTTGAAAAAGAGTGCATAATTAATTTTTTCTACGTATAATATATTAAATCCCGATGTATTGGCCCTGCCTTCTTAGGACCAGAGTTCTAAGAAGCATGTGGTGCATAATGGACTAATGTGCGTTCGAGTCGCACCATCGGGGCCAAATTTTAATCGCGCATATATCTTTAGTTAATTGTATGTGATATCGCACAATTGAATTCCACCTTTGATCCTCTGAAATGCGCAAGCAAGAACACGAACAAGTGGCGCTGTACTAGCCAGCAGTGATTATAATTTGGCTAGATTTTTAATTAT
>Ga0007806_1000424_pt1 | contig 14207 bp, 18 predicted proteins | sample CryBogCBE18Aug09_FD_71192 | JGI IMG/M metagenome (GOLD analysis project Ga0007806, IMG submission 71192) | Freshwater microbial communities from Crystal Bog, Wisconsin, USA - CBE18Aug09 | ecosystem: Environmental > Aquatic > Freshwater > Lake | place: Crystal Bog, Wisconsin, USA | collected...
TGAAGACCTAATAGTAAATGGTGTTGATGAAAAACTTGACTTTACTTATGTCGATGATTTAGTTGATGGCATTGTATCAGCAAGTACAACTGATATTAGCAATAACAAAACTTACAATATGAGTGGCGGCAATGCGTCAACCATATATGAATGTGCTGAACTAATACGAGAACTAGTTGGCAACAATAACAATATTGTTATTAAAGATAAGAACAATCAATACCCAAGTCGTGGCGCATTAAATATAGTCAAAGCAGTACTTGAATTAAAATATAATCCAAACACTGACTTGAAAACAGGATTAACAAAATACCATGAATGGCTCATACAAAATCCCACACTTTGGGCTAGATAGACAATATCGTAACCTGTCAAAAGAACTACTAGACGCTACACATCGTGTATTATCTAGTGGCACATACATGGACGGACACTATACAGAACAATTTGAAAATTGGTTATGTATGCGTACAGGCTATAATTACGCAGTAACACTACACAGCGGTACACAAGCATTAGAATGTATAGCACACTATGAGATGTTTAAAAATCCCTATGACTTTAAGCCAATCGCACGTATACCAAATATTACATATGTAGCAACACTAAATGCTTTTCTAAATGCTGGTTTTGAATGTGAAATAGCAGACACAGATAAAAATGGTTTATTAATTGAAGAAGATATTGATTGGAATAAACCTAAACATAACATCTTTGAAGTACATGTGGGTTTATATGGAGCAAGTCCAATATATACAATTGGCGCATTACATAAACGTAGAATACTAGATGGCGCACAACATTGGTTGATTCATAAAAACATATACTTAGATACTACTCCAATGGCAGTTAGTTTTGATCCTACAAAAAATCTACCAAGTAGTGGCAATGGCGGCGCAGTATTAACTAATGACGATGGTCTAGCCAATTTCGCATTGAAGTATCGTAGTAACTTTAAAGGCGAACATACACATAGTGGTACCAATAGTCGTATGAGTGAACAAGACTGTGCGCAGATATTAGTGCGTACACGATATATAGACGATTGGCAAGAACGCAGACGAGAGATTCGTAATTACTATCTAGATAAATTTGAAAATTTACCTATACGTTGTCTAAGTCGTAATAAAAATGATCACGCAGATCAGAAGTTTGTTATATATACCGAATGGCGTGACGAATTATATAATTATTTGTGGGGTTATGCTATTGATGTGCGTATTCATTATAAACAGCCATTAAGCAATTTAGAAGTAGCACGATATCTTAAAAAGCCTGACATGATTAGTACAAGTGTAATGCTATGTAGAGGGTTATTAAGTTTACCTATACACCCTGAACTAACAGATGGTGAAGTAGAGTTTATTGCTGATAGAGTTGTTGATTACTTTACAGAATCAAAGTTGTCTTTTTGAGACTTATACCACTCTTGCCAAGACTGAACTTTAAGTGCGCACTTATGATATTCGGTATAATTTAGGGTAACAACTTTTAAGAAATCACTGAACTTAACAGTTGGGGTATCTATAGTTTTTAACTTACCACATGGCTCTTGCAACTCACTTGGAGCCTCAGGAAAATGACGCTCTACTGGAACTGTAGCGCAGCCTGACAATATTAATAATAATGGGATTAGTTTTTTCATTTTGGCACCGCCGCAGCGTTATGTGCTGCTGTATCTACCAACGTATTTGGTGTTAATGGTTGTTCTTCAATTGGAGTATTTGTAGCAGCCGCATTGTGTACAGCAATAACAATAGGTGGAATTTCACAAGTATTGTCTACTTTTGTAACTTCACGATCAATATACTTGATAATTTGATCACCCTTGTCGTGTACAACTTGTGTTTGAGTGACAAGTTTTTCTACTACTTCAGTATTGATTTGTGCTGCTTTTTCTTCACTGAGTTTAACTTTATCTTGTAATTCTGAAACTTGCATTTCCCATGCTTGCTGAGTTAATAAGCACCCCTCTAGAAACAATCCAAGTGCTACAGCAGCTATCCCGCCCCATTTAAATGCAAATTTATAGGGTACAAATGGAATAAAACTAAGAACTAAAGCTAGCACGGCTAAACCCATAAATCCATGGATTAATAGTGCGGGTAAGAACTTTAATAACCAAAATAACATAAACATATTTATGATAAATAATTTATACAGGATTAAAATATTATGACAACTGTAAATTATGAGATTATTAATGTAGGCGCAGCCCCAAACGACGGTCAGGGCGATCCGTTACGTACCGCGTTTGAGAAAATTAATAATAACTTTGCGATCACATTTAATACTGGTATCTTCAATACTACTACAGTTTCAACATTTGGTAATACATCACAAAACATTTTTAGCTGGCCAGCAAATAACTTTACACAAGCTACGTTCCAAATTAACAGTACTGATACTACAGCAAACACACAAAGCGTAACAATCAACGCTACAATTAATCCTGATTTGTCTACAATTAGATTTACTGCACAAAACACATTATTTGTTGGAAATGCCATCACTCAATATGATATGAGTATTGTAGCAGGTAATGTACGTTTAAACGTAGATCCGTTTGTAACTGGACAATTAAATCATATTGTTCAATATCAAGTAATTCCAGCTAATGCTAATATTGCGTTGTCATTAGTAACAGATCAAAATTCAAACGCATATCTATCTACTAATAACCCTGGTCAATTAATTGTAACATAAAATGCGAGCCAAGGAATTTATTAATCCTGATTTAGAAGAAGGCTTCAAAGAAAAAGCCATAGGAGCTGGAGTACTTGCGGGAGGTCTAGCAGGACTATTTGGTCCTAATATGATGAAAAATTTGCCGCAAGCTGATCAAGTAGTCAACACACCGCAACCCGCAATAACACAACAATATAATCAACCTACCCCACAAGTAGTAGCACCACAAACACAGCCGTCGCCTGTTACACAACCTAACGTTAACAAACCTATTACAAAACCCATTCAAGCCCCAATTGCTCCCCCTGCTAGAAAATTAACCGGGGTAGAAGACATGTTGAAAAAAACTGCACAACAAGCTGGTATGAAGGGGCATGAAGTAGCACAATTTTTAGCACAAACCGCACATGAAACAGGTAATTTTATGGCAATGGAAGAACAAGGTGATAAGAAATATTTAATGCACCGTTATTGGAATAATGTACCAATGCGCAAAGCATTAGGTAACAAACATCCTAGTGATGCTATAAAATATAAAGGTCGTGGGTTTATACAATTAACAGGCCGCGGTAATTATGCACGCATGGGCAAACTATTAAATGTAGATTTATTGAATCATCCTGAATTAGCAAAACGTCCTGATGTAGCAGCAAAAATAGCAGTTGCTTATTTTCAAGATCGTGTTGAACCTAATGTACAAGATTTTTCAGATACAAAAGCTGTAACTAAAAAAATTAATCCGCACGATAAAGCTGCATCAACTAAAGATCGTGACGATAAATTCAAACAATATAACAACCTATTGGGTAACAGATAAATAATATTATGAGAGCAAGAGAATTTATCACAGAAGGTTTAGCAGATAATCCTGCAGATCCTAGCTTATTTGCACCGGGCACATTAAGTGCTATTAAAGGTGCTATTTCAATGCCAGATTTAAGTATGAACAGAACCAGTGGTAGTCCTTATATGCAATGGCGTTTTGGTATTGCTATGGCAGGCGCCCCCGATTTTGAACAAGAGGTACATCAGTCTACAGCAACAGGTGGTGACCCACTATTAGCAACTTACTCAGATGCCGAATTAGAAATTATTCAAGCCACTGCTAAAAAGATTGGTGCAGGTAGAATTTCAAAACTCACTGATAATCGTAGTAGAGAAGAAGATCACGTACAAAAAGTAAGTCCAATTAAAGGTTTTAAGGGATATAAAAAATAATTATTGCAGTTATTAAGAATAAGTAGTTTAAACAACTATAGGATTCTTATGCAAAATTTAATTGATATTAATAACACCCTTGACTTAATTAAGTTAAAATTCTACAATGAATGGCTTTATACTGCCCACATCTATGATGAAGATGACAGTGAGTTACATAAAAATATTACTAAACAAGTAGTAGAAAAATACATCGATCCATTGAATATACCTAAAAATGCTAAGATCCTTGATTTAGGTTCAGGTCCAGGATACTTTTTAGATGAAATGAAAGCCCGAGGTTACACAGATTTAACTGGGGTTGGTCTAAGCCCGGGCGATAATAAAATTGCTAGAGATAAAGGTCATACTATTAAAGAATATGACTTAAGTTTTCTACCACAACAAGACGGGTATTATGACGAAAGTGTAGACTTTATTTTCTTACGTCATGCGTTAGAACATAGCCCATATCCTATTTTTAGTTTAATGGAATATAATCGCATATTAAAGCAGGGCTGCAAAATTTATATTGAAGTTCCTGCCCCTGACTGTGATAGAAAGCATGAATTTAATCCTAATCATTATAGCATATTAGGAGCTACTCAATTAGCAGCTTTGTTGCAAAGAACAGGATTTAACATTGACACTTTTCAAGATTTTTCATTTAACATTAGTATGCCAACTGATTTAAGTGATCCTGATGGAAAACGTGTTGAAATGACAGAAAAATACTTTGTTATTGTTGCTACAAAAGCCCGCCCACTTGACGTTAAATAGATGCCATTGTGACTAAATAGTATTATTATATAGGAATACTAAGATGGCATCATACGTTTACACAGCTAGTTCATCAGCTAACGCATCAGCAAACATCCAGACTGATAAGGTCAGAATTGCGACTACAAGTTCGCCTGTACAGGTTATAGCAAGTTATCCAAACGTTGCGGGTACAGGAACTGTTACTTGCGCAACTAACTCAAACGCAGTAGTTGGATCAAGCACAACCTTTACAACAGAACTAAACACAGGTTACTGGATTGGCAATGCCTCAGGTACAACTGTTGGTATTGTACAAAGCGTTACAGATGATGGTAACCTAGTTCTTACTACAAACGCTGGTGTAGCAATTAGTGGCGCAGGATATACAATCAACCCATTTGGTGTTCCATATAAAGTAGCAAATGCTAATAGCACAATTATTCCAGCAAACTCAGTAAACAATAGTTTTATTGTTGGTCAGGGAAACATTGTATCTTACATCAATGTATCTGGTGCTACCGCAGCTCCATTCTCAATTACAGAATTGGGCGCACCGCATCCAAACACTGGTACAACTGGTGTATTGCCACCAGCTGGTAGCATGACAGGACAATCAAGCTAATTGACATTAATTAGAAGTAGCATATTATGTCTACGGCAAATTTAATTAAAGAACCCTACAAACCAACCGTGTTTAATTCTGAAAAAGAATTAGACGATTTTGTAAAATGTTGTGATCCAGTAACTGGTTATCTATATTTCATGGATAACTTTTTTATGATACAACACCCTACTCAGGGTTCTATTCATTATCATCCATATGAATATCAAAAACGACTAATCGACACATATCACAATTATCGTTATAGTATTAGTTTGATGCCACGTCAAACAGGTAAAACTACTAGTGCGGCTGGATATTTGTTGTGGTATGCAATGTTTATACCAGACAGCACAATATTAATTGCTGCTCACAAATACAGTGGTGCTCAAGAAATCATGCAGCGTATACGCTATGCTTATGAACACTGCCCAAATCATATTAAAGCAGGTGCAACCACATATAATAAAGGTAATCTAGACTTTGAAAATGGTAGTCGTATTGTCAGCGCAACTACTACTGAAACTACTGGTCGTGGTATGGCAATTTCATTATTATATCTTGACGAATTTGCGTTCGTAAGACCAACAATCGCTGAACAGTTCTGGACAAGTATTACCCCAACATTGTCAACTGGTGGTAAAGCAATTATCACAAGTACTCCAAACAGTGACGAAGATCAATTCGCACTTATATGGAAGGGTGCTAATAAAACAGAAGACAGTTATGGTAACACCACTGAAGTGGGTGTAAACGGATTCAGAGCATATAGAGCATACTGGCAAGAACACCCTGATCGTGATGAAAAATGGGCTGAAGAAATGAAATCACAATTAGGTGAAGATCGTTTCAATCGTGAAATTGGTTGCGAATTCATTATTGCTGATGAAACATTAATCAATCCAAACACATTAATTATGCTTGAGGGAATTGAACCTATAAGTAGAGTAGGTCAAGTACGTTGGTATAAACAACCAACTAAAGGCAATATCTATGTAGTAGGCTTAGATCCAAGTTTAGGTACAGGGGGAGATCCTGCAGCTATTCAAATCTTTGAAGCGAATACAACTACACAAGTTGGTGAATGGAAACATAATAAAACTGACATTCCTAGTCAGATTAAATTATTAGCAGAAATTAACAAATATATCGCAGAAAAAACCAATGAACCTAATAATATTTACTATTCTTTAGAAAACAATAGCATAGGCGAAGCAGCATTGGTATCATTAAATGAATACGGTGAATCGAATATTCCTGGAATATTTATAAGTGAACCGGGTAAAAAGCGTAGGGGATTCAATACTACAAATAAAGGTAAATTAGCTGCGTGTGCTAAGTTTAAAACTTTGTTAGAAAGCAAAAAATTAAAAGTTTATAGCCGTGGTCTAATATCTGAATTAAAAACCTTTGTGGCACATGGTGGCAGTTATGCTGCTAAAACAGGGGACACAGATGATTTAATCATGGCTTCATTGCTAGTTACTAGAATTTTACAACAATTGGGTGATTACCATATGGATTTAGAAACACAACTACGTGACCATGATGAATTTGTAGCCCCTATGCCATTTTTTGCTGTCTTAGGCTAGGATATTGGACTAAATATTACTATGGCAATCAATCAAGAATCATTCAACAACAATTTATTTGACTTGTTAAAAACAAGAGGATACAATCCAGTACCAATTGATGCAAAAGGTCAAAATACTCCCGTACCTCAAGACGCAGACGTTTTTAAGTTTGACTTTAAAAAAGGCATGGATGATAATAAAAATTATGGCCCTGTTTGGGCATCTATTGATAATGCCAGCAATTTAATTATATACTATGATGATAACATTGCTGACAGTGATGATACTAATACTTCAGGTACAGAATTTAGCGATAGCTGGCCTAGTTTGTTAAAAGTATTAAAGAAATGGGCTATGCGTAGACAATTAGGTTTTGAATTAAAAAATAGAAACCATTTGGGAAGTGACATGGCACAGCGTGAATATGTGCGTAAAAAAGAAGAATTAGGCGAAAGCTATCATCCAATTAATCGTAAAACAAGTTACAACGATAGTATACCAACAGTTAAAGTTATACTTCAACACAGCAAACAATTAGATGAAAATGATAAACGCTATTATAATATTGAAAAAATCTTTGTAGAAAATACAAATGGTGAACGTTTCTTATTGCCAACACGTAGACCAGGCATTGCTAAAGTATATGCTCGTCACGTAGCAGAAGGTGGCACACCATATGATGAACGTGGGTCACATATTACAAGTTTAGTAGAAGAATATACAAAAATGGCAGGCTTTGTGCGTGCTGTGCGCAATGGACAATTTAATGAAAGCGCAACTAATTTAATTAATGAAGGCATTAATCATTATAATAATCTGCGTGAAACATTAAGTCGTATGATTAGTCAACGTGGTTATAATAATTATTTTGAAAGTTATACACCTGTATTAAACGAAGAACAAATTGAAGAAAGCAATATAAATGAATTGTTTACAAAATCAACATTAGACCCAAGAATAGAAAATGTATTACCTATTTTAAATAAGTTAAACAAAAATATTACTGAAGTAAAAGAAGCCAATGAATTAGAAGAATGGGCAGATAAAATCGTTGAAGGTGAAGTAGTACAATTAACACCTAGTGATGATGGATTAATGGGGGATTTTATTGGAAAAGATGTTGGTGTTGCTAAACCAAACATAAGCAATGTAAAAGAAAAATATGTAAGTCGTTATGGTGATGAATGGGAAAGTTATCTTTTAGCTGATTTATTAGAATTTTTACGTAAAAAAGATTATCCAGTAAAATTTAGAGCAAAGAAAGCACATGAAATGCTTAACAAAATTGACCCAACGGCACATGTTGATATGCCATATGGACAATTTAAAGAAGCCACTGATTTAAAAACTATTCCAGAAAGTGAACTTGACGAAATAAATTTTAACATATTAAAGAAAAAGCCAAGTCCAGAAGAAAGAGCAGCAAAAGCATATGATGCCGCTAGAATGCCGTCAACAAAAGATAAATTTAAACAAGCCTATACTACAATGAGAAAAAATATGGGCATGGATGATAATGCTAAAACTAAAGAATTAGTTGGTGAAGAAGGTGTGGCGGAAGGCTCTGGTGGTCCAAGCTGGCCAGAAGTTATTTCTGCACTAACACAGGGCTATCCAGACATTGACCCAACAGATGCATTAAAACCACTAATGCAGAAATACCGAGTATCATACAATTACTTTGACAAACTAGCCCAGCAACAAGGCTATAAGGATGTATTTGATGCATACGCTGAGTTTGAAGAACTACCTACAACAGGTCCTACTATGAGCGAAGGTGTGGCGGAAGGCTCAACTACACGAGGTGGGTTTGGTGGTTCAGCCAGTCAAGCACATCACGAAATTGAATGGCTTAAGAATAAGATTGAAACACTGAAACCGTTATTGGCCAAGAAACCGAGTGTTGCTCGTCAGATAAAAGATTTGGAAAGACAAATCCGTGAGAGAGAACTGGCTATAGTATATCAGAAGGAAGGTGTGGCGGAAGACCTAGATGCCAATCAAAAGCGTGTAGGACAATTAGGCCCAACCGAACCAGTAGGTAAAAATGAAAAGAACTTGCGTGGTAAATTAGTTGGCGCAGAAAGTGTTGACCCAGAAATTCGTAGACTTAAAAAACTAAGCGGAGTTTAAAATGAAAAAAGTTATTATGTTATTAGCAGTAGTAAGTTTAACAGGCTGTTCTACTCTATATAAAATCATGCCTACAAAATATGACCCAGTATTAGGTGGCAATTATATTGAATTACAGATAGAAGTTGATGAATTAGATTGTACAGATATAAATGGTCAATTTGATATGGCTGCTGTGGATGCTAAGAAACTTGCTGAATACAGTAAGTTTCGCAATGACCCACAATTAGATAATGTAGTTGGTATCCAATCAAATTTGGAAAAAGCAAGTAATGCTAAATCAAAAGCAGTATGTGATAATTATTTGAAACTTGCCAAATTAAGATTGCAAGTAGTAAGACAAGCATGGAGCGGTAGATTCCTATGAGTATAGCACAAGATATTTTAGATCAGGTAGAAAGCGTAAAAGCGCAAATTAAAAGTGGCGAATTAAGTGTACAAGATGGTACGGATATACTTAATGAACTAAAAGATGTTCAAGCCCAATTAAAAACAGCCGATGCCGAAATAGCGGTACGTTATTTGGTTGAAGCAGTTAGCACACTTAGCAGCCTATAATAAAATCTAAAGTATTCAAAATACACATTAAATAATTTAATGAAATTAGTATTTTGTTTACCAGGTGATTACTTCAGTAAAAATTGGTTGGCTGCTTGGAATGATACAGTCAAGTCATTACATAGAAATAAAATAGAATACGAAACAGTCAACGCATATACACCTATAATATATAATTGTAGAAATTGGTTATTAGGTGGTAGAGGTAGACCAGATAAAACATTTAAACCATTTAATGGACTAGTAGAATACGATTGGATAATCTGGATAGACAATGATTGTATTTGGACTCCCGAAGATTTAGGCAGACTAATAAGCAATAATGATCATAAAATTGTGTCTGGATTTTATATGCAATACGATAATAAAACTTACGCGCAGGCAATTAAATTCAAAACAAAAGAAACTGGCGACATTACACATTTACATTGGATAGAAAGAAATCAACTAGATACAAATAGTGATAGAATTAAGTTAGGCGCAAGTGGTATGGGATTCATGGCAGTTAAAGCAGGCGTATTTGAGTCAATGGAATTTCCTTGGTTTGAACCTATTAACCATGAACATGAAAATAGTTTTTTATCTGAAGATGTTGCTTTCTGTCATAAAGCATCAAAGTTAGGATACACTATTTGGGGCGATCCAAAGATTCAAATCAAACACGAAAAAACTTGGTTACTATCAGGTGATGAATTATATGGCACACAACCAAAACCTGTATTAATAATAAAATGAACAATCCTCCTAAATTTTTATTTTTAGATACTAATTTGCAATGTAATCTTAAATGCAAAACATGTATGTATTGGACTAGAAAAGAAGTAGTATTGCCTACTCACATTACTATAGAACAGCGTAATGAAATCATTAACGAATTCCATGAATTGAATCCTAATGGTAAGATTGTTATATGTGGAGGTGAAGCATTGATGAATCCAGAAAGATATTGGCCTATCACTAGACAATGCAGAGCGTTAGGGTTAGGCTGTTTATCAGTCATGAATGGCACAATGGTAACTGATTTAAGTTTTGCTAAAAGATTAATCACTGAAGGCCCAACTGAAATTACAATATCATTGAATAGTTATAAAGCAGAAGTACACGATTCAACTAGAGGCATGGTTGGTTCATATGACATGGCTGTTAATGCTATTAAGTTATTATTAGAGGCAAGAAAGTTATTAAACAAAACAACTCCAATATACGCAATGTCAGTTATGTGTGAGCAAAATTATAGAGACTTAGATAAGTTTTATGATTTTGTATTAAATGAGTTAGGCGCAGATAAACTAAAACTAAATTGGCTTCAACCAATGTTCGGCACATTGATTGACAAACAAGGTCAACAACGAGCAGATAAGTTTTATGAAAACAATGTGATTCGTGACCATGTAGAATTAAAAAAGATACTACATAAATGTAATAAGAAATATAAACTTAATTTAGATCCAGAATATATTGATACAGTAGAAATGTATCACGATAGTGTACATAAAAACGAAGACGCATTATTGGGTTGGAATGGTAGAGGAACTGAAAAATTAATTTGTAATAGTTTCAACAGAAACATCATGGTTGACATGGATGGTGTAGCACGCCTATGTTTCTCACATAAGTTCCCAGGATTTAAGTTAAACAAAAAGGGCGACTTAAAATTATTTTGGTATGGCACTGATATGGTAAGAAATGTTATGGCAAAGTGTAATCAATACTGCGGAATAAGTCATAGTGTGCGCAGAGTAAATGCCACATTAAAAACACCAAAAACAATATAAAAAAATCTATTTTCCCAACATAATGATAAATACTCTTGACACATCAATAAGTTATGTATATAATTTATGAAGTGTGTTAGTTGTCTCCGACAACGACATATAAAACACATTTAGGCTCAACATAGGCACATTTTACAAGGAGAAACATAATGGCTAGTCTAGCAGAAATCCGCGCTCGTATCGCAGCGCAAGAAAACAAAAGTCAAACTAAAGGTCAAAACGCACAATCAGATGGTGCAATCTATCCACACTGGAATATGAGTGAAGGCACTACTGCCACAATTCGCTTTTTACCAGACGCAGATAACAATAACACATTCTTTTGGGTAGAACGACAAATCATCAAACTTCCATTTAATGGAATCAAAGGTGATAGCAACGTAAAACAAATTCAAGTTCAAGTACCATGCGTAGAAATGTATGGTGAAAACTGTCCAATTCTTGCTGAGGTTCGTCCTTGGTATAAAGATGAAACATTAAAAGAAATGGCAAATAAGTATTGGAAGAAACGCAGTTATTTGTTCCAAGGTTTTGTACGCACAAACCCACTTGGTGATGACAAAACTCCACCAAATCCAATTCGTAGATTTGTTATTAGTCCACAAATTTTTACAATCATTAAATCAAGTTTGATGGATCCTGAAATGGAAAACATTCCAACTGACTATATGAGTGGTCTTGATTTTAACATCAAGAAAACAAGCAAAGGTGGCTATGCTGATTATTCAACATCTAACTGGGCTCGTAAAGAGACTGCATTAACAGAAGCCGAAGCAGCAGCTATTGAAGCACATGGTTTATTCAATCTTAAAGATTTCTTACCAAAGAAACCTAGCGAGGCTGAATTACGTGTAATCAAAGAAATGTTTGAGGCAAGCGTTGATGGTCGTCCATACGACAATGACAAGTGGGGTGCATACTATCGTCCATATGGACTAGAGGCTCCTGCTAATAGTAACACAACTGAAACAGCTACAGTTGCGCCAACCGTAATTACAACTTCTACTTCTGATGAAGATGAAGACGTAAGCGCAAGCAGCCCAGTTGTTGTTCCAAAAGCAACATCAAGCGATAAGGCTCAAGACATTTTAGCGCAAATTCGCGCAAGACAAAAGAAAGCCTAAGGCGTTAGGGGCAGTAACTCTGCCCCTTTCTATATGAGGGAAATCCCATGACATTACCTAACGAAAGATTCCGTGCAATGAAACACGGAAAAAAATTATTAGAAGAACTTTGCGATCCAGGTAAAACTCCTCGCGTACCTTCAATTATTCGTGACCGTGCGCGTAGCGTACTACGACATTATCCAACTGATTATGATTTGGAAAGAATTGCAGAAAATTCACCAGATATACTTGACAGAATTGATAATGTTGTTAAACTAAAGAAAGTAAAAGGAATTTAAGATGACGAAACCATTTGACGCAAGTAAATTTCGTAAAAGCATTACTAAGGCTATTGATGGACTTAGTATTGGTTTTAACGATCCCACAGATTGGATTAACACAGGCAATCACGCATTAAACTTTGCTATTAGCGGTGACTTTAACAAAGGTGTACCGCTTGGTAAGGTAACTGTGTTTGCAGGTGAATCTGGTAGTGGCAAAAGTTATATCTGTTCAGGTAACTTAGTACGTCACGCACAACAACAAGGTATTTTTGTTGTGTTGATTGATACTGAAAACGCACTTGACGAACCCTGGCTACACGCATTGGGTGTTGATACAAGTGAAGAAAAACTTCTTAAACTCAACATGGCAATGATCGATGACGTTGCTAAAACTATCAGTGAGTTTATGAAAGAATACAAAGCAATGGCTGGAGATGATAAACCAAAAGTATTGTTCATTATTGACAGTCTTGGTATGTTGTTAACTCCAACTGATGTTAACCAGTTTGAAGCCGGTGATATGAAAGGTGACATGGGTCGTAAGCCCAAAGCACTAACATCATTAGTTCGTAACTGTGTTAATATGTTTGGTAGTCACAACGTTGGATTAGTTGCTACTAATCACACATACGCAAGTCAAGATATGTTTGATCCCGATGATAAGATTAGTGGTGGTCAAGGCTTTATCTATGCTAGTAGTATTGTTGTTGCTATGCGTAAACTTAAATTAAAAGAAGATGACGATGGCAATAAGATCAGCGATGTACGTGGTATTCGTGCTGCTTGTAAAGTAATGAAAACACGTTATGCTAAACCTTTTGAAAGTGTACAAGTAAAGATTCCATATGAAACAGGTATGAATCCATATTCAGGTTTGTTAGATATGTTTGAAAAGGCTGGATTACTTACAAAAGAAGGCAACCGTTTACAATATGTTACAACTGATGGCGAAGTAATCAAATACTTCCGTAAAGGTTGGGAAAGCAATGAAGATGGCTGTTTAGATAAAGTAATGGCAGAATATAGTTCAACTAAGATAAGTAATAAAATTACGGAGGAAGTTGAAGAATGAGTATTGAAGTTGTAGCAGAAATTTGGAATGAGTTAAAATACGATTTTGATGAAGTTACACAACGTGAAGCAGCTGGTAAAATTATTGATGTGTTAGTTGATTATAACTTTGACTCTAGCGAAATTAAACAAGCATTTCGTGGTGACACTGTTATGATGGCAGCACTAAAAGATTACAACGCTGAACATGAAACCGATGACGAAGAATATGATGAAGAATATGACGAAGACGATTATTACGAAGACGAAGAAGACGAAGACGATTATTAATGGTGATACTTGAACTGGTATAGTAAGATAGTTGATAGTTTGGCTAACATTCCCGATTTCATAAATTATTATGAAAACGAATTGCGTAGTGCTAAATTTGAAATCAGTGTAAAAGGCAAGGTTGAAAAGAATCTTGCCGATTTACCTGGGTTAACAGAACATCGTTTCAATCAATTACAAGAGATTGA
>Ga0007806_1000453_pt1 | contig 13721 bp, 22 predicted proteins | sample CryBogCBE18Aug09_FD_71192 | JGI IMG/M metagenome (GOLD analysis project Ga0007806, IMG submission 71192) | Freshwater microbial communities from Crystal Bog, Wisconsin, USA - CBE18Aug09 | ecosystem: Environmental > Aquatic > Freshwater > Lake | place: Crystal Bog, Wisconsin, USA | collected...
AGTGCTAATGGTATCGTTAACGGTGTTGTCCGCAAACTTGCTGGCATCGATGTTTCTGGTAAACAGATTTGGGTAGTTGCTGGATCATTCAAGATCAGCCCAGAAGGCGAGATCCTGCGATTTACCGGTGTGCCAAAGAAAACACAAGTACAGTTGAATGCTGTCCAAGAGACTGTTGTCCAAACCCAAACTGAATCTGTAACAGTATAATGCACTGGCTCATAGTAGCTATCTTAGCTCTTACAGGACATATAGAGATCGCACTTGTTATGGCGTTCACGTTTTTGCTAATGGAGTCATTATGAGTATGCATTTGGAAGGACCTTGGTTGTCTACTACTGGCAAGAAGAAAGGCAAGAAAAAATTCGCTTCTGCTGAACACGCCCGTAAGGCTCGTGAGCGTGAAGAAAGTTGGAAAGAATTTTTAAAACTCCAAGGTATTGAGCAGGAAGAACGCAAACGTAAACGTGCTATGAGTGCTGGAAATTTGAGCGCCACTGGTTACAGTTTAGCTATTCCAGAAGGTCGTAATACTACAGCCCATATTCCTAGTAGAGATACTGGCGGCGGATCAGCAACATTGCCTGCTCCAAAAGTCTATACAGGAACTAAGGTTAAAGGTATCGCTACTATGCACAAATCAAATGCTGTTCCGGTATTTTCGGACGAAGAAGCAGTTGATATTTCCAAAATGCGCAGATAAGGTTGACAAAGTGATAAAACCTTGTTATACTTTATATATAGTCACACACAGGAGGTAGTATGAAGAAGTTTATGTTAGTTCCAATCGTTGTAGCTCTTACCGCATGTTCGGGTATGACTACACTTAAAACAGAGAATTCGAACAGTCGACAAGTTCCTAATTGGTATTTGGATCATGCTGACACTGGTACCGAATCTCGAGCATGGTATAAACCTTGGGATACAGAAGGTTATTATTATGCCGTAGCTGAAGACGTTAGTCCTAGTATGGAGATGGCTGTTAAGAAAGCTATGCTCAAAGCCAAAGCTAAGATTGCAGATCGTGTTACTGGTGAGATGAATAATCGTACTAGTATCGAGTACAAAGAGTCAGGCAATCCAGATCGTCCAACAGGAACATCTACAGGACAAGACGTAATTGTTAATAATATTACAGACACCATCTTACGCACTTATTCAGTGCAGGATAAAATGGTAGTGTTTAACAAGGATGTTGGCAACTATCGTGCATTTGTTATGATTAAAATCAGTCAAGCAGATGTACAAGCAGTGGCTGCCGCTTATGACGCCAAGAAAGCTAAACTATAATGGACTCTTATAGAGCTAAGAATTACCTGTGGCTAGTTATCATAGCTATGATGCTTATTATATTTCTAATGAGCGGATGTAGTTCGGCACCACGGCGTTCAGAACAGTTTTGTGATTTGAAAACAGAAACCATCGTCGATAAAGACAAGGACGGTAAAGTTATCAATGAATCTACTCGTGAACGCATGGTATGTAATGATAACAAAATTGATAGGATCTCTATCAAGCAAGCAGGTGTTGCAAGTAATTGTGGCGAATCAACAGATTGGATAAGGACCCCAAGTGGAAAAGACATTCAAATTAAAACTCTGGTATGCCAAAAGTTTAACGGCCGTTGGGAAATTATTCCTAATTACAGCCCTTACAATTAGTACTGCACAGGCAGTTACAGTCTATGACGGCTCCGGACAACCAAAGGGGTTTGTAGGGTTATTTGCTGATATGTTTAATCCTCTGTCTAGCGAAGATAGAAGGATGCATACGCAAGCTATACTAGTCGCACTGAATCAAACCCAAAATGGAGAAATCGTTGAATGGGTTGGTCCAGTATCCGGAGCCGGTGGACAAGTCCGGGTGGTCTATACATACAACGTAGGTGATGGATTCTGTAGGGTATTTCAGAGCCATGTGGTCAATAACGGCGATGTTTCTCAATACCAGCAAACAGCATGTGTCCACTATAATGATCAAGGCTGGACTTTTTTACGATAAATAGGACACAGGAGAAAATATATGTTCATGGGATACTTGGCCCTACTATCAGGACTTTTTATTTCAGTAGTTGCTATCTGGTATAGTATCGCTGGATTAACTTCCATCTTCGCGGCAGCCGCAATCCCTATTATGGTCATGGGCACCGCATTAGAAGTAGCCAAACTAGTTGCGGCTAGTTGGCTTAAACAAAATTGGAAAGTCGCACCCCTCAGTCTTAAAATTTACCTTACCTCGGCTACAGCAGTATTAATGTTGATCACAAGTATGGGTATCTTTGGATTCTTATCTAAAGCACACAATGACCAAAACTTAGTAAGTGGCGATGTCCAATCAAAAATATCAATCTATGATGAGAAAATTAAAACCGCACGGGAAAATATTGAAGCTGACCGCAAACAACTTAAACAAATGGACGAGGCAGTTGATCAGGTCATGTCAAGAAGCTCGGATGAAAAAGGCGCCGATAAAGCAAATGCGATACGTAGAAGTCAGCAACGAGATCGTAGTGCTTTGGCCAAAGACATTGAAGCCAACCAAAAACAGATTGCTAGTCTTAATGACGAAGCCGCACCTATTCGTGCAGAAGTACGTAAGGTTGAAGCAGAGGTAGGCCCAATCAAATATATCGCGGCATTGATTTATGGAAGTAATCCAGATGCCAATGTTTTAGAAAAAGCAGTTACTTGGGTTATTATCTTAATCGTTATCGTATTCGATCCGCTAGCAGTATCATTGCTACTAGCGGCACAGTTCAGTTTTGAACAACTAAAAAGAAAAATAAAACCAGAAGAGACCCCTCCGTTTATCAGCGAGATGTTCGATCCGCTGGCTAAGATAAAAGCCAAATTCTCTAAACCTACAGTTCTTCCGGAACCATTAGAAGAAGCGTTAATCGATGAACCGTTATATGAACCAGATGATGATGCATTAACTGATGAGCAAATCGCACAGATTAATCGGATGGTAGCTGACACTTATGCACAGTCAGTTGAAGACGATTATGTTGTAGTAGAACCTGAACCTAAAGATGAGGAATCTTTGGCTGATAAACTATTACAACAAGGTGTGACTGATAGTCGTCCTGAGGATAATATGCCGTTGGGTGAAGAATATCCTTTTGAACCTGAAGTATTCTTGCATCCAGAAGGTGGCGAATATGTTATGATCGATGGACAGAACTATCACGTCAACGCAGTCCCTAGTGAGTTCCAAAAGTATGTGGTCAAGCATACTGCGGACTCTTTTATAGTAGAGGATCAAGCAGGTAACGCTACAGAACATAAACTTGATGATCCAACCTATATCCAAAATGAAGAACAGCAGACCGGCGGACTTTGGCAAAAAGTAAACAATAAAATCTCAGAAGAAGAGTATCAAAAGAAAAGCCTAGAACGATTAAGAAGGAACGACCTTGGGTAAGATAACACTAGTAACTCCTCCGGATTACTTTGAAAATTCAAATATAAGCATATTGTTGGTAGGGTTCTCGCAAAAAGATCAAGAAGATACTAGTGTATGGCTAAAGGAAAATGATCAGACTCCTGATATCAATTTTTATTATTATCAAGGAGAAGATACTATCGAATGGTTGTTATACGCATTAGCTAGGGCTGACTATACCTATATCAACTGCGAAAGCGATAGTCCTATAATCCAAAAACTTTTAACTTATATGGTGAGTCGCCCGAACGTATTTTGGAGTTCTCAATCAGAGGACACCGTAAAGATTTTAACCTGTCTGTCCAATAAGCAAGTAAATACCGTAGAGGATTTTTTAAAAGGTATATTCAGTGAATAAAGACAAACACTCATGCGATTTCTGTGGTAAAGGAAAAGCAGAAGTCGAAAAACTCATCGTCGGTAACGATGTCGGTATCTGTAATGAATGTGTGGATCTATGTCTTAATATCTTAGTTGAAGAAAAGATTAAAGACTTTCCAGAAGATTCAGAAAAGCAAACTAAATTTAATCCCAGTAAAGTCAAAGACTACCTAGACGAATATGTCATCGGTCAAGACGAGGCTAAGATTGCCCTAAGCGTCGCCGTATGTCAGCATTATAAACGCATTAATAATCCAAGTAAAAATATCAAACTAGAAAAGTCTAACGTTCTTATGTTAGGTCCTACTGGTTGCGGTAAGACTATGATGGCTAAGAAAATTGCCGAATTCTTAGACTTACCATTCGCTATCTGCGATGCCACTGGTTTAACAGAAGCAGGGTATGTAGGTGATGATGTTGAAAGTATCCTAACTCGACTGATAGCCCAAGCAGATGGTGATATCAAAAAAGCACAACGAGGCATCGTGTATGTTGACGAAATTGATAAGATAGCACGTAAGGGTGAGAACGTAAGTATCACTCGAGATGTGAGTGGCGAAGGTGTGCAACAGGCTCTGCTCAAAATGATTGAAGGTAGCGTAATGCGGGTTCCTAGCGATAAGCGTAAACACCCAAAAGGCGATATGCAGGAAATCGATACCAGTGAGATCTTGTTTATTTGCGGTGGGGCATTCGTTGGCATCGATAAGATTATTGATAAACGCATCAACTCAAATTCTATTGGATTTAACAGCAAGGTCAGTAGCAAAGAAAATATAGAAGAAGTATACAAAGAAGTTACTACGAAAGATATCATAACATTTGGAATGATCCCAGAATTTATTGGACGCTTTGGAATTATAACCTATGTTAATGAGTTGACTATTGCCGACTTAACCAGTATACTTAAAGATCCTAAAAATAGTTTGGTAAAACAATATCAATATATTTTTGAACTCGACGGTATTAAATTAGACTTTGAAAATGACGCATTAGCTCTGATCGCCGAAAAGTCCAAAGAATTGAAAACAAATGCTAGAGGCCTTAAAAATACTATGGAAAAACTGCTGATGTCTTATCAGTTTGAAGCAGTAGATCTAGTTAATAGAGGTTTGAGCGAAATTAGAATAAGTAAAGATACAGTCAACGGCGGAAATGCCGTACTTGTTTTTACCGAGAATAATGAGACAACACAACAACAATAAAGAGAAAGTATCTGGACTTAGAGTAGAAGTTGGTGACAACTTTAATTCTGCTCTAAGAAAATTCAAGAAAAAGGTAGATGATAGCGGGCTCCTAATGCAGGTTATCAACCGCCGTGAATACGAAAAACCAACCACAGTTCGCAAGCGTAAAAAAGGTGCCGCCAAAGCACGTTGGAAAAAGCACTTGCGTGATCAGCAACTCCCCCCAAAATTATATTAATTTGGTAAAATAACACCTTGACATGATTAGCGAGATGCAGTATAATATATACTGTAATCAACTAATTCTGGAGATGTTATGGCTACTAACAAAGAAAAAGAAGAACTCTTAGAGATCCTTAAGTTCACCCCCCGCACATACAAGATTAGCATGTGGGGCTACGGCGGTGAAAAAGTCATGGGTACAGTGTCACGTGAAGTGTGGGACTACTGTATGGAAAATTCTGTCGACCTATCTGATATCGCATGGAGTGATGATTCTACTGTCCAAGATGACATGAAGCTCGACTTAGATAAACTACCTTTTTATCCGGGGCAATGGTATGAGTGTGACGACATGGCACACGTCAGTGGTGTAAGCCGGGATTCAGGAACAGTGCAGATCGAAGATGAAAACGGAGAAACTGTGTTCGAAAAGTCATTAGATGACTGCGATGGCGGCGATGGAAGTCCAGAATTATGTTGCAACGATGAAGTTTGGATAGGACAAGAAGAAGCTGGTAAAGTTGTATTCGTTGGCAACTCAAATGAAAAAGGCACATTCTTTGAAGGTGAGATTGAACTTAGAGCACCATTTGATATTGAAAAGCTAGCCTTGCATTACGATGAAATCGACGGTGAAGAAATCGTTAATGCTGTATATTACGACGGTGAAGAGATTGACAACTGGGGCGGTAGCACAGATGGCAAAAGTTCAGACTTTACCATGTGTTTGGTCGGCGAAGACGGTGAGTGGACTCGTTATTCTCCAGAAGAAAAAGATTGGGGTCATCCACCTTATGGTTCAAGCCCAAGCGACTGGGAAAAGAGCCCTAAATTTGATTTTAAGAAACATAAGCCGGTACATCCAGGATATTATAATGCAGTATGGAGTCACTTTGGTACTACATACGGTTCTCTGTACTGGGACGGTAAAGAGTTTGGCGATTGGGAGTACGGTAAGTTTAAGCCACAATCCAATGTTGTATCTTGGCAAGGCTACAACTGGGACACTAGTGATTGGGCCAATCAACCGCCAGAGCCACCAAACTTGATCTGCTCTAATAAAGAGTGCGGTTGGGTTGGCAAGAGTGAAGAACGTCGTACTGATGATGACTATAACGATCATTGCCCAGAGTGCGATGGTACAGACTTTGATTGGATCGATTATGACCCAGATTCTAAAGAAGGTAAGGCTAATCGCAAAAAGTATTGCCTACCAGCAGTGCCTAATGCAGATGTATCAGACTTAGAGCAAGCATTAGAAGAACTTAAAGAAGAATTTGAAGCTCTGTGTAAGGAAGAATAGAGATGCAGATTAGAGCAGATGAAACATTTGGTAAATGCGGATGCGGCCGCTCGCCCACTGGCAACTGTATAGGCTGGCATGCGTTAAGCGAAGAAGCATACAAAAAAGCCAAAGACGAATACGATCTTAACGAGTGGCGTAAGACTGCCGGCGACTTATGGTTTGTAGGTGGATCATGTACTGGTGGCGTTGAGAGCGATGGGGGAGAAATCGATTGAATATTTTAGCTATAGTTTTACTGGTGATTGCTGTAGTGTTTACGATTAAAAAAGTAGTTAAACATGTCACAGGATGTTCCGGTGACTGCCGTCAAGGACGTAGAAAGTGTGACTGTCATGAGTAAACATTTAATGGTTGACCTTGAGACTATGGCCGTAACTCCTCGGACCGTTATCTTAACTTTGGGTGCAGTGACTTTTGATCCTCACACCGATGAAATATTTGATGAGTTATACTTAAAAATAGACTTAGATGATCAAGATAAATTAGGTAGAGATATCGATCAGAACACACTCGATTGGTGGGCAAAACAAGAACCCGCTGTTATGGAAGAAGCGTTCAGCTCAGATGGTAGGATTTCTGTAGAAGATGCTGTTACTGCTTTCCATAAATTTGCTTGGGGCTGTGATAAGTTTTGGAGCCACGGTGCAGTATTTGATTTGATTATTATCGAAGACTTATATCGTCAACTTAATCGCACTCCGCCTTGGGAGTTTTGGCGCTGTCGCGATACACGCACACTGTTCGACTTAGCAGATCCGGAAATGGCAGTGGATAAGAATCAACAACACAATGCCCTATTTGATGCTGTTCGTCAAGCCAAGGGTGTACAAACTGTATATAGAAAGTTAGGAAAGACAAAATGATTACACTAAAACAATGGATGGAAGTTGCTAACTACCGTGTTACTGAAGGTAGTGATTACATGTGGGACTGCTATGGAAAAAATGCCTATCGATTAGATGCTTGGGATGGCGACCATGATGGATCTAGTGTTAGTATCCTATTTGATACTAAAACGCAAACAGTCTACGAAGTTACAGCATACGACTATGCTAACCAAAGAGCATATCGTTTGTTCAATCCTGATTGGTCTAAAAAGCATAAGAAAGAAGCCAAACGCCGAGCAGTTGATTATAACGAAGCATGGGACGATGTAGAGTACACTGATTTAGAAGTCGAAGAAGATTGGCTAGAAAAAGCACAGGCGATCGTTAACAAACAAGAATACGATACTCGCGTACAAGTACCTCTACGATTAGATGATGATGTGCTGTTTTCTTTAATGAAAATGGCTCACGAGCGAGATGTTACACTAAATGCATTAGCCGAAGATGCCCTAGAGTCCCTGATGGCAGACGTCAAGTCCGGTAAGATTACCAAGAAAGACGTAAAGAAATTCTTAGCTGACCACGACGCTTAAGATTACTTCAACCAACCTATCTTTTCACCAGCGGCCTTTCTACGGTCGCTTTCTTCTTTTGTAGTCGGGTAACGGCTAGCCCAAACAAGCACAAGAGCAAAGAACACACTCATTCCTGCGACTGCTTTCCAGTTGTGCGTAGCGAACCACATGATAACCAAACTCATGTCCATACATAAGAACATGATCCATTTTACTTTAGCAGGATACACTCTGCCATCTGCCCAGTTCTTAATGAAAGGCCCAAATAGTCGATGATTGAGCATATAGTTGTGGAATCGCTCTGAGCTACGGGAAAAACAGTATGCCGCGATTAGGCTAGGTGTTGACCATGGGATACCTGGTACAACTACTCCGATGTATGCTAATCCTAAGAATAAAATACCGACTGTGAACCAAATTGCTTTTTTAATTTTAGTTGTTAATTGCATTGAATGCCTCCTTACAATTTTTGAAATGATAACGAGGCATTATACGATTGCCTCCAGTCTTGCCACAATGCGGACAAGTAATCTGTACTGTAGTAATTACCTGTTTTGATCTGGCTTCTTTTATCTTTTGGACAGTTTCCGGGCTTCTAGATTTTCCCTTTAGAGCTGTACTAACTGAAAGTTTTTGTTTTTCAGTTTGCTTTTTACCTGTTCTTGCTAAAGACATTTTCTTCTTCGTTTCTTCTGTGGTAATTTGGCTAGCTCTAGCTATCCTTATTTTTTCTTTAGTTTCTTCTGAAACTAAATGCCCAGATAAAGCGTTCACATATTGTTCTCTTACTAATTTGAACATCCTACTGTTAACTATATATCTATTACCAGTTTTATTCATTTTAGTTAATGCCCATAACGCAAAACTCATTTTACGTTTAGATTCACTAGTAGTCATTTTAGGCAATAGTAGGTGGCAAATAAAATGTTCTCTAGCAGTTAAATTTACTAGATTATTTTTATCGTTAGTTCCACCCAAACTTTTTGGAATAATATGATGAGATTCTGTGTAAGAATCTAGTATTCTTGACTTTGCTCTATCTATTATCATAAAATAGATACGAGTATATTTGTTTTGTAAATACATCTGCTGATAGTTCCTTGTAAACTGTTAGAGTCGGTGGATATTGGCGTATCGCGACCGGCACTTTTATTTATGTTTATCAAACGCATCTTTTAGTGCTTCAGCCAACAGATATATATCTGCTTCTGTATGATTAGGAGTAGGGCATGCTCTTAATCTTTCAGTACCCCAAGGAACGGTTGGCGCATTAATTGGTTGAAGGTAAATTCCATATTGTTCCAGTAAGTAATCGCTAATTGCTTTACATTTCTTAGCATCACGCACCATAACAGGAACAATGTGTCCGCCTTCTGATAAGGGATTTACTTCTAAGCCTGCGGCTTTAAGATGTTGTCTAGTAGCTTCTGCTACAGTCATAATTTGGGTACGTAGTTCTGGATGATCCTGTACATACTTTACACTTGCTAATGCGCCTGCACACAGCACCGGACTCATTGATGTGCTGAATATTAGCCCCTGAGCGTATGAGCGTATCATATCAACTAGATCGCGTCCTGCGGCAATATAACCACCTTGTACTCCAAATGCTTTGGCTAGAGTGCCTTGTATGATATCTACCCCATCAACACACATCTGTTCTTCAGCGACTCCAGCGCCTCTGCGCCCATATAGCCCAACAGCATGGACTTCGTCTACATATACCATCGCACCATACTTACGTGCTATTTCGCAAACGTCAGCAATACAACCTTTATCGCCGTCCATTGAGTATACACCTTCCATGGCGATAATAGGTTGTGCATCATTTGGCAAGCTGTCTAGTATTTCTACTAAATGCTCTAGATCGTTGTGACGCCAAACTGTACGTGGAACTTTGCTAGACTTGATGCCTACGATCATTGAGTTATGATTGTGTGCATCGCTAATATAGTGTACATTTGGCAGTATTAATCCTAACACAGACAGTGTACTTTGATTGGCAACATATCCGCTAGTGAAAGTTAGTGCTGAAGTTTTATCGTGTAGTTTGGCTAGTTCGCTTTCTAGAGCTACGTGATAGTGCGTAGTACCTGAAATATTACGAGTACCACCAGACCCTGCACCTGCGGTATCTAGTACGGTGTGCATAGCGTCGATTACGACCTTGCTTTGTCCCATGCCCAAATAATCGTTTGAACACCAGTTGGTAATCTGCTTGATGTTATACCTTCCATACCAAATGGCTTTTGGAAATTCTCCCTTTTGGCGTAGGATATCAGTAAACACTCTATAGTTGCCCTCAGTACGCAGTTTTTCTAAACTCTGGGCGATAGCGTCTTGTGTTTTTGGTTTAATCATTATGGTTATATTTAACCGCAGTTGACCTTGACCTTTTACCGTTTTGATGCTATAATATGTTATATTACCTAGAAAGCTGACATGAAAATTAATCTAATTTCCGATTGCCATATTAATTTTGAAGACCTTACACTACCCGGCGGTGATGTGTTGATCGCCGCGGGCGATATGATAGAGGCTGGACACTTACAACGTGCCATCCATCAAAAGAAAGACACGTTCCTAGCCGATCGTTATAAGAGGTTCGTTGACGAAGAGTTTGCCAAATATAACAAGGTCATCTATATCGCTGGCAATCACGAGCATTACAATCACTCCTACGAGGATACACATACACGGCTTCGCAATTTGATGCCTGACAACGTCTACTTCCTAGAAGCAGAATCCTGTCAGATTGAGGATGTACATTTCTTTGGTGGCACGTTCTGGACTGACATGAACAAAAGTGATCCTATCACTATGAGTGTGCTCAAAGAAAGCATGAGTGACTTTAGGGTCATCAAACACGGACACGGTATCCGTGTTGATACTGCCTACGGTGGTGCGTATTGGACTAACAAGTTTACTCCGCAGTTTGCCAAAGGTATATTCCACGATACCGTCGCTCTGTTGAAAGACTTCCTAGATGCTCATCAAAACGATAAAGTAGTAGTAGTTAGCCACCATGCTCCTAGTCCTCTCAGTGTCAATATCAAGTATATTGATGACTATCATATGAACGGTGGCTATCACAGCAACTTGACTGAGTTTATCTTGGATCATCCGCAGATTAAGACATGGGTACATGGTCATATGCACGATCCTGTTGATTATATGATTGGTACCACTCGTGTGCTGACTAATCCACGTGGGTATAAAGGGTATGAAGATCAAGCTGAGATTTTTGATCCCGGCTTTAGTTTTGATGTGTGATGGAATGGCATTTGATATTCGCAAGATTAGTCAGTATGTTGCTGTCGTGGCTCCAGGCTGGCAACTTGCGAACTCGTATGTACATCTTAGAAGATAAGATCGAAATCATGCGAACATCACTCGAGGACATACAACGCATGGATCCGGAGGGTCGATTAGGCTGGCATGCTAAACAAACATTAGATAAGATAGAAGGCAGAGAATGAATTTTACACTCGATGAAACTCTAGATTGGCATCCTGCTTATCACAGACAATGGAATAGCTATCTTAGAAAAGATACCGTTACGAATGAGGATCTTGTCGAAGTTCTAAAAGGACACGGTTCCTGTGCTATAATGGGATCAGATGACAGCGAAGAATTCAAAGCACTGCGCAATCAACTAGAAGCTGAAGGATATATCCAATGTCAGCGAACCTGGTGGAACGGTGATCGTGTATTGAAACCATTTAGTCTTAATGGTGTAGAATTTGAAGCCGATGAACAGTTTCCATCCGGTGCCGCGATGAAACTACATTTACAATTCGCAAGAAAATACAAAGAGAAAGAAGTATGAAAGCCACGCTCACCCAATCAGCAACCGTACGATTGACATGGGAGCTCAAAGACAATCATGAAAACTGGAACGATGCGTGTGCTTGGGCTATAGAACAATTTGGGCTCCCGGGAGAAAAGTTTGTAACTGAGCTTACTGCTGACTGGATGGAGTTTAAATTCTTCCAACCGCACGACGCGATGATAATGGCATTGAGATTCGCATGACAGATTTAAATTTTGATATGATGAAACAACAAATGGAGGGACTTAGAAATGACTCCGAAGAGTTGCTTGAACAAGTCCGCCAGATGAAGAAAAGACTCACGTGGGGATCCTGGGAGCCATATACGATCAAAGTGTTTCCTAAGCGTATAAAGGGCAAATGGTATTGGCCAGGAGATACTGTATATCGTAGACAACGATTTGGCCCAGGCGGAGTACATTATAACTACGGCGATACGTTTGACGCCCTAAGAGATTTCGATGCTGATAGAAACTAAACGACATCGAAACAAGTTTGTTATTGAAATCTGGTCAGATAATGCACCTGCAGAATTTGGACAGCCAGAGCCGTATCCTGAAGAACAATATGTAGAAATTAATAATTGGTGTATCGCTACATTCGGTTACCACGCTCGCACAGCATATCATGTATTCGAACTTAAGACAAAAAAGGAGTTAGAATGGTTTCTGCTGAGGTGGGCCTAATTGAAGCTAATCACGAATACTCTGTTATAGAACTAGAGAAGATTACTGTGGAGTTAATTGAGTGGCTGAACTCATCTTTTGGTCCTCCGACTGGTCGATGGTGGATCAGCAACTACAGCATATATTTCAGAGATAAACGGGACCATCTAATGTGCGTATTGAGGTGGTCATGAACGATATAGAAGAAGAAATCGCAAACGACTTAGGAAAACAATTCGCCAGGGACATGGAGTTTGAAATAATGTCACAGACACTTGTACCCTTTGGTTGGACAAGATTTGAGATACCACGCTACATAGATAATCATCACGCTATAGATATTGGCTATTGGTTGGAAGAAAATTGTAAAGGAGAGTATGCTCGCAACGGCCGTACCTTCTTGTTCAAAGAGCCAAAAGATGCTACAATGTTTATCTTGCGTTGGGGATCGTAAACTCTAGGATCATTTATTTTGTACGATGATATTGAGAGAACTAAGTAAACATGCTTATGGAAAACTATAAGCTATTTTAAGGAGAAACAATGGAGTTTATAACTCAAGTCCTGTTAAAGGACATTACTTATTTGTGGATGATCTTCTTCATTATGATCACCGCTGGACTAGCTAAAGAGTACGCTCTATTCGCCCCAGCGTTTGCCTATGTTAGAAATACTTTCCGCAGTAACAAGTTCGTAGTTGTTATCCTAAGTGCGATTGGTGGTATTTTACCAATCGAAGGTCGAGTTACAGTTTCAGCAGGCCTGCTGGATACTGTAGCACCTAAAGACGGTCCTGGTCGTGAGAAACTAGGCATCGTAGACTATCTAGCTAACCATCACTATTATATGTGGTCACCGCTAGAGAAGACTGTGATCCTACCTATCGCGGCATTTGGATTGACTTACGGTGCTTTCCTTGGCCTAGTTGCTCCGTTGCTAATCACTAGTTTGCTGTTCATCAGCATCTACATCTGGACGCAGGTCAAAGATGAAGAGCTAGTTATTACACCGGGAAACTTTAAATTAAGTGCTGTTCTACGCAACGTGCTTCCAATGTTTATCGCCCTTGGCGTTTACATTTGGGGAGGTGGCGAAGAACACGTATTTCCAATTTTTGGTTTACTAACCCTATACTATGTTATCATTACCCAACAATGGGACTACAAGAAATTGTTAGGCTATGTTCGTTGGGATGTCCTAGTATGGGTCGGGGCAGTTATTATCTTAGGTAACTATTTCAAATCACATAACGGTGCATTCCTAGAAACTATCAAGAGTAGCG
>Ga0007806_1000458_pt1 | contig 13656 bp, 7 predicted proteins | sample CryBogCBE18Aug09_FD_71192 | JGI IMG/M metagenome (GOLD analysis project Ga0007806, IMG submission 71192) | Freshwater microbial communities from Crystal Bog, Wisconsin, USA - CBE18Aug09 | ecosystem: Environmental > Aquatic > Freshwater > Lake | place: Crystal Bog, Wisconsin, USA | collected...
CCAGCCGCCGGGCTATCCGCCCTACCCCGCCTCGCTTTGCACCTCGCTGAATCACGTGGTGTGCCACGGCATTCCCAACGACAAGCCCCTGAAAAAGGGCGACATCATGAATGTCGATGTGACTGTGATTACGGCCGACGGCTGGTACGGCGACAACAGCCGCATGTACTTGATTGGGGAAACTTCAATTGCCGCCAAGCGTTTGTGCGCCGTGACGTACGACGCCATGTGGATTGGCATTCAACAAGTCAAGCCCGGCGCTCATCTGGGCGACGTGGGCCATGCCATCCAAAAATTTGCCGAAGCCCAAGGCTTCTCGGTGGTGCGTGAATTCTGCGGGCATGGTATCGGCAAGAAATTCCACGAAGACCCCCAAGTGTTGCACTACGGTCGCCCTGGCACGCTGGAAGAGTTGAAGCCCGGCATGACCTTCACCATTGAGCCCATGATCAACGCGGGCCGCAAAGAAATCAAAGAACTCGGCAACGACGGCTGGACCATCGTCACCAAGGACCACAGTTTGTCGGCCCAATGGGAACACACCGTCTTGGTGACCGAGACGGGTTACGAGGTGCTGACTTTGTCGGCCGGCAGCCCCCCACCCCCCGCCTTCATCACCTCGGTCAAAACCTGAGATTTCAAAAATCTCGTTGATGAAACCTTGAATTAGGCGATTGACCATGATCAGCACCAGCCCCCTTCGCACGGAGTACCGTCAACGAAAAGCACTCAAGCTGGCGTCCTTGAGCCATAAAAACGCCTCGATTCGAGGGGTGCAAAAATCCCTTCAGGGAATGGCCAAATTGGTGGACAAGGTGCTCAACTCCTTGTGGGCTCAACTGGCCTTGCCTCCCCACTTGGCTTTGGTGGCCGTGGGCGGTTTTGGTCGTGGTGAACTCATGCCCCACTCCGATGTGGATGTCTTGATTTTGCTGCCCGATGGTTTGGATTTGGCCAGTGAGCCAGCGTTGCAAAAAAACATCGAGACCTTCATTGGTCAATGTTGGGATGTGGGGCTTGAAATTGGTTCCAGCGTCAGAACCGTCTCTGAGTGTTTAGAGGAATCTGAGAAAGACGTCACGGTTCAAACGGCACTTTTAGAGGCCCGGTTGCTTTGTGGCAGTGAGGCCTTGTTTCAAAACTTTCAATCGCGCTATCAAGCGGCCATGGACCCGGCGGCATTTTTTACCGCCAAATCTCTTGAGTTGCGACATCGTCATAACAAGTATGAAAACACCCCCTACGCGCTAGAGCCCAACTGCAAAGAATCGCCAGGCGGCTTGCGTGACCTGCAAACGGTCTTGTGGGTGGCCAAGGCGGCGGGCATGGGCAACAGCTGGGAAGACTTGGCGGCCAATGGCTTGGTGACTGAATTAGAGGTCAAAAACCTGCAACGAAACCAAGCCTGGCTGAACCTGGTGCGTGCCAAATTGCACCTGGCCGCAGGTCGACGGGAAGACCGGCTGATTTTTGATTTGCAAACCACCGTGGCCGAATCCCTGGGTTTTGAAAACAAGCCCAAATCGAACAAGCCCGATGAAAAAGTCTTTATCCGCGCCTCTGAACAATTGATGAAGCGCTATTACTGGGGTGCTAAGGCCGTCACGCAGTTGCAACAAATTTTGATGCTCAACATCGAAGAGCGTTTGCACCCCAAGGAGCACCAACTCAGCCCCATCAACGAACGATTCTTCAACAAAGCGGGCATGATTGAAGTCGCCAGCGACGATTTGTATTTGCGTCAGCCGCATGCGATTTTGGAGACCTTTCTGGTTTACCAGCAAACCGTTGGCGTCAAAGGCCTGTCGGCTCGAACGCTGCGTGCGCTCTACAACGCGCGCAAGGTGATGGACGCGAAGTTTAGGGCCGACCCCATCAATCGAGACACCTTTTTGCAAATTTTGCAGCAACCCGAGGGCATCACACACGCCATGCGTTTGATGAACCAAACCTCCGTGCTGGGCCGCTATTTGTGGGTGTTCCGACGCATCGTGGGGCAAATGCAGCACGATCTTTTCCATGTCTACACCGTTGACCAGCACATCTTGATGGTGCTGCGCAATGTGCGCCGATTCTTCATGCCCGAGCATGCCCACGAATACCCGTTTTGCTCACAACTCGCGTCGGGCTTTGAGAAGCCTTGGTTGCTTTACGCAGGGGCCTTGTTTCATGACATCGCCAAAGGCCGGGGGGGTGACCATTCCCAATTGGGTCATATGGAGACGATGCGTTTTGCCCGTCAACACCACTTGAACAAGGCCGACGCCGAGTTCATTGCCTTCTTGGTGAATGAGCACTTGACCATGAGCCACGTGGCCCAGAAACAAGACTTGGGCGACCCAGATGTGATTGAGGCGTTTGCCAAACGGGTGGGCAATGAGCGACGTCTGACGGGGCTTTACTTGCTGACTGTCGCGGACATTCGAGGCACCAGCCCCAAAGTGTGGAACGCCTGGAAAGGCAAATTGCTGGAAGACTTGTACCGTTCCACTTTGCGTGCCTTGGGCGGCCATGCCAGCGAGCCGCAAGCAGTTGTGGAATCCCGCAAACGCGAGGCCATGGCCAAACTGGCCCTCGCTGCGTTACCCCATCAAGCTCAGAAACCCTTGTGGGATCGTTTGGACGTGAGCTATTTCATGCGCCACGACGCCGAGGACATCGCTTGGCACACGCGCATGCTGTCGCGCTATGTGGACAGTTCTGAACCCATCGTCAAAGCCCGACTGTCTCCTTGGGGAGACGGCTTGCAAGTGGTGGTTTACACCCCTGATCAGAGCGATTTATTTGCGCGTATCTGCGGTTATTTTGACCAATCCGGCTTCAGTATTTTGGACGCCAAAGTGCACACCACCAGTGCAGGCTATGCCTTAGACACCTTCCAAATCGTCACCGAAATGCTGCCTGAGCATTACCAAGAATTTACCCAAAAAGTCGAAGTGGAACTGGCACAAACCCTCAAAGCCGAATCACCATTGCCTGCCCCAGGACGGGCGAGATTGTCGCGTCGTGTGAAAAGCTTTCCCATTGCGCCGCGCGTCAGTTTGTCCCCCGACGAAAAAGCCCAACGCTGGTTGCTCAGCATTTCGGCCAGCGACCGCCTCGGCTTGCTCTATACGGTGGCGCGGATTTTGTCGAAGCACCACATCAGCCTGCAACTGGCCAAGGTCACCACCCTGGGCGAGCGCGTCGAAGACACCTTCGTCGTCGAAGGTCAGGGGCTGCAAAACAACAAAAAGCAGATTGAGATAGAGACCGAGTTGTTGTCGGCGCTGGCGAATTGACCGAGGGCATGGTGGGCCTGGTCAACTCGGCAACAACGCTGCCAAACCACCCTCCGGTTCAAAGCGCTTGTTGACAAAGCGCAAACGGGTGGGGCCTTCAAAACCGGGCTCGGGGTTGGAATGTCGGGGGTCGCCGGGGTAGCAAATGACGCGCACGCCGTTGTCATCGAAGGGCTCGGGTTGGGTCAAGACGGGCCGGCTCTTTTCGGCGTAAGCCAAGGCGCTGGCGGCGTTCTCAAAGCGAGCCAATTGAGACAAGCTCATGATTTGCGGCGGTGCCAGTCCGATTCGGCCCTCCCAATAATCATGCAAGCCTTGACGCGGATTCAGCCAAACCGTTTCGGTGGCTTCAAAGTTGTCGTGCAAGGCGAGTTGTTCGGGCGGCGCAATGGCCACAAAAAAGCGCGTGTCAAATCGTTTGGTCATGACCGATGGCATGCGCGGCGTGACCCAGCGTGACCAAGGGGCCAAACCTTGGGTGCGTAAAGGCAAACCGAGGTTGTTGAGCACCGAAGTGAAGCCCTGCTTTTCGCCCAGTTGTTGACGGGCTTGCTGTAATTGGTCCGCTTGAACCGTTTGCCCGATCAAGAGCCCACTTTCTTCCAAGGTTTCGCGCAAAGCGGCCAGATGCAGGGCCAGCGCCAAATCGGCTGGCGTCTCTGGTTCAGCCAAACGCGCCTGAAACCAATCCAAGGGTCGGTCGGGCACCAATCCATTCAGTTGGCTGTCTTGTGCATCCAATTTGCCGCCAGGAAAGACATGCGCGCCGCCGAGTACATCGGAGTTGTGGTGGCGCTGAATCATCAAAACTTCCAAACCCTGTGGGCCATCTCGCAGCACCATGACGGTAGCGGCTGCCAAAGGCGGGGCATTGACTTCGAGGTTGTTAATTTGAATCGTCATGGAAGGGATTGTCTGGTTTTGAGGACCGCAGCAGAGTCACCTAGGCGCGCCCCAATTCTGGAAACAGCACGTCGGTAAAACCAAAATCACTGAATTCCCGCATCCGCATGGGGTAAAGCTGGCCGATCAAGTGGTCGCATTCGTGTTGCACCACGCGCGCATGAAACCCGCTAACAGTGCGGTCAAGGGGCTGCCCTTTCAAATCAAGGCCTTGATAACGCAGGTGCACAAACCGAGGCACTTTGCCGCGCAAACCGGGCACCGACAGACAGCCTTCCCAGTCGGCATTTTCTTCAACGCCCAAAGGAGTCAGGACCGGGTTGCACAAAACGGTGAAGGGGACGATATCGGCTTCGGGGTAACGGGGGTTCACGCGGCCGCTTCCAAAAACAACCAGCTGCAAATCGACGCCAATTTGCGGCGCTGCCAAACCGGCCCCGTTGGCGGCGGCCATGGTGTCTTGCAGGTCTTGCAACAAGGCATGCAGCTCAGGGGTGTCGAACTAGGTCACGGGTTGTGCCACTTTGAGCAGCCGAGGGTCGCCCATTTTTAGAATTTCACGAATCGCCATGGTTTAACTTTCTGGGTGTCCTTGCAGCAATGCCTTCAGCCCTGCTTCGTCCAGCACGGGCACGCCCAAAGCCAAGGCCTTGTCGAGCTTGCTGCCGGCCTCCGCCCCGGCCACGACGTAGTGGGTTTTCTTGCTCACCGAACCCGCCACTTTGGCCCCGGCAGCCTCCAGCATTTCTTTGGCGTCTTCACGGCTGAGGGTCGGCAAGGTCCCCGTCAGGACGACTGTCATGCCTGTCAAGGGCAAGCTGGCGCCGGCGACCGCTTCGATGGCCGGCCAGGTAATGCCACAGCCACCGGGTTCGCAAAGTTGGGCCACGACTTCACGGTTGTGCGGTTGGTCAAAAAAGGTGCGGATGCTGTTGGCCACGATGGGACCCACGTCTTTGACTTGCAGCAACTGCTCGACGCTGGCGTCCATGATGGCATCCAGGTTGCCGAAATGACGAGCCAAGTCTTTCGCCGTGGCCTCGCCCACGTGGCGTATGCCCAAGCCGTACAAAAAACGGGGCAAGGTGGTTTGTTTGGAGGATTCCAACGCCGCCAATAAATTGGCAGCCGATTTATCGGCCATTCGGTCCAAGTTGGCCAGCGACGTGAGCCCCATTTTGTAAAGATCGGGCAGGACCCGAATCACACCAGCGTCGACCAATTGGTCGACCAGCTTGTCGCCTAGACCCTCCACATCCAAGGCCTTGCGTTGGGCAAAATGAAGAATGGCCTGCTTGCGTTGTGCGGGGCAAAACAACCCGCCGCTGCAACGGTGGTTCGTTTCACCCGGTTCGCGCACCACCGTGCTGCCACAAATGGGGCAAGCGGCAGGCATTTTGAAATTGGGGACGTACGGGGTGCGGCTGGGCAAACGTTTTGGGGAACGATCGGGCAAACGGTCATGCAAAGGGTCGGGAAAAGTGAGTGCATTTTCTGAGGGCGGGGTCAAAACGACTCGGCCCACGACCTCCGGAATCACATCTCCAGCGCGGCGGACCACCACCTCGTCGCCCACCCGAACGCCCTTGCGGCGCAGCTCAAACAGGTTGTGCAATGTGGCGTTCGTGACCGTGACGCCGCCAACAAACACGGGCGCCAATCGAGCCACCGGCGTCAGTTTTCCGGTGCGTCCGACTTGAACGTCAATGTCCAAAATGCGGGTCATTTGCTCTTGCGCTGGGTATTTGTGCGCCACCGCCCATCGCGGTTCTCGGGTCACAAAACCGAGTTGTTGTTGCAAGGCCAACGAGTTGACCTTGTAAACCACGCCGTCAATGTCGTAAGGCAAACGGTCACGCAGGGCACCGATCTTTTGGTGAAAAGCCACCAAACCGTCAACACCCTGCACCACTTGGTCCAAGTCTTCCACGGGAAAACCCCAGCTTTTAAGGGTTTGCAGCATTTCGAAATGGGTTTGCCAAGCGGGGCCACCCTGCTCAGGCGCGCTGACCTCGCCGACGCCATAGGCAAAAAAGCTCAAAGGCCTTTGCGCTGCGATGCCTGAATCCAATTGACGCACCGCGCCCGCCGCCGCGTTGCGGGGGTTCACAAAGGTTTTCTCGCCGCGCTCGCGTTGGACCTCGTTCAAACGCTCGAAGTTATCGCGCCGCATATAGACCTCACCGCGCACTTCGAGGACAGGCGGCACCGCCCAAGACCTTCCAGATTGATCTGAAGGGGCCGTTAGCTTTAAAGGAATTTGGCCGACCGTGCGGATGTTGGGCGTGACCTCCTCGCCCATCTCGCCGTCCCCCCGCGTGGCGGCTTGCACCAAAACGCCGTTTTCGTAGCGCAGGTTGATGGCCAAGCCGTCAAACTTCAATTCGGCCACGTATTCGACCGATTCGGACTCGGCCAAAAGGCCTGCCAACTCTTTGCGAATGCGGGTATCAAAGGCCAACGCACCGCTGGATTCGGTGTCTGTTTCGGTGCGGATGCTCAGCATGGGCACCGCATGTCGAACGGTTTCAAATTGAGCCAACACCTTGCCGCCAACCCGTTGCGTGGGCGAATCGGGTGTCAAGAGTTCGGGGTGTTCGGCCTCCAACGATTGGAGTTCGCGGAACAGCCGGTCGTATTCGGCATCGGGCACCACAGGGGCGTCTAGCACGTAGTAGGCATGGCCCCAGTGGTTCAGGGTGGCGCGCAACTCGGCCAATCTATTTTCTGGTCGACCCTCAAGCCCATCGGGTTCAAAGAGGTTCAGGTTACCCATTTGAGGACCTGATCTCAACTGAACAAGCGACGGGTTTGCGGCGAACCCGCTGCCAAGTCATAGGCTTCCAAGGCGGCGTAGAGTTGTTCCAAGTCGCGCTCGATGCTCAAGATGACTTCTTCGGGAACAGCACGCCCCTCGGGGTCGGTGACCGCGCCGTCCATGCCTTGGGACAGCCATTGCAAGGCCTCGCACAAGCGCCGGAATGGCTGCTCTTCGCGACGGGTCAGCGGAACATCCAATTGCAGCTCAATTTCGCGCAGTGCCGATTCCTCGGGGTCTTCGGCCAAGGCGGCTTGGGCGTCGTAATTCAAGGTCAACAAAGGCGGCAAACCGGGGGTTGAAGACGGCATGGCCAACCGCCCAGGTAGTACACCGGGCACGAAACCGAGTTTGGCGGCGTTTTGCAGCACGTAACCGGGGCTCCAAGCAGCGTGTCGCGCGCGCAAAAAGAAACTGAGTTTGGCGTCGTGGTCGTTGGCGAATTGGTCAATTTCTCGGGCCCGCTCCACCTCGGCTTGCATGTCCGGAAATTCCGGCTCTCCGCCGACGGCATCGGCAAAGGCTTGGCTTTTCACGATGAATTCTGAAAATTCAATTTTGTTCAAGGGCCCGTGCCGATTGGCCAGCTGAACCCCCACTTGAAAGGCGCTGTAGCGCTCGCCAATCCGGGGGGTCTCCCAATCGTTGCTGATGACGTTCAGACCCTCAATGGCGAAGGGCTTGCTGCCCACACGGCGGGTCGGGGGGGTCGCCGCGAGTGCGGCTTCACCCGACACCAAGGTGTCCAAGTCGACCATCGTGATGGCGTCGATCATGGCGTCCAAGCCGGGCTTGCGTTCCGGCGTCGGCAGGTTACTCAAATCCAAAGGGGAGGATTCCGCCTCGGCTAAGACCCCATCCATGGAAGGCTCTTGGCGCAATTCGCCAGGCGCTGAAGGTCCTTGATGGGGCGCTGGCGTATCGACGGCGTTCTCGGGTTTTTTGGGAAGCAGCCTGCGTGAAGTCCAGGTGTTGTAAGTGACGACACCCGCCAACACAACACCGCCTGCAATGGCCAAACTGATTTGTAAAGTGCTCATGGTGCCGTGGTTTGTTGAAGGGTCAGCGCCGCGTCCATGTCGACGGCGACGATGCGGGAAACGCCTTGCTCTTGCATGGTGACGCCAATGAGTTGCTCGGCCATTTCCATGGCGATTTTGTTGTGCGAGATGAACAAAAACTGCGTGCTCTTGCTCATGCTCTTGACCAGCTTGGCATAGCGCTCGGTGTTGGCGTCGTCCAGCGGGGCGTCCACTTCGTCCAACAAGCAAAAAGGCGCCGGGTTCAGTTGGAAAATGGCAAACACCAAGGCAATGGCAGTCAAGGCCTTTTCGCCGCCCGACAACAGGTGAATGGTTTGGTTTTTCTTGCCCGGTGGCTGGGCCAACACCTGCACACCCGCATCCAAAATTTCATCGCCGGTCATCACCAGCTTGGCATTGCCACCACCAAATAACTCGGGGAACATGCGGCCAAAGTGCTGGTTGACGGTGTTGAAGGTGCCCGACAACAACTCACGTGTTTCGACGTCGATCTTGTGAATCGCGTCCTCCAAAGTGGTCATGGCATCGACCAGATCGGCGGACTGGGCATCCAAGAAAGTTTTGCGTTCACGCGACGTGGTCAACTCTTCCAAAGCCGCTAAATTAACCGCCCCCAAAGCGCTGATTTCACGGTTCAAGCGGTCAATTTCACTTTGCAGGCCGGTGAGCCTCACCGCGCCTTGCGCCACCGATTCCGCCAAAGCGACCAGGTCGGCGCCAGCGTCCGCCAACAAACTGGTGTACTGCTCGGAGCCCAAACGAGCGGCTTGCTCTTTGAGCTGTAAATCGCTGATGCGTTGGCGCAGGGGCTCCAATTCGCGTTCAATTTTAAGCCGTCGCTCGTCGCTGGCGCGCAATCGCGCGCTCAAGTCGTCGTATTCGCTGCGGCGGGCACCGAGGGTTTTTTCACGCGTCAACTTCAAGTTCAAGGCGTCTTGCAAGCCCCCTTGTGCGGAAGCGTCATTCAGGCGCAACAACTCATCTTGGGCCACCTTTTCTTCTGCGGCCAAGCTCAACAACTGTTGTTGAGCAGTGGCTTCGGTGCGGGCTTGTTCGGCTCGGCGGGCCGTCAAACTGCGTTCGGCAAAAGTCGCCTCTTGGGCTTGTCGCTCCAAGCTGCGAAGTTGTTCACGCGCTTGGTTCAAGGTTTGCTCCGCCGCCATGACGCGCTCATCCAACTGCGCATGGCGTTCTTGCAAATCACCCAATTGCATGTCCAGCGATTCAAACTGGGCTTCGGCACTGACGCGTCGGGTTTGCAAGGCTTGCCAATTGGCTTCCACTTCCCCCAAGTCGCCCTCAATTTGCTGACTGCGTTGACGGGTTTGCTCGCTCAACTGGACCAAGCGCAAATGTTCCACTTGCAATTGATGCGCTTTGGCTTGGGTTTCAGTGGCCTCTCGGCGCGCGGTTTGCAAACGCAATGAGACTTCGGCGTGTTCGCTTTCAGCGCGGGCCAAAGCCGTTCGCGCCTCTTCCAAAATCAGACCTTGGGCACGCAGTTCTTTCTCCAAGTTTTCAATTTCTTGAGCCCGCGCCAACAAGCCCGATTGCTCAGAATCGGGTGCGTAGAAAGTCACGCCGTGGGCGGTCACCGCATGGCCGCTGGCCACATAGATCGTTTGACCCGCTTGTAAAACAAGGCGTTGTGACAAAGCGGTGTCGAGGTCGGGGGCGGTGAAGCAGCCGCTCAACCAATCGCTCAACAAAGGCCGCAAAGCGCCGGAGTGCAAGCGCAGCCAATCCACCAATGGACGAAGCCCTGTTGGGGTCGTCTGAACAGATGAAGCTTGAACAGCCGCCGCGACGGTGGTGTTCGCGGTCGTTGAATAGAAAGCCAATTTGGCGGGGGGTGCCTCTTGCGGGTGGCTGCCCACAAAGCCGCGAACCGACTCCAGCCTGGAAACCTCCAAAGCCCCCATGCGCTCGCGCAAAGCCGACTCCAGGGCGTTCTCCCAACCCGACTCAATGTGCAGCTGAGTCCAAAGACCCGACAAATGATCCAAGCCGTGTTTGGCCAACCAAGGGGCTAACTTACCGTCGGTTTTGAGCTTTTCTTGCAGGGCTTTGAGTGCGGTCAAACGGGCTGATAAATCAGCAAACTTGGCACTTTGGGCGTTCAATTCGGATTGGCGAGCGCGCCTCGCGTCGTCGAGTTCGGGCAGGGCTTCTTGCAACGCTTGCGATTGCGCTTGTGCCAATTCAGCCGCCGATTCAGCGGCTTGCAACTGCGCGCTCAAATGGTTCAAACGCGTGTCGTCGGGTGTTTGCAAGGCGTTTTTATCGGCCCGCAAGCGTTCTTGGCGGGCCTCAGCCGCTCGCACCTGCTCGTCAAGGCTGCGCTGCTCTGCCGCCAAGACCTGAATTTGTTGCTGCACCTGAACCACGCCTGCGCGTTGATCGGCAGACGCTCGCTGGGCTTGGCGCCAAGCGTCTTCTAAATCCGGCAGCACACCGCTCTGTTCTTCAAGCTGACTTTGGAGCAAAGCCGATTGTTGCGCCGCACCGAGTTCTTCGGAATCCAAAGCTTCTAAAGCTTGACTGGCTTCGACGATGCGTTGTTGCCACTGAGCCTGTTGGTCTTTCAAACTCACCAGTCGAGATTCGACCCGTTGACGCCCTTCAACCACAAATCGAATTTCGGCTTCCAAGCGCCCCACTTCGGCGCTGGCCTCGTACAGCTGGCCTTGGGCTTGGTTCAATCGATCGCCGGCCTCGTAATGGGCTTGGCGTGTCGCTTCCAAGTCGGCTTCCAAATGGCGCAAATCGGCCAAGCGGGCTTCTAAGTCGAGCACGGCCTTGTCGGAATCGGCTTTCAGTTTTTCTTGATCGGCCTGTGATTCGCTGCTTTTCAAGAACCAAAGTTGATGTTGTTTGAGGGTGACATCGGCATTCAATTGGTTGAATTGCTGAGCCACTTCGGCTTGCTTTTCCAGCTTCTCGAGTTGGCTGTTCAACTCACGCAAAATGTCTTCAACCCGCGTCAGGTTTTCACGGGTGTCGGACAGGCGATTTTCGGTTTCACGGCGGCGTTCTTTGTATTTAGAGACGCCAGCGGCCTCTTCTAAAAACAAGCGCAACTCTTCGGGCTTGGATTCAATGATCCGGCTGATGGTGCCTTGACCAATGATGGCGTAGGCGCGGGGCCCCAGGCCGGTGCCCAAGAACACGTCTTGCACGTCTTTTCGACGCACGGCCTGGTTGTTGATGAAGTAACTGCTGTTGCCGTCCCGCGTCAATACCCGCTTGACCGCCACTTCTTCGTAGACACTCCACTGGCCACCGGCGCGGTGATCGGCGTTGTCGAAGACCAATTCGACGCTGGATCGGCTGGCTGGTTTGCGGTGATTGGTGCCGTTAAAAATAACGTCCTGCATGGACTCACCGCGCAATTCACTGGCTTTGCTTTCTCCGAGCACCCAACGCACCGCGTCCATGATGTTGGATTTGCCGCAGCCATTCGGGCCGACCACGCCCACCAATTGGCCTGGCAGCATGAAATTGGTGGGTTCGGCAAATGACTTAAACCCCGACAGCTTGATTGAATTAAGACGCACTCATGACCCCATTGCGAGAGGGGAAATGTTACCTCAGGCCCGCCCCACCCCGCGCGCAAGTGACAAAGCCAATTGTCAGCATCCTGGGGCACATTTATCATCCAAGAAAGCGACAGTCACCAAAAACCAACGGAGAACAACCATGAACGCGCCCCAATCTGTGAATGCCCTCGCCCCCACCGTCAAACTTTTGATTGGCGGAAAAATGGTCGAATCGACCACCACCGAGTGGCGCCATGTGGTCAATCCGGCCACCCAAGAAGTGCTGGCCCGGGTGCCTTTTGCCACCCCCGCCGAAATTGATGCCGCCGTGGCCAGTGCCAAAACCGCCTTTAAAACCTGGCGTAAAACCGCCATTGGCGCCCGTGCCCGCATCTTTTTGAAATACCAACAACTGATTCGGGAAAACATGGCGGAATTGGCCGCCATCCTGACGGCCGAGCAAGGTAAAACCTTGGCAGACGCCGAGGGCGATGTTTTCCGTGGTTTGGAAGTCGTTGAGCACGCCGCCGCCATTGGCAACCTGCAATTGGGCGAATTGGCCAATAACGTGGCCGGCGGTGTCGATACCTACACCTTGCTGCAACCGCTGGGCGTTTGCGCCGGCATTACGCCCTTTAATTTCCCCGCCATGATCCCGCTGTGGATGTTCCCCATGGCCATCGCCACCGGCAACACCTTTGTGTTGAAACCATCAGAGCAAGACCCCATGGTCACCATGCGCTTGTGCGAATTGGCCTTGGAAGCCGGTGTGCCGCCCGGCGTGTTGAACGTGGTGCATGGCGGCGAAGCGGCGGTCAACGCGATTTGTGACCACCCCGATATCAAAGCCATTTCTTTCGTCGGCTCGACCAAGGTGGGCACCCACGTCTACAACCGCGCCAGCCTGAACGGCAAGCGGGTGCAGTGCATGATGGGCGCGAAAAACCATGCCATCGTCATGCCTGATGCCAATAAAGAACAAACCCTCAACGCCATTGCGGGTGCGGCATTCGGCGCGGCTGGTCAACGCTGCATGGCCTTGTCGGTCGTGGTTTTGGTGGGCGAGGCCCGAAATTGGGTGAACGAGTTGAGTGAAAAAGCCAAAACACTCAAGATCAATGCGGGCACTGAAAAAGGCACCGACGTCGGACCGCTGGTCTCTTGTGCCGCACGCGACCGCGTTGAAGGTTTGATTGAGCGCGGCGTGGCTGAAGGCGCGGGCTTGGTACTCGATGGCCGCCATCCCCAAGTGCCCGGCTTTGAGCAAGGCAATTTTGTGGGTCCGACCATTTTTAACGGCGTCAAACCCGGCATGTCGATTTACGAACAAGAAATCTTTGGGCCCGTCCTCTGCTTGGCCGGTGCCGACAGCTTGGACGAGGCCATCGAGCTGATAAACAACAACCCGAATGGCAACGGCACCGCGATCTTCACCCAGAGCGGGGCGGCGGCACGCAAATTCCAAGAAGACATCGATGTGGGCCAAATCGGTATCAATGTGCCGATTCCTGTGCCGGTGCCCATGTTCTCGTTCACGGGCTCCCGCGCCTCCAAGTTGGGCGACTTGGGGCCTTACGGCAAACAAGTGGTCATGTTCTACACCCAGACCAAAACCATCACCGCCCGCTGGTTTGACGACAGCACCGTGAGCCAAGGCGTGAACACCACCATCAGCCTGAAATAAACATGGACTTCGAATTAAGCGAAGAGCAACGCGCCTTTGCCGAAACGGCGCGGGCCTTTGCGCTGTCAGCCTTTGCGCCTCATGCAGCCACTTGGGACGCGGAAGCCATCTTCCCCAAAGCGGCCATTGCGAAGGCGGGCGAACTGGGTTTTTGCGGGCTTTATGCGCCCGAGGCCGCTGGTGGCTTGGCCCTGCCCCGCCTCGACGCCACCTTGGTATTCGAAGAGATGGCCGCCATCGACCCGTCCACCACGGCCTTTATCAGCATCCACAACATGGCCACTTGGATGTTGGGCACTTGGGCCACGCCGGTTGTGCGGGACCATTGGGGCCCCTTGCTTTGCAGCGGTGAAAAACTGGCTTCTTATTGCCTGACCGAGCCTGGCGC
>Ga0007806_1000474_pt1 | contig 13425 bp, 16 predicted proteins | sample CryBogCBE18Aug09_FD_71192 | JGI IMG/M metagenome (GOLD analysis project Ga0007806, IMG submission 71192) | Freshwater microbial communities from Crystal Bog, Wisconsin, USA - CBE18Aug09 | ecosystem: Environmental > Aquatic > Freshwater > Lake | place: Crystal Bog, Wisconsin, USA | collected...
CCCGGAGCAGGCATGATCCATGTGTTATCGAAATACTTGCCAGTTAGTTTATTTGCCACACAGTTTAACGCACAACCGCCCATGAATACTAGATTACGACTTGGTACTAGTTGCAGTGCATACTGTAATGCTCGCTCAAACACTGTTTCATAAACTGCCTGTGTCGCTGCCGCAATATCAAACAAATCCTGTTCCGTTGCAAGCTCAGGTGCCCAATTCCTGCATCCTCGATGTAGATTTTCTTTTAAACGGAATATATGGTTCCAGTCATCATTCGGAAAACTAAAAAAATCTAGTAGAATTCTTTTAAAATATTTTTTTGGATCCCCGTATGCTGCCATACCCATCAGGATATATTCTTCTTCGTTTGGCTTTAGCCCACATCGTTGTGTCATGGCACTGTACCATAGGCCTAAACTGGTTGGATATTCTAGTCTATATTGCTTGGTTAGGTTATTACCTTCGCCCTTCCATATCGTGAGAGTTTCGTATTCACCAATCGCATCCATAACAAGAATACAGGCATTGTCAAATCCGCTTGTACAATATCCGGCTGCCGCATGGCTTTTGTGATGGCTTACATATTTTATAGGTGTGCGCTGTATATAGCGTTGCAGATAACCGCTGATGTTATTTTCTTGGTAGCACCATCCTTGCCCTGCCGTTAACTGCCGTAGTGTTTTTAATAACGGCTTTTCGTACCAAACGACTCTGTCTGGAGTTAGCCCTTTATAGTTTAATTCGTAGACTAGATCTTTGTTAAGATCTGGATCGTTTTTAATTCCGCTGTAGCGTTCTGTTTCACTCGCAAAAACAAGTCGTTGGTTATCAAATACAGCAACTGCCGCATTGTGGCTGTTCGCTGATATTCCCCAAGTGATCATTTGTAGATAAACGGGTCGTACTTGCGTAATTCTTCGGCACGTTTTCTCATACGGCGATTGTAAAAGTAATTCTTAAACCACTGAAATAGTCTTTTCATATTGTTCCTTTAACCAGTCATAGTCATTTATCTTTAAAAGATTTTCTGGGATATCCTTATTGGCACGCCCATACTGCGCTCCTGCTAATGCACCTTTGACACTATCAGCATCTCCGATAGTTTTCCAAACATTCAGTCGATATTCTGTTTCTTCATTAATCTGCCCGTCAATTACTCGACTGGCTAACTTACAGCATTCTCTAAAGGCACTGCGCCATGTACTGAATGGATCTGTGTTAAATGCTGTAATGTTGCTAACTTCTGGCATAGGTTTAAATCTAGATCCGATGCTGGTTGTCATATCTATTTTAGAAGTATCTAATTCTAATGTTAGTTTTTTTGGTAGTAGTTTAACTCCGCCGTATCCATATTCTAAATCGTTTAATGGATTGCGACTGCGCCACACGTGGACGATATCATAATCTCCCTCCCAAACTTTGTAGTCAAAGTTAAATGAGTCTAGTATTTCGGCATCACCGTCGACTACCCAGAACATAGGAGTAAAACTACGTTTAGCCGCAGTCATGTGGGCTTGGTGTATTCCTTTAACATCCTTAACTCGTTTGGCATGGGGGAAGCGTGATTTCACACGTTCCCAGTTAGCCTCACAATTTGGCTCACCATAACTTATAAAAAAAATGTCGTACATTAAAATACTCTCTATAGTATGTTTCTAGTTCTTCGGCTGCGTGTGGTTTTTTCTCTTTCATTAATAACTTATAATTATGAACTAAGATATCTTTCATCGATTCAAACCATTTAAGTTTATCTTTGATATCATTTACTTTTTTAAGTGTATTGATTATAGCATCAAACCGTTCATCTGATGGTAACGTATCGTATGTTTCATCGATAAATCCGTCAAACGTTTTAAATCCTAATTCTTGTAATCTTTTCAAGCTGCCACGTCCACCTACAATAATAAACGGATGGAAACTCGCAATACTTTTAAAAATCTTCTCGCTACAGAATACGCTCTGATCTGCATCTGCATATATGGGCTCACTTACTACGCTAATCCAACTATCTAGATATACTTGATCTAATATACGTCTAATATAGAAATTATCTGAATGTTCTATATTACTTTTTCCGTACAACTCTAATGGTAACACTTTATTCGCATCTTCTAATAATTTAATATCGGTTACAGTAGTCTGCCCATCGATAGCTATCGGAACAGGATTATACGGGTTCATAGATACTAATCCGTCAGCCAACAGCCCGTGTTTATATAGCTCTGTGTAAAACCAAATCCTGTGCGGACGCAATCTTTTGTTAAGGCAGTTGTAAGTTTTAATTGGATGTGATTTTTTGTATTTTATTTGCGCTTTCCATGTAAGGGGTATCTTTCGTTGTTGAGCAATAAACCTTACATCTAAATTAAAATGTTCATAGGCAATTACTTTAAGTTGTTTAGAAATATTCTTTGATATACAATACTGTTTGTACTGCTCAGGAGCAAGAGCATTCCCTGTGACATATACGATTGATCTAGGATCTATATTGTGTGCTCCACAGTCGCTATGAAAATAATCCCATAACCACGGTGTTTGATATCCTTCGTGTGATTGATCGACTACTAATAGTGATTTCTTATTGCGCAAATCAGACAGGTATGCAGGAGACAAATTATCTAAAATAGAGTTACCTGTCGTGCCGGCCCAGTCAAGCGGGCTATGATTAACACCTGTAGGAATTATATAGTGAGGAAGTTCTTTTGTATTGGATGCATCAACCCACTTGTGTCCTTTTCTAAATAGTGTAGTGATCATCGGGCTTGGACCAAATCTCCTAAAGCCGGATCTATTCATATCGGGACAGTCGATGAAGTTGTTTTCTTCAGCTAGGTTTTCAAATGCTACATTCATTCCAGAATTTCTCGTATTCAGGGAACGTAGCAAGGAAGTTAGTCTCTCTACGCTTATCATATTCGGTAAACCATGCTTTAAAATCTTTACGACCCTCTGCTATTCTCTCTGGACTATAGTTAGTAGTCTCCATGTATTTGACTAGGCGTTTAAACTTTTCGTGTTCTAACACACCAAACTTTGTCTTATCTAAGTCTACTAGATTGTCTTCGATAAATTTTAAATTGTCATACATATAATTCATAAAATCTTCTTTAGGTAAGATGTTAATATCATACTGTAGCGGTTCTTTTAAGTAAGGTGTGTCAAATCGAATATTACGGAACCGTTCCTGTCCTGGGTCTTTGTTTGTTTCGTACTTACTGCGCCACTCTAAAATCTTTTCAAGCAACTGTCTAAAGTTTGTAACACTTAGAATATTAAATGTAATCATTAGACTAATAGGTACTTGTGCGGTTGTAACTAGCTTGTCTAAATTTCGTTCCCATAGTGTTAGATCTAATCCTGTACGAATATACTCTGCCTGCGGTCCCCAGGTATCTACGCTAGTAAACAATTGAAAACTTTTAATACATTTTTTGTCTTTTAGGAGTTTAATCTTATCAGCTAATCGATCGACTAGAACGGGCTTCACTCCTAGGTTGCTATTAATGTTAAGTTCTAGATTAGGCAGCGGATTCTTTTCTAGATCGTCTAACAGTTTCCAAGTACTCGCTTGTAACAGAGGTTCACCGCCAGTTATCCGTAAAATGTTTAATGTCTTGCGTACTTCTGGCCACCAGCGCCACCATGCATCAACATAAGGGTTCGTTTCTTCTTCATATAGATTAAACCAATCAATATCATTGCGATGATTCTTAACCATCGTGTACGGTCCGTGGTCCTTGATTTCTTTATAATAAGCTGAACTGTATCGTGGGTGACAATATCCGCATTTAAAATTACACTCGTTGCCGAACGATATTTCAATGTATTCTGGATTGTATTGTTTATAAGGATCAGCAACAATCTCTGCAACACGTTCTGGTCTATAGAGACTTGCGTTACGCTCATGACGATCGCTTATATAATCATCACCTAGTGCTTCTATGTTCCAGCAATACTGACACCCTGCAGGCTTTTCGCCCGCTATCATTTGTTTTCTCTCATCTATCTTTTCGTGCGTATTATGTAATGCCGACGCGGACTGTGCAATTTCTAACAGTCTAATAGTGTGTGGTCGAGGATGATAACAGCTATGCGTTTGCCCTGTCTGTAGATAGATAGTCGTGTGATGCCATTTAGCCAAACAAAATGTTGGGCTAACTTCGTTCATTATCGGAATGATGCGATTGATACGCTCTTTATCTGACATATCGAGTTTCTATCTCTTTAATTAAGTAATCCGCCATCTTGCGATGTCCTTCTTCTAAAGGATGCCCGCCAGGAGCCATAGGACAGCCTTTGTACTGCTCGCCTAAGTGCCCTGGTAAAAAATTCGTCATATCAATTAATTCTTCTAAATGCTTGTATATTTTCGGTATCGTCGGCCGATAGTCAAACATTTCAATAAACAGATAATTTAAACCGAGTTGTTTCAATAGATTCTGTACAGATATCTTGGCTATAAGAGTCCTAAGCACATCGCTCGAACTTGAACTATGTTGTGAAAAATACAATCTAGAAAATTCAATATCTGCTCCGGGTGGCGGGTGGAGTATCTGAAAACTGTTAGAACGGGTATCCCAAAACTCTGCCCGTTGCGGTTGCGACCAAGGAATGATTACTAACGGATTCTTGTTTTTTAATTTAGGCAATTCTGTAAAACACATGCGTTGGATGCGATCATTGCCGCCGCCCTGCATACTGAAATTATAAACTGGAATATCAAAATGTCTAGCGATTAGAGCAGGAAAATTGCGTTGTTCGCGGATAGATTCGTCTAGTTCATAGCCGTATGGAAAACTATCTCCGGAAACAAATAAGCTATTAAACACGATGTAACCTATAAAACTCGTCAAATGTATTAACTACATATTCGCTTGTAGGCGCATCAAGTACAGGTACAAACAAAAAGTTTTTTGTACCTTGCTGGAATTGTTGTATAAGCTCGAGAGGGTCTGTACTTACCCGATCATTAAACATATTAGTCAATACGTCAAAGTCACGAACCTGTGTAATATCCCAATCAGTTAGCATAGTTCTATACACTCCTTCCCATGCTCCGGCAATTGCCCATGCACCCTGTTGAGTATGCATACCTATGCTTAACCAAATCTTTAATCTATGCAAATTTTCCCACCAGATAGCTTCTCTGGCAGTTTCGCCCTGTACTCTAATTCCTCGGTTAAGGCACATCTTAACACCTTCACGGAATCCTGCCCTCCACGATTGTAGAGGTGTTGCGTTAATAATTGTCTCGCTGTAAGATACTGTTAGCGGATAATATCCTGCCTCCCAGCAAAAATCTACTTGACCTTTGTCTTCTTCTGCGGCTTCGTGTGTTTTCATGTCTAGTACAAAATCCTTGCGCCAGATTTTAAGACTACCGTTACCATAGCGCAGTCCGTTAATACAATTACGTCCTGGCCAGTTAAATGCCTGTGCATTTGGATACTGATCTAAATCTAGTTCTACATCCCAAAACCTAGGATTAACAATATTATCAGCATCAACCGTAACGAACCATTCAGTGTCACTTAGATTGGCCGCCGCTTTGTGACAAGCATCACTACCTTTAACTCCGTGTACACGCTTTGCCCAAGGTGCTTCTTGTAGCAACTTAGCATAATTTAATTCTGCGTTCGGCTCATCATAGCTTATGAACACACAATCTAGTTCGTTAATTTTTAACAATGGCATATAAAGATATGTCCTTGGTCCCTATGTATGGTATCTCGATAGTAGTATTTTCTAAAAATGGAGATAATGTAATGTCGTACTGCTTGTATATAGCAAACGGGTCGCCCTTACGGGTAACATACAGATTATACACGGTATCGCCGGCATTAGTCAATTTTTCTAGATTTTCTTGATTGGTAATAGAATCAAAGTAATTAGGGTCGTATGCTAACACGATACCGCTATCAGTACACTCAAACATTACCCGACAGTTACTGATAAAATTTTCAAATGGTCTTAACGATTTTATGGTATTATCTTCTGTGTTTAATACTAGCTCAGCTTCGTAGAGTAATTTCCGTCTAAACCCAACTATTTGATCGTTACGAACGACAGGATAATACTCAACTGGATTTTTTTCGAGGGTAAAGAATGGCGCTATCAAAGTCCACTCTACAGGAAGTGTTACGTAGTCTAGATTTAAATTAGTAATATCTCCAATTCCTATAATATCAAAGGTTTCGGAATGAAACATTACATAACGTGTTTGTATTTGTTCCATACCTTCGTTTCCAATACGTTAATTAAATTGTCAGTAATCAAATCTTTTTTAGTATAGTGTAGTATATCAGACTGTGCGTAAGGTCCGAGCTTTACATTAAAATCCGAATCGTAGTAAAAAGGAATATATTCAGTCCAATCTGCGCTCGATCCTAGTCCTTGGCTTATTGATTTCATATGAGTGAGTCGAGGAAATGGCAACTTTAGATCACTAATATCTTCGACCATATCTAGCATCTTTGCCGCTAATGCACATGCTTCGTCTGTTGGAATGCTTTCAAACCTACAATTTTCTAGTTGTGCTTTCCATAGTTCGGGATAATCAGTAAGTGCCTCTAACACTCTAAAGAATTTAGTTGTTTCTCTTGATTGTTTAAAATACAACCAGCCCGAATAGAAATCTGGCAAATCGTTATCGACAAATACTTTCCGATAATATTTGTTAGTCATTGTTTCACCTCGAAATGTCATAGGACGAGTAGCAACATATAAATCGTGCTGTTGCATGTGAGGCCACCAATGGCTAACATCATTCAAAAACAAAAAATCGCTATCAACAAACACTGTCTCCTTATATGGAGTATGTTCATATACCCGACTTCTAGCGTTCATTCCTTTCGGACCGTCGTAGGCAATTATATTTTCAAACACCCAAGACATTTTATAAGACTGCGCAACTTCCGGAGTCAGTGTAGCAATAGATATGTTGTTGAATCCATCTGGTTGTGTTAGCTTGATAGTTAGTGCCATCGCATAGGCTAATTTAATATAGTCTGTACCTTGCGTGTTATTAGCTATTGTAAAATAACCACGATCTAGTATTTTTTCAATCATGCGCTAACTCCGCAATTTTATCTAGATTTTCTAATAGGTCGTATTTGTTCATCATGTGGATATCCTGCCCACTAGATTTAAGCAACATTCCATCCTCGGTTAGAACCGTAAATGATTTATCGGTTATCTTAACCAACAGGTCCTTATCATTAAACCATATCGGTTCTGGTAATGCAGTATAAACGTCGTTGCCGATCGTATGACATGCCACAGAAAATGCATAGTCGTTCCTAAACCGTTTGGTGTTAAACTTATATAGGGCGCCATAGTATTCCCAATTATCTTTAATATGTTCGACTAATTTAAATATTGATTCTACTTCTGCAGTTTTATTAAAGATAATATTGGTTGCCCATAGCATAGGAATACTGGCAGGATTCAACACTACCTTACTACCAGTCCTTGTTGGATGCAGATCCTTCATGTTAGGACATATCATAAAATCTCTATCAGAGTCCAAGTATTTTTTAAGCCTATCGCTTAGGACAAGAAAATCACTATCTATAACCAGTGTCCGATCGTAGGGACTAATGTCGTATGCACTACTACGGTTTGCATTTTTCCACACAACGACATTGCCAGCCAAAACTCGTGTGTTAGTAGTAGGTCCTATTTCCTGGATAAAGATGTGTTCAAACAGTGTAGGTTCTTTAATATCACCTAAGGTACGTGAATCTGTAACAAGGCTCACTGGAATGCCTAGATGTTTGATTACCAATTTGGCGGCAAGAACAGCTTGAGGGCCGTATAGGACGTCGCCGTCATAGGCGAAAATTATACAGCCTACCGTCATAGGTCCACCAATTTGGCCGCTGTACGTTTTTGTTTTATATCGTTATAATCTGTTAGGTATCGATTGGTTACTTCAAAATAGGTGCTTAGTACTTTAGATGAAAATGCTTCTAAATCTTCTATTTCTACAGGGTATTCGTTATCGTCTAAGATTACAGCAGATCCGTAATCTTTAATTGAATTGATAAAACCAATTAAGGTCCTGTCAACAGTGAAGATGCCGCCATTGTATGCAATTACAAGTTCGGCTAGTGCTTTGTCTTTTAACCGCTTTCTTTCTATTCCTAGTGTCTGTCTATAGTTTGCGTGTTCTAATGCTTGCTGGAGTCTTTCGTCCATCGTGTCCTCGTTAACTTTGTCCCGCCGACGCAACTGTGCAGGTTGGGTTGTTGCTAAATGGATAATAACAATTAGTTGATAAAGTCAGTGTGCCGTCTACATAATCTGGTCCGTAGCCTGTCGGACCAGATAATGCTGTGTTCCACGAATTGGCTCCAGTTAATTGGGTGCGTTGTGATTGGCTGTTAGTGCCTTGCGCAACGTGCGGATCAGCGCATATCATGTTTATTTGCATACTAGTAGCGGATAACATATTAGTATTGTTCACTGACATGTTGATTTGGAAATAGTTACCAGTATATCCAGAATCTCTATCGTAATTCAAATATGCTTGGGTCAATCCAGTGCTCCACCCACCGCCATACATTCCGCCGGTAAGTCCGAGTGTAGCATACGCGCCCCAACCTCCACCGCTTTGATATAGGCTAGTACGGGTTAAAATAATTTGTCCGCAGTTAGATAGCAAGTTCGACCATCCGTTATCTTGACCTGGATTACCACCACCACCGGTTCTGCTACCAGATAATGCGATATATCCACCACCGTTCCAAAATCCACGGAATCGAGCATTGCTACCCCAGTCAAAAGTAACAGTACAATAACTTTGTGAACCCCAGTTTGAATTCCCTACAAGGCCGTTATATGCTTGATAGTTCAATGAACCATTGTTAATCGTCAATCTATTATTAAGTGCAGTTTGTGATCGTGCTGTAATCTGCGTGAGGTCAGCCTGGGTAACCAAGTAGGTAGAATCTCTAGTCGTTAAATCTGAATTGGCACCTGTTTGCAAGTAGTAGGCTTTGTTAATATCGGTTCTTAGATTGTTCCAGTCTGCACCAGTAATCTTATCGTTGGCATTTTTCTGTGCGCTACTAATACCGCCATTATAACCTAAGTTTGCAGTACTTCCGTCCGGAGTACCAACGACTGAATTTATTTGTGATTGGACTGGATTCCAGTCAGTATGATTGATTGTGGTCATGATATAGAGTTTCCTAAGTCTGATACGTTTGGAGTTTTGCCAAATGCATAATATGTGTTAAAGGTCATGTTTAGTGTTCCAGTAACTGTATCAGATGTTGTGTGTGCGGGTGGTTGGTGACCATCTTCTAGCGTACAGGTAATAGTTACTCCAGTCGAGTCTAAGACGCCACTTCCTCCATACGGATACACGTAAATTTTTAGTTTATTACTAGTATATCCAGTATCACTATCGGCGATGTAGAAAATCATGCTAGGATAGCTCGGATTACCAGGACCGTTGGCTAGACAATTATATAATCCACCATTTGGGTAAGTACCGGTTCCGCCAGTCCCGGCATTTTGTTGCACCGTTGCTCCCGCTCCGATTACTAGGGTACCAATCGACGCCAGTAGGTTAGCCCACGAGTTGGTTTGATGACCACCATCCCCACCTAAGATACCGAGATTGATAGTAATGTATCCGCCCAGATTGGCCCACCCGCGGAATTGTGCGTTAGATCCCCAAGCCAACACCACGGAATGACTGTGGACTGATGACCAGTTAGTGTTATTTGAATAGCTGTTGCTGTTAGATAATGAAAGTTGCGCCACACCTACAGTGTTTCTATTATTATAGATAGCATCGGCGATAGTAGAAACTGCTGTTAGATCATTCGCAGTTATGATCTGTCCCTGGGGATATGTAGGTAGTGCAGTTTGTGTAGCTGTCTGATGAAGGTAGCATACATTGATATCTTGTACTACTCGATTTAAATCGCTACCATACACAATCTGTCCGGCACTTGCCGCCGCTGAATTGGGCGGAAGATTATATCCTAGATCAAATGTTGATCCACTAGGAGTGCCAATCACATTAGCGACTTTGTTCTGTACAGCATTAAACGCTGTGTGGGTTATCTTTGACATCTGGCTCTCCGTTACACTCTAAAAGACTCGCCACAACCACAGCGATCCTTTTCGTTAGGGTTGATAAATTCAAAACCCTCATTTAATCCTTTACGTACATAATCGACAGTAAGTCCGTCGATATACACTAGGCTCTTTGGATCAACAAACACGTGGACACCCTGGCTTACAAAGCTCATATCCTCTGTTGTGGGTTGATCTACATATTCAAGCACGTATCCAAAACCAGAACACCCTGTAGTTTTAACACCGATACGAATGCCTACACCTGCTTTTCGCTGATCTAGGGTTTTTTCTATTCTTTCTGCGGCGCCGGTTGTTAAAGTGACCATAAATGTGTTAAAATAAATATTATACGCATATTTAGCGTCAAGTGCAACACCCTATAAAAATGTCAATAAACAAAATACCTGTCACGGTACTGGACAATTTCTTCGAAACTCCTGATCTGGTTCGAAACTACGCACTTAATCTAGAATACGGAAAAACCGGACCCTATGTTCCGGGGATACGCAGTCGTTTCCTACATCAGATAGACGATCGCTTCCATCACTACCTAAACAAAAAGCTCTTTAGTTTGTTTTTTGATCTCAGCACACACGAATTTAACTGTACTGTACAAAGCCAATTCCAACTGATATCGGGCAAATACGAGGAGGGGTGGGTACATGATGATATCGACGATAGTCATTGGGACTTTGCTGGTGTCGTATATCTAACACCAAATGCGCCCTTATCCGGTGGTACTTCGATATACCGTCAGCGCACAGACGTAGATTATGATGCTGTAGACTACGATGCACAAAACAAACTAAAGAGCTTGTTTTACAACGATAAACCCGTAGATGTAGCAGAATATCGAGCAGTGCGCGATGCACATAATTCTAGATATGAAGAGACTCTAGCAGTAAATAACGTATATAATAGACTAGTAGTTTATCCTACGGATCAGTTGCATAGGGCTAGAGAGTATTTTGGCTCTGATAAAACAGACAACAGATTGACTCTAGTATTTTTTGCAAAAGTGCAAACACTTAATTGGACAGAAAGCCCAGTATTGAGATCTAAAAATTTTACAATGGGGAATTGAAATGGCATATTCTAAAGCCGTGTTGGATCATTATGAAAATCCACGTAACGTGGGTAAATTAGAAACTGATGATACAGTGGGTACTGGTATTGTCGGTGCGCCAGCATGTGGTGATGTGATGCGATTACAAATTAAAGTGAATGAAAGTGGAATCATAACAGATGCGAAATTTAAAACTTATGGTTGTGGGTCGGCGATCGCTTCGAGCTCACTTGTCACAGAATGGGTCAAGGGCAAAACGTTGGAGCAGGCTGGATCAATTAAGAATGCTGAAATTGCAGAGGAACTCGCACTCCCGCCGGTTAAGATCCATTGCAGTATCCTTGCGGAAGACGCTATTAAGGCCGCTATAAAAGACTATAGAGAAAAACAATGATAACAATTTCAGAATCAGCCAAAGCAAAGATTAAAGATTTATTGCTAGAAGAAAACAATCCAAAGTTAGCCTTGCGTACATTTGTACAGGGCGGAGGATGTTCTGGGTTCCAGTATGGATTTACATTCGATGATGTACAGGGCGAAGACGATTTCGAAATACCGGTGGACGAATTCAAATTGCTAATAGATTCTATGAGTATGCAATATCTCACCGGTGCTGAAATTGATTACAAAGAAGATATTAACGGCTCTCAGTTCAGTATTAAAAACCCCAATGCGGTCACTCAATGCGGCTGCGGCAGTTCCTTTAGCGTATAAAAATGTTATATCAACCTTTAAAAAACCAAAACATTGAACTAGGCGCCCGAGCTGTGCTTGATTGGGACTGCGGAGAGGGTGCTATCTTAATTCCTGATCCAAATTCCAAAATATTCGTACATTGGTTGACTGATAAGGGCAATATTAAATCAACATATACAATGACTTACGATACTAAACTCGTTGGTAAAGTGCGATTAACCAATGGTTTGGACAAAGACACAAATATCCATGTTGTTAAAATCTCTTGACTTTTGTGGTAAATCCTGCTATAATATATACATGTTAAACACTTGTAAGGACTAGCATGTACCATATCATCAATGAACTTGAAGCAGACAATTCTCGCCTCGCTAAAGAAGCAATCATCGAGCGTGAAGTAAAAGCCAACAATGTAGAATTTCTAGAAGGTTTGGATCTAGCCCTTAACAGCTACACCACATTTGGTGTCAAGAAAGTTCCTAAGCACTCTGGTCCAGACGGACAAGGACTTCCTTGGGAAGCATTTAAAGAACTAGCACACTTATTGTACACACGACAGCTTACAGGCAACGATGCTCGCGATGCTATTGAATTAGCTTTGAGTGCGAGTACAGGAGCACAATGGAACGACTGGTATCGTCGTATCCTTATTAAAGACTTACGCTGTGGTGTGAGCGAAAAGACAGTAAACAAAGTTTTAAAAGAAGCCGGCACAACAACCATTCCTGTATTTGAATGTATGCTGGCACACGATGGAGCGAACCATGAGAAGAAAATTACGGGTGTTAAACTGCTCGAACCAAAGCTGGACGGAGTACGATGTATCACAGTCGTCAACTTCGATGCCCGCAATGTGGTTCAGTACACGAGAAATGGTAAAGTCTTGGAAAATTTTAGCCACATCGCAGATAGCCTTTTGGCTAATATCGATGACTTGGGTAGAAGCTATGTACTCGATGGAGAAGTAGTCAGCAAGAGCTTCCAGGATCTAATGAAGCAAGTGCATCGCAAGGATGATGTACAGGCACAAGATGCTCGATTGATGCTGTTTGATATCTTACCATTAAGCGAATTCCAAAAAGGTAAATCAGTTATGGGACAGCGCCGCCGCACTAATTTACTCAAGACTCTCAAACCTGTATTTGATAAATGCGGACACATCGATATCATTCCACAGAAAGAAGTTGACCTAGACGGCTATGTAGGCGAGCTCGAATTCAAACAATTCAACAAAGATGCAATTGAACAAGGATTTGAAGGTATTATGATCAAAGACCCTAATGCACCATATGAATGTAAGCGTAGCACCAGCTGGCTTAAAATGAAACCGTTTATCGAAGTAAGTCTAACAGTAGTTGATGTTGAAGAAGGAACAGGACGTAATGAAGGAAAACTTGGAGCAATTATTTGCGAAGGTACTGACGACGGAAAATCTATTAGAGTTAACGTTGGTAGCGGGTTTACTGATAGTGATCGCGAAGAGTTTTGGGCTGGTAAGGACGATTTACTTGGGCAAGTTGTCGAAGTCCGAGCAGATGCGGCGACTAGGAGCCAAGATAGTGAAGACA
>Ga0007806_1000528_pt1 | contig 12644 bp, 9 predicted proteins | sample CryBogCBE18Aug09_FD_71192 | JGI IMG/M metagenome (GOLD analysis project Ga0007806, IMG submission 71192) | Freshwater microbial communities from Crystal Bog, Wisconsin, USA - CBE18Aug09 | ecosystem: Environmental > Aquatic > Freshwater > Lake | place: Crystal Bog, Wisconsin, USA | collected...
GGTGTATGATCTCGTGCGCGATTTAATCCCCTTCCCGATCCACGCGTTAGCGTTAAAGACTCGGGCGCCCTTAAAAGGAACTTCATGAAACGTATCGCTATGCTGACGGCAGCAATTTTGATTGCTTCACCTGTTTTGGCTCAAAATATTGCAACAGTAAATGGCAAGGCCATCACCCAGAAAAGCATGGATCAATTTGTTGAGCTGCTAAAAGGCCAAGGCGCCACAGATTCGCCTGAGCTGCGCAAACAAGTCAAAGAAGAGATGATCAATCGTCAGGTGATGGTGCAAGCAGCTGAAAAAGATGGCATTGCCAAAGACGCGAATGTCATGACTGAACTCGAATTAGCCCGGCAGGGGATTTTAGTGCGGGCATTGATGGCTGATTACCTCAAAAAGCATCCAGTAAGTGATGTTGATTTGAAAGCCGAATATGACAAGCTGAAAAAGGCAGAAGAAGGTGTCATGGAGTACCGCGTTCGTCACATCCTGGTTGAGGACGAAAAGATTGCCAACGACATCCTCGGCAAACTGAAAAACAAGTCAGACAAATTCGAAGACTTGGCTAAAAAGAATTCGAAGGATACTGGCAGTGCCGACAAAGGGGGTGAACTTGATTGGGCGCCTGCAACTAACTACGTCGAACCCTTCGCCGAGGCTGTGAAAGCCACTAGCAAGGGCGCTTTAGCTGACAAGCCTGTCAAAACCCAGTTTGGCTGGCACATTATTGAAGTGGAAGACACTCGCCCAGTCGAGATCCCAAGCTTTGACAAAGTAAAACCACAGATGGAAGAGCGCATGCGTCAGCAAACACTTGCCAAGTATCAGCAAGAGTTGCGTGAAAAAGCAAAAATTCAGTAAATAGTTTGAATCAAATATTCACAGTGAATATTTTAGGGTAGTGGTTGCCGTCAAGGCATACCTGCCAGAAGCCACAACCTGCAAAGGTTTGTGGCTTTTTTACTCGAGCATCGACCGCAAGGCGGCTTCGTCGATGACCGGCACACCGAGCTCAGCCGCCTTGGTCAGCTTACTACCTGCATCGCTACCGGCTACGACAAAACTCGTCTTCTTGGATACTGAGCCAGAGACCTTGCCACCTGCCGCCAGAATTTGAGCTGCCGCCTCGTCGCGCGACCAAACAGGCAGTGTGCCCGTGAGCACAAAGGTTTTTCCGCTCAGCGCCGACGCCTGCGCGACAGGCTCGAGATCGGCAACAATACCCTGCGCATTAAGAGCAGTCACGATTTCAAGATTATGCTGTTCAGCAAAAAACCGCTTAATCGAGCCAGCAACAACTGGGCCCACGTCCGGGGCTGCTTGCAAGGCGTCGATGTCGGCATCAATCAAGGCCTGCATTGATCCAAAATATCTCGCCAGATCTCGGGCGGTGGTTTCTCCTACATGACGAATTCCAAGAGAAAAGATTAAACGCCCGAGTGTTGGACGTTTTGCGGCCTGGATAGACTCAACCACGTTTTGGGCAGACTTCTCTCCCATCCGTTCGTATTCTGCCAGCTCCTGCACAGTCAGGGTGAACAAATCGACAATTGAACGCAAGCGCTCTCGTTCTACCAGTTGATCGATCAGTTTTTCTCCCAGCCCCTCGATATCGAGGGCCTTACGGCCCACGGCATGCAAGAGACTCTGTTTGCGTTGAGCAGCGCAAAATAAACCACCCGTGCATCTTGCAATGGTCTCGTCCTCGACGCGCTCAATTGCGGATCCGCAAACCGGGCATGCGACTGGCATCACAAAATACCGGGCATCGGCTGGGCGTCTTTCGGGGATAGGTGCAACGACTTCGGGAATCACATCGCCCGCTCGTCGGACAACTACGCGATCACCGATCCATAAATCTTTGCGACGAATTTCGTCCTCGTTATGCAGAGTGGCATTTGTTACCGTCACCCCTCCGACAAAGACAGGTTCTAAGCGAGCCACTGGTGTGATCGCACCCGTCCGGCCAACTTGCACATCAATGTCAAGCAAAGTGGTGGTTGCCTCTTGCGCCGGAAACTTGTGTGCAATAGCGAACCGCGGTGCGCGAGCAACATAGCCGAGCACTCGCTGGGCTGCAAGATCATTAACCTTATAAACGACACCGTCTATGTCATAGGCGAGTGTGGCCCGCTTTGCACCCACGCGCTGATAATAGGACAGTAATTGCTCTGACCCCTGAGCAAGAAAGTGCTCTGGCTGATTAACCGGTAATCCCAGAGTGGCGAACCAATCCAGCATATCGCTGTGCAATGCAGGCATTTCGCGTGACACTTCCCCCCAACCGTAAGCAAAGAATCTGAGTGGTCGTTGCGCGGTCACGCGTGGATCCAACTGACGCAGACTCCCCGCAGCGGCGTTGCGAGGGTTGACAAATATCTTATCCCCCTTGCTAGCTTGTGTTTCATTGAGCAGGGCAAAGTCCGCCGTATTCATCAATATTTCACCTCGCACTTCAAGAACAGCAGGCACAGGCCCATGATCGTCCCGAAGTTTGAGCGGAATGGATTTGATTGTTTTAATGTTGCTGGTCACATCCTCGCCAGTCTGACCATCTCCTCGCGTTGCTGCTTGCACCAACAAGCCATTCTCATACCGGATATTGATCGCAAGCCCGTCGAGTTTCAGTTCGCAGAAATACTCGACCCCATCGCTAGCCCCAAGTTTGCCGGCAGCGCGAAGTGCATCGGCCACCCGCTTATCAAAGGCTCTGAGTTCGTCATCCTCAAACGCATTTCCCAGTGACAACATCGGGACTTGATGCGTGACACTACCAAGCGCACTAACAGGTGCTGATCCCACTCTTTGAGTCGGTGACTCTGGGCTGATCAGTTGCGGATGCCACGTTTCGATGGCCACTAACTCACACATCAGGGCGTCGTATTCAGCGTCCGAGATAGACGGGGCGTCGTTGATGTAGTAACTGTGATTGTGTTGATCGATTTCTTTGCGCAGCTGCGCAATTCGCTCGCTCGCTTCAATGAAATCAAGCATCATTCAACAAAACATATCAGGCAAAAACACGCAACGCGCGCTGGCTGCCAGCAGGGAACCCCGCGCTTGCCAACTGCGCAAACAGAACCTGCAACTGCTCATCGATCGAGGCGTCCGATCCCTGCACTACCTCACGCCCCATGTCGTCCACTAACTCCGCACCCAGGCGGCGGGACAACTCCAGGCCGATCTCGACCATACGCCCGAAAGCTCGAGTGTCGGCTGGTGTGCGGGGCACATCCAGCAAAAGTGTCAATGTATCAACGCCAGCCATCCCAGCATCGAAAGACTCGGCGTCAAAACGGAACAGCGTAAAGCAAACCAAACCGTGGTCGCCATACCAAGCCAACGCGCCTTTCTCTGCGATGAAACCCATACTCTTCGCAGTACTCACTACATCGGCAACGGCTCGCGTCGACCGGGTGCGCAAAGTCAGCCCCACTTGCCTATCCAGTGCTGCACAAGCGCTGTCCAGACGCAACGCGGCCTCAAGCACGGCTTGCTGCTCAGGCCCTTCAATCGTTGCCTCCATTTGATCTGCAAGGGATTGCAGACGGTTCCAGATTTGCGACCATTCAATGGCAGTGAGTGCACCGCTTCGATTTGCTAACAAGACAGCCACCTGCATAGAGATATAGGCACTGGCTGGATTTATTTTTCTGGATAGGTGACCTTCAGTGTCCTGAGCGAACACGCGAACGGGTTTACGACCCGCGCTACGCAACGGCTGAGCGATCTCTACTAGATCTTGGGCACTAATCGCTGATTGGAAGGTGATTTCAATAACGACTTCAATGGCTGGATCCGGCTCTTCTGTATCTTGAGCCAGCGGTTCTTCGTCAATCCCACCGAGGCGACTCACCTGCAAGCTGTCCTCGTCTTCCCCACCCCAGACCGGGTCGCGGCGAATGGCTAAGCCGTCATCCACCTCGTTGAACAGAGGATCCTTTTCGACCAAGGGCAAGGTAGCCTGCATACGTCGACGCACACGTCTGTCCTGCCACCAGTTAAATCCCAGTAACAAGGCAATGACGACGCCACCGACGGCAAGTAAGGCGATTTGCAATTCAGGCATAGATCAGCTCTGCTCTCAAGCTGCTTCAGCGGCGAACTGAAGAGCCGATTCGATATCTACTGCCACGATACGTGAAACGCCCTGCTCTTGCATCGTGACTCCAACTAACTGTTTCGCCATCTGCATGGCAATTTTATTATGCGAAATAAATAAAAATTGTGTCTGATCGCTCATGCTGCCCACCAAATTTGCGTAGCGCTCAGTATTCGCATCATCGAGCGGTGCATCAACTTCGTCGAGCAGACAGAAAGGGGCGGGATTGAGTTTGAACAACGCAAAAACGAGCGCCGTCGCAGTCAGTGCTTTCTCGCCGCCAGACAACAAATGAATGCTGGTATTGCGTTTACCCGGTGGCTGCGCCATCACTTGGAGGCCGGCATCCAGAATCTCGTCGCCGGTCATGATTAGCCGGGCCTCTCCGCCACCGAAGAGTTTGGGGAAAAGCTCACCAAAATGCCCGTTTACCTGGTCAAACGTCGTCTGCAAGAGCTCGCGTGTCTCACGATCAATTTTACGGATAGCATCTTCAAGCGTTTCGATAGCCGAATTCAAATCAGCCACTTGAGAATCAAGAAAACCTTTTCTCTCACGCGAAGTTGTGAGCTCTTCGAGGGCGGCGAGATTAACAGCCCCAAGCGCTTCAATTTGTCTGGTGATGCTTTGTACTTCGGACTGAAGCCAGCTCGTACGGGACCATTGCTCTGACTGGTTGCTGAGCTCAGCCTGTACCCGAACCCGATCAACCTGACGAGCGTCGAGTTGTTCGGCGAACTGCTCGGCAGCGAGCCTCGAGGCTTGCTCTTGCAATTGCAAACTGACGATACGCTCGCGCTTAGGCTCCACCGATCGCTCGAGGGTCAGTCTTTCTTCGTCAGCCTGCCTGAGCTGTGCGCTCAAACTATCCATTTCGATACGCGCCAGACCAAGAGTCTCTTCGCAGACGGCGCGCGCTTCGAGTGCTTCTTGCAAGCCGGCCTGCGCGGCAGCGGCGTCCAGGGTTTGCAGTTCAGCATCAATTGACAACAATTCTTGCTGCGCTCTTGCCAACTGGTCCCGCGCCAGCTGCAGATTTCTTTGCAGCTCAGCAATACGGGCTCGCACGCCTCTTTCATGAAACTCGGCCTCTTGAGCACCACGCTCTTGATCTCTCACGCGCGTCCGCGCAGTATCTGCTTCAGCGGCAATCGCTTCACCCGCCATCTCGGCATCCGCATAAGCTTGCTGCTGCAGCGCAAGTTCTGCGTCAAGGCTTTCAAACCTGGCATTTGCTTCTTCCTGGGCCGCTAAAAGCTCTTCTTTTTGTGATTTCACCTCGGCAAGGTCTTGTTCTAACCGCCCGGACTGCGCACGCGTCTGCTCCAGTTGCTGCTGGACACGTGTATGCGCAAGCTGCAGGTCATAAAGGCGGTTGGTGATCTCTGCTACGCGTTGGCGGGCTGGCCCCAGTACTTGTGTGACTTGTTGCCAAGCTGCTTCGGCCTGTGACACCGCATTGCGCGCTTGATCAGCAATCAAATGGTTCGCTTTGATTTCGCGCTGCAGGTTTTCAATCTCTTGTTGGCGAGCCAACAACCCCGATTGCTCTGAATCAGGTGCATAAAACCGCACACTCTGTGCATCGACAACATGCCCGGATTGCAGGACTAAAGAAGCACCAGGCGGTAAAGTAGCCCGTTTGGCAAGCGCCTCGGCAAGATCTTCAGCAATGTAGATCTGCCCCAGCCAACCATTAAGCAAGGTTCGCAATTCAGGATCGCTGATCCGCAGAAGTGAAGTCAGTGGGGTTAGCCCACCAGGCGAAGCAGGTGCCGCAGAAGGTACGGGCAACTGATAGAACGCCACCCGCGCTGGGGGCTTATCCTGGGCGAAAGCACGAGTCCAATCGAGATTGCGCACCTCGAGACTGGTCATACGCTCATTTAAGACTGCCTCGAGGGCTGTCTCCCAGCCCGCTTCAATGTGCAACTTTTGCCAGAGTCTGGACAAGCTGGTGAGCTCATGTTTGGCCAACCACGGCTCAAGCGCGCCTTTTTTCTGAACATCCTCTTGCAAGCGAGTCAGCGCCGACAACCGGGCATCAAGCCTCGCAAGCGCTTCCGCATCAGCCTGGGATTTTTGTTGCGCATCGGCACGTCGCGCTTCTGCCTCAGGTAACCGCCCCTCAAGCTCAGCCAAGTGACCAGTCGCTTCTTCGAGAAGGTCCTGCGCGACCAGCTTATCACCCTCGAGCTTTTCAAGTTCAGCCACATCTGGGGATTGCACACCGGACAGCTCAACTCTGAGGCGCTCCGTGCGCAACTCAAGTGACTCGAGTTGCCTATCTGTATCGCGCTGGCTTTGTGCAACTAAAGCCAAACCTTGCTCAACCCGCGCCAGACCGATGCGCATGTTTTCTCTAAGCAAGGCTGCCTGTCGCACGCGCAAATCGATTTCGGGCAGACTCGCTTGAGCGGTTTCGGCTAATAAACGGGCTTCTTCAAGCCGGGCCTGACTAGCTGCAAGGTCTTCCTCGCTATCAGCAATCTGTGTTTGACAATGCTCTTGCTGAGATTGCCATTCGGCCATCTGTTCTTGCAGTTGGGTTTTTCGGGCTTGCATGCGGTTACGGGAGTCAACCACGTGCCTGATCTCGGCCTCCAGGCTACTGACACTGGCATTGGCCTCGTATAGCCGACCTTGTGCAGCATGCACCGCATCGCTGGCTTGATAGTGCGCTTGACGACGCGACTCGAGCGCAGCTTCTTGCGCGCGCACCCCAGCCATCAGCGCTTCTAGCTGGTTTTGTGCTTGCTCAATCTCAGCCGCAAATTTTGCTCTTTCTTCGTGAGCCGTCAATTCTTTCAGGTACCAAAGCGCGTTCTGCTTGGCTTCGCCATCGGTTTGCAACGCACGATATTCACGTGCGACCTCGGCTTGCGTCTCTAGTTTCTCGAGTTGCGCGTTCAGTTCGCGCAAGATGTCGTCTAACCGCGTCAGATTCTCACGAGTGTCAGATAGACGATTTTCGGTTTCTCTGCGCCGCTCTTTGTAACGCGACACGCCGGCCGCTTCTTCGAGGTAAACGCGAAGTTCTTCAGGCTTGGCTTCAATCAGCCGATTGATCATGCCCTGGCCGATAATGGCGTAGCCTTTGGATCCCAGACCAGTGCCGAGAAAAATATCATGAATGTCACGACGACGAACTTGCTGATTGTTGACGAAATAGCTACTCGTGCCGTCTCGAGTCAATACCCGGCGCACGGCAATCTCAGCATAGGTCGCCCATTGACCTGCAGCCCGGCCGTCACTATTGTCGAATACCAGCTCAACCGAGGCCCTTGCCGATGCTTTGCGCTGGCTCGATCCACTAAAAATAACGTCTTGCATCGACTCGCCGCGCAACTCTGACGCGCGGGTCTCACCCATTACCCAGCGGACTGCATCAATGATATTTGACTTGCCGCAGCCGTTCGGACCCACCACGCCCACCAATTGACCCGGCGTAGGAATAACAGTCGGATCGACAAAGGACTTGAAACCCGCAAGTTTGATTTGAGACAAACGCACAATAAGGGGATGAATAAAGTTAACCCCCGAATGATAACGCAGGGGGAGGCAAATGCACCATCTCGGACCAAGCCTATCAAGAACCACCACTGACAGCTATACTCTGCGGATTGCCTTCAATCGGCGAAAACCTTAATTTTGAGGACGATGACTCAGTGAATCGCGGCTTTTACTTGGTTGTAGCGGCACAAGCCCTTTCATCGATAGCCGATAACGCATTGTTTATCGCAGCTATCGCCCTGATCCAGCAACTTCAAGGTCCGGACTGGATGGCGCCAGTCATTAAATGGTTTTTTGCAGTCTCTTATGTCGCCTTGGCCGCGTTTGTCGGTGCCGTGTCCGATTCCTACCCGAAAGGCCAGGTTATGTTCGCGACGAATGGTCTGAAGGTGGTCGGCTGTCTGATGATGTTCTGTTACGGATTGCTGCATCTGTCAGCGTCTGAACAGGTCACTTTTGTTTGCGTCGCCTATGCTCTGGTGGGGATAGGGGAAGCAGGTTATTCACCAGCAAAATATGGCATTGTCACTGAGATGCTGCCCCCCCTGGACTTGGTCAAGGGCAACAGCTGGATTGAAGGCATGACCGTGCTCTCGATCATCATGGGCACCGTCGTCGGTGGTATCCTGATCTCGCCCAGTGTGTCGGACTTCTTTTTACGGAATGCGGGGCTTGGCAATCTGGTCAATACGCCTGCCGAAGCAGCCATCTTGATCATTGCGGCCATTTATTCGGGCGCTGCCATTATCAATCTTGCCATCCCGAAAACTAACGTCACCTACCCAAAACAACAAAAAAACCCAGTCAAGCTCATGAAAACGTTTGGTGGTTACGTCATGATCTTATGGCGCGACAAGCTTGGCCAGATTTCGCTTGCGGTAACTACCCTGTTCTGGGGCGCTGGCGCCACCTTGCAACTGATTGTCATCGAGTGGGGCAAACAGCACTTGGGCTATAGACTGGATCAAACGTCAATCTTGATGGGAGTCACTGCTCTGGGAACCGTATTAGGTGCAGTCGCTGCGGGCAAAGTACCTCTTAACAAATCCTTGAAGGTCTTGCCCATTGGGGTCGTCATGGGGATTTTAGTCATGCTAATGCCTTGGGTCACGTCGGCCTGGTCAGCCTATTTCCTCTTGTTTGCGATCGGTGCGACCTCAGGATTTTTTGTGGTGCCCATGAATGCGCTATTGCAGCACCGTGGCCATGTTTTACTGTCGGCAGGTCACTCGATCGCAGTGCAAAACTTTAACGAACAAATCAATATCCTCTTGATGGTCGCGATTTATACCCTGCTGCTGTGGCTTCATTTGCCGATCAACACCATCATTACGATATTTGCGTCTATCGTTGCAGCATTGATGCTGGTCTTGATTCGCTGGAGCCACCGCAACCTATGTCGACATCCCGAACTATGCGATCAAATTGGGCAGGAAGGACACGGCACAGCTCTATAACAAGCGTTGCAAATCAAACCAAACCGACGCCTTCTCTTCGGGTCGGCGCAATACATACGACGGGTTGTAAGTGACAACAACCGGTATCTCAAGACCATCCGATCGGTAAGTTATCGATTTTTCTCGTAAAGACTGCAAAGACTCATCCCCGCCCAGCAGTGAATGAGCGGCGAAGCGACCCAGCACCAACAGCTTTTTAGGTCGCAACAAAGCGATTTGTTGGACTAAAAACGGCCTGCAAGCTGCAAGTTCCTCGGGCCGTGGGCTACGGTTGCCGGGAGGCCGGCATTTGATTGCATTGGTCAGATACACCCGCGAAGCGCGATCCCAGCCAATCGCTCGCAACATATTATCGAGCAGTTCGCCTGGCCTACCAACAAACGGTATGCCTTGTCTATCCTCTTGATCAGCTGGTGCCTCGCCAATAATCATCAAGTCGGGTTGCAAATCCCCTGCACCCACAACGACCTGCTCGCGCTCATGACACAGGCCACAAGCTTGGCATTGTGCGATAGCCTCGTTCAGTGCAGTAATTGTGTCCAAACTGACTAAGGCTGGCCGTTTGGGCGTGGCTTCAATCGGTTTCACGTGCACACGAGTCGTGCTGGGGACGACCGGGTGGTGCAGTTCAGTGTCAACAGCAGCTATGTGCCTGGTTGCCGCAAGTTCTGGCAACCAGGGCTTTTCAATCCCTAACTCGCGCAGCCAGGCCATCTGCAGTGCAGAGACCGTCGACTTAGCGTTTGGATTAGCAGCCATCATTCAGCACCAAGAAATACCTTTTTTAGAACCAGCGCATCTTCACGACCACCTCGGCCAGCAGGATAGTACTGGTGCCGGATGCCAATTTGCTCAAATCCGTAGCGCTCGTAGAACGCTCGAGCCGATACGTTAGAGGGTCGGACTTCAAGCAATAGCCCTTCTGCGCTTTTCGCTCGCGCGTCTCGGCTGACCTGCTCGAGCAACATGGTGGCGATGCCTTGACGCTGAGCATCTTTGGCAACTGCTACGACCAGAATGTGGGTGAGATCAGGCGCCTCCATTGCAACACAGAATCCAAGCAATCTGTTTTGATCACGCACCACCCATGCGGCCTGACCAGCTTCGAGCGAATCTTCGAAGTTTTTTTCGGTCCAGGGAAACGACTGCACCGCGCGCTCGATTTCCAGAACGTCGACTAAATCAGCACTCGTCATCGGTAACAACGAAATATTCTGGCGAATCGATGCACGCGGGTTACCTCCACCGCCCTGAGCCCGCTCAAGCGTTGTGAAAGCAACTTTATCTCTCAGGTACAGCGGCGCGGCGTGTTCTGGAGCGATCACCTGACCTTTATGTAAACGCTGACGCGCAAGTCTGGCCACCCAGTCCGAATGAGGTAACTCATGCTGATTTAGTAGCACACACCCACTGATTCCAAGCGCTTCGTGCCCATGATCGGCAAGCAGTTGCCAGCCTTCACCGATGAGTTGAATCGCTGGATCAACCGAACCGACTCGTAAAGCTGCGTGGCGGATCCACAACTCGCGTCGTGTAGCAACAAGCAAGTGTGCATCGGCGGCCGGCACTAAAACAGGCGGTTGCAACTCGACAAGCTGACCGTCCGCCGCAGACAGGTAAGCCGCAACATACATTTCGTCCATCCGGGCATCGAGTGCGCTCACAATTAACGATCCCTGCTTAGCCTCTGCAGCGGCGGCGACCGCCAATAGCGCGCCGATGGGGATCAGCGGCAAATTAAGCGCCATGCCAAGCCCCTGTGCCACCCCACAGCCCAAGCGTAAACCGGTAAACGCGCCCGGCCCTTGACCAAAAGCGACTGCGGTCAAGTCATGTTTTTTTATCCCGTTTGCCTTTAACAAGTCATCCACCAAGGGAAGCAGATGCTGGGCGTGACCCGTGCTACCAGTAACGGCGCGCTGATCGAGGATCACGTCAGCATCCTGCTCAATAAGCAGGGTCACACTACAGGTTTGCGTCGAAGTTTCTAGAGCGAGTAAGACAGTCATGCCCACATTGTAGTGAAAGAATTTTGTAACTTTTAGTTACAGAAGCGTTAAGGTTTTTCATATTGTGTAAAACATTATGAAATTCCATTCTGATGCTTGCCAATGCCTGCTACATTTTTGGCATGAATACAAAGTACCCCTCCTTATCAAGAAAAATCCTGATTGTTGACGACGATGAAAGATTGCGGGATCTGCTCAGCAGATACTTCACCGACCAGGGCTTTCAAGTTTTTACTGCCGAAGATTCCAAAGAGATGTCACGCCAATGGCAGAGAGAATATTTTGATCTCGTCGTTTTGGATGTCATGATGCCTGGTGAAGACGGGCTGTCGATTTGCAGGCGAATGCGCGGTGGGCAGGACGACACGCCTGTCATCATGCTGACCGCCAAAGCTGAAGACATTGACCGCATCATTGGTCTCGAAATGGGCGCCGATGACTATCTGGCCAAACCGTTTAATCCGCGCGAGCTGTTGGCACGAGTCAACGCCATTCTGCGCAGACGAAGTCAGGACGAACATCCCGGTGCACCCAGTCACGACAGTGAAGCGATCAGCTTCGGGCCGTTTGTTTTGAACTTATCCAACCGCAGTCTGACGCGTCAGAATAATCCGATCACGATTACGACTGGCGAATTCGCGGTCTTGAAAGCGTTCGCCCGCAATCCTCGCTCACCCATGTCAAGAGACAAACTCATGGAGCTAGCCCGAGGTCGTGAATACGCGGCCTATGACAGAAGTCTGGACGTTCAAATTTCCAGGCTGCGCAAACTCATTGAAACCAATCCTTCCAAACCCGCATATATTCAAACGGTATGGGGTCTAGGTTATGTTTTTGTACCAACAGGCCATCGCTAAGAAGCAGAAGTTTTCCCTGTTCTACCGAGCACTTCTGGTACTGGCGCTAATTTTGGCCAGTGGCCTGATGCTTGAAGCTCTTCTGGATCAGTCAATTAGCGATGATCCCTGGCTCAATGCACTCTGCGATTTGCTCTGTTTGCTGGGATTGGCTGTGATCGGCACGTTAGCCTTCATGAACTACGTCGATCGAGCGCTGATCAACCGGCAGCGGACTGAGAAAGAGAGCGAAATCATGCTTGCAGGACTATCCCACGATTTGCGTACACCCCTCACTCGAATGCGGCTTGAAATTGAGCTCAGTGCAATGAGCGAGCATTCAAAGACCGCCATCGATCATGACCTGGCCCAGATCGAACATGCGTTAGCTCAATTAATGAACTACGCCAAATCATCACGGGTAAGGCCTGTTGAAACCATCAATTTGTCGGCAGCGTTACACAACTTTATCCAGACTGAAAAACGACGCTGGCAGGGATTGAATGTAAGTTTGTCGACCAGAATTGCGCCGGATGTTTATGTTCGCATCAGCCAGCAGGACATTAGCCGCGTTCTGATGAATCTGGTGGATAACGCCTTACGTTATGGTCGAAGCGACAGTGGTCAACTGGACTTACTGATCCGTCTGGAGAGAACCGATGCGCTTGCTTTTCTCGAGACGGATCAGTAAGTCCAGTTGACCACTGTCGCTTCGACCATAACGTAA
>Ga0007806_1000539_pt1 | contig 12553 bp, 6 predicted proteins | sample CryBogCBE18Aug09_FD_71192 | JGI IMG/M metagenome (GOLD analysis project Ga0007806, IMG submission 71192) | Freshwater microbial communities from Crystal Bog, Wisconsin, USA - CBE18Aug09 | ecosystem: Environmental > Aquatic > Freshwater > Lake | place: Crystal Bog, Wisconsin, USA | collected...
CCTGTATATGAAGCAGTGCATAAAGCTTTAGATATAGGTAAACAAGAGTTAAAAGAAAAAGACTTTAACCCTATTGAAATACTAAGCACATATTTACGTCTTAACTTTAAGAATACATTAGTTATAAATAGTAAGGTTGACCATAGGTCTGGATTACCCGAAGCACCTATACAGAAACCTGTAAATGAATTAGCTATACGTATAGAACCAGATACACAAACTATATACATTCCTAATTCAGCTATGACTGACTATCTTAAAAAGATTGGTATTGAACTTAAAGATTTTATGAATGGACTAAGGGAGCAAGAAATATTACTTCCAGAGTCTGGTAAGCTTAAATCATTACATAAAGGTCTAGAAACATCTGGTCCACAAACTCGTTGTTTATGGATTAATTCATCTAAATTTGAAGATATAGGAGTAGAAGATGCAGTCTAACGGATTGGATTATCAAATTGATTGGCCTAATTTCCAACCAGGTTCATCAATCTTTATCCCTGCAATAGATACTAAAGAAGCATTGGATGCTATAAAAAAAGAAAGCAAACGATTAGAATTTCAGTTTGCTCACAAAATAGTAGTTGAAGATGGAATTAAAGGAATAAGAGTCTGGCGTTTATAACCCAGCTCTTTTTCTTAGATCATCGATATTAGCTAACATCTTTTGCTGTCTTAATCTAAGTTCACGTATTTTAATACCTTTTACTTCTGGACTCATTATGCTATCTGGTTTTTGCAGTATAGCTGTTTCTTGATGTCTAATATTAGTTAGATTACGATTAATATTATTTACTTGTGTTTGAACTTGAAGTAATTGTTTATTTTCTTCTCTATATTCTTTAGTTTCTTCTGGAGTACCATAAGATTTTCTAAAGTTGTAAGAGTTAACTGTAGTATTTACCATATCACGTAATTCATAAAAATCAGTAATATCTTTATTACCAAATTCATGAGATACAAAAGCTGATGCACCTGGAACAGAAGCTATAAAATCTCTAAATGATTTTTCTGGTGGGCTCTTATCTTCAGATGCAGCTATAACTTTATCAACTGCCATTAAACCTAATCCTGCAGTATATCCAAAGTATGCTTTTAATAAGTAGTCTATCTTCATAGGAGACATAGCACCTGTGCTACCTAAAACTTTAGCTAATTCAGATGTATTAGGTGTGTATTGATCTTGTGTATTTCTTTCAGCAATACCTTGTCCTACAATATCTCTTCCTGTGTAGAAGTCTTTATTTAAAGATACTTCAAATATAGGCTTAATTGCTTGTGGCATTACATTAGGGCTAGATATAGAATTAATTAAACCCATCTTTAAAGCTTTGGCTGCCTTAGTTCCATCTTCAGCACCTTGATCTAAATTCATTTGATAGACATGTTCTGGAACAATCTTAGTAAGGTATGTAAATAAATCTGAACGTAATGGTAAACTTAATCCATCAGTGCCTGGAATTACTAATCGTCTATCACGAACTGACGGATCTAATTTTTTATAGCCATCATCATCTGACACCATCATGTTATATATAAGTCCTGCTATAGCAACTTTAGCCATAGTAGATGCCAATACTTTTCTAGCTTCAGCTTTTTGAGCAGGAGCAATCCCACGACCTAGTAATACTTTACCTGTTACGTTTAAGGCTTGTAAGTATGCACCAAAGAACGGAACTGTTTGACGTAGGAAGTTAACAGAACTAGATGAACCAGAACGTCTAAAGTTAATTACTTCAAATGCACGTTCAATAGCTAGGGCTTTATCACCACCTTCAATTCTGTTGCCTACTTTTTTACCACCTGTCTCAAGTAATGTTCTATTATATATAGCTTGACGAACAGCATTATCAGATGCCATAGATAGTTTTTCAGCAGGTCTTACAATTTTACTTTGGAATAAAGATGCTTCTTTTAGGTTAGATTCAATTTCTGCATCAATACGGCTAACTGCTGAAGACCAATCTTTAGTTCCTGTAGCACCACGTGCAGTTAACTCTTCATGAGCAGCACTTGTACCGCGTAATGTTTTAACAAACTCTTTAAATACTTCTACAGGGATTGCAAAAGGATGTTTAACACCAGATGTAATCATAGCGTTAAAGCCGTCTTGAGATAATTGACCTATAGAGAACAACGGGTTTAATACGATGTTCTTACGAAGCATATTAGTAAATTTAGCAAATGTAGATAATGCAGGGATTACTATAGGTTCCATACCTGTAAAGGCATGAACAAACAATGGATCATCAAACTCATAATGTTTAACTTCACCATCTACCCAAACACCTGTAGTATTTTCACGTTTGCCTGTGCCTACTTTAGGTACTTCCCGAACTTCATCAGGCATATGTGTTAGTGCAGCTTGAACTAAATCTGTAGCAGCACGATTACCAACACTCTTACGTATAGCGTAACTTACCCAACGTTCCATGTTATCAAAAACGTTGTTAATTTCTTTTTCGCTACCTCTAAATTTTCTATCACGAGCAAGATCAACAATACCACGACTAAACTCTTTAGGTCCTGCTCTATTATCAAGTTGTTCTACACGATAAAAAGGCACATACTCGATAGCATCAAGAAGAATTTTTGCATCCATCTCGTTATATAGACCAGAATCTACCATAACTTTCATAGTATTTTCACGAGTCTTATTCCATTGTTCAACAACTTTATCCATACCTTTAAGTTCTTTGAACAGTTTTAATCCTGAATCAATTTGCTCTTCAGATAAATGTACAAATTTATGGTTAGCTTTATAGTATTCAGTAGCATCGCTTTGTTTATTGCGTACATTTAAGTCACGTGTGTGGTCTTCTACTTTTTTATTATTAGCTACAATACCATTACCAAACTCACCATCTACTGTACCATAACGTCTAGCAATCAAAGCTTGACCTGCATATTTTTGCATTTCAGCTAATGGTATACCATTTAATTTAGCTGCTTCATCTAATGCACCAACCATCTTTTTCCAGCTATATGGATTATCAGTAACCACATATTTATGTTCTTCAGTATTATACTCAAGACCACCATGTTCAATAAATTGATGAGCTATAGCTTCACGATGTAAAGCTTGAGATGTAGAAATCTGGTACATGACTTTCTTCATGGTATCCCATGACAAGCCATCTTTCTCCATATTACGAATAATCTTATTGTTAAAGGCAGCATCAGATGAAAAGAATTTAGTTTCAGCTTTATCTAAAACCTTTTGCATGAAACCAACTTTATCTTTATTTACTTCTTTAATATCATTTAGAGCAGAATGGAAAGGACCTTTATCTTCAGCGGCTTCACCACCACCAGATCGTTTATATAATTCGTTTAAGCGTTCGTTAGGTTCAGGTTGTTTTTTAAGTGGATTTGAACGAGCTTCAACACGAGTTTCTGCTACTTTACCTTTAAATAAAGGATGCGATGCATTTACAATATCAGCTAATAAACTATTATCAATATTACCAAAACCTAATACATCTTTAACTGCTTGTATAAAGTCTTGCCATAATGATTTACGACCTGTAATAGGTTCAATACCATCTTGTGCTGCTAAAAATTTTTGAAATTCTTTATTTGAAAAAGCTTCAGCTATAAACTCATGCATGTTTGTAAATGCATACATTTTAGGATGAATATCTTTAGAATCAATTCCGCTAGGTAAGCCTTCTTTAAAAGAACGTTCGTAAGCTCTATTAAATAGTTTAATTAAACGTCTTCCTGTTTCAGTTTTAGCATTACCTAAAGATATTTTTTCAAAAGGTGTAGTAGAATCAGCATTATAAATATGATTATGAATTTCATATGCTGTTGCAGCATGAACGCCTTCATGTAATAAAGTATGTACACCTTCTTCATTGGTGTTATTTAAAGATACACGAATAGTACCTGTACCATTTAAACTTCTAGCTGGGGTAAATAATCCTGCTACATCTTCGCCTCTAAATTTAACTTGTTTTTCCATCTTAAAACGAACATTTCTAAGTGATGGAGTATTTAATAGTCTTTTGATAACTTCTTGTAAAGGTTTTGATATGTGTGGTCCAAAATAATCGTTAAACTTATTCATAGCTTCGCCATAAGTTTTAGCGCCTTCTGTAACTTTTATAGTAGCGGCTTCACCTTCAGCTATATTAAAACGATTAGGTAAGCTATCATCAGTAGGTTCATCTACATCAAAACCTTCGTCAGCTTCTTGAGCTATTCGTTTAGCTTCTTTTTCTTCCGCTTTACGTTGTCTAATTGTTTCTGCATCAGTTTTATGTTTAGAACGTGTTGCTGCTAACTCTTCAGCTGCAAGTTGACGAGCAAACTTCTCATCATCTGTAAGTGCAATAGCTTCTTTTTTAGGTTGGATTTTTTGTGTAGCTGCTTTAATCCTAGCTAGACGATCAGCTTCAGATTGTTGTTCTTTAAGTTTAGTTTCAGCTTCTGGACTTAAAGTTTTAGTAGCTACTGATTTAATTTCTTCAGGTTTAATAACACCTGCTTTAGTAAGGATTGCATTAACATCATCAGGTCTCATTTCAAAACCAGATGCTATATCTTTTGCAGACATGCCTTTAGTTGCCGCATCAATGATGCGTTGTTCTCTAGTTGGAACCGCAGGTTTTTGAGCCGCTAATTGTTTAGCTTCTTGTTGTTGTTGGATTTGTTCTAATGTAGGTTCAGGAGTAACTACTTTTTCAGGTAAATTAGAAAGTTGTCTTATTTCCGTAAAATCATATTTACGTTTTAATTTAGCTTCTTCTTTGGCAATAGCGGTAATTCTATCGTGAACAGCTTGTAGTTTATCTATATCTTCTGGTCTAGATAAGCTTCTTGCAGTATTAACAAGCGAATCGTTTTCATCTTGAAGAGCTTTTATTTGTTGTTTAAGTAAATCTAATGTAGCTGGCTTTTCTCCTTCTCCGCCAAGAGGTTCTCCAGGAGGAGTCCCAGAAGACTCCATTGCTCCAGTGTTAGTTTGTGCAGCTCCTTCGGTGGGTTTAGATCCTCCGATGTCAGTACTTGGAACGCCATCTCGATTTCCTTCGAGCTTAAGTTCAGATTGTCCATTAACATTTAGTTCTCCTGTTTCAGGTAATTTTTCAAGGAATGCAACAATGTTCTTATGTACGTCAGGATTAAGTTGAGGATTTTCTAATATCTTTTCAAGTGACGTTCTTATTTTATTAACATGATTAGGATCAGTTAAATCTAGTCCATTAAGTTGACCATTCTTAATGTATCTATTTTGTCTTTTTAGACCTAGTTCGCGCCATGTTCTATCCGAAGTTAACGAAGTATCATTAGGAGTAAACAAATCCATCTGTGAAGACTTATTGCCTTCTGTATATAACTTGTTATCTATTTCGGCTTGCGTTAAAGCAGGTATCTCTAATTGTTCTTTTAAAGGTCTTATATAGTCAGCGCGTTGAGTTTTTTGTTGAGATTCATAAGCTTTATTAGCGGCATTGTTAGCCTGATTAGCTTCTGTTACACGTTGCATCTCAAGTTGAATGTCTCTAGCTTGTTGTTGCAACTCTGCAACTTTTATGTTCTCTTGACGAGAAAGTTCGCGAGTTTGAGCTAGATCACGAAGTGAACTTAGTTGATCTTGTATCCTATCATATTTAACTTTGCCTGCTTGAAGGATTGTTTCAGCTTCGGCACGTGGTCCACCTAAATGCATAGCACCAAAGATGGGAGATAATAAAGCTGCTTGACCTGCAGTTTCAGCGATTTCACGACCAGACATCAAATCTTGTCCAGCTTGTGCACGTCTTAATTCTTCAGTGCCAACCATTAAACCTGTATTAGTTGCAGTATTAACCGCCATGTTCTGAGCATATTGAGTCCATTTACCTGTTAAAGCTTCTTTAGCTGCGTCTAAAGATATTTCACCTTCAACAATTTTAGGAGCTAATACTTTAGCTTCTTCAACTAATCTTGGACCTAATACTTTATTGATAGCACCTGTACCTGGTACACCAAGTGCTGCTACCGATGCTTGTACACCACCAATTAAAGCTGCTGTTACATAATTAGGGTCTTTACCTGCATCTTTTTGGGCTTTAATATTCTCACCCATTTCAGGTAAGAAATCAGTAAGAGCTACCCCTGCAGCAGATACGCCTGCTGTACCTAATGCACCAATAGCTGCTTCTGGAGCTATTGCAGGAGCTGCCATACCTGCAGCAATAGGCGCACCAAATCTACCTAACATACCACCTAGTGGCTCACCTACATATTTTTCTAGATATGCGCCAGCGGTAGGAAGTAAACCTCGTTCTTTAGCGGCAGCAATATCTTGAGCAGATGTTTCTTCGTGCGTTTCAGCTATCTTTTTACGTTGTTCTTCAGCTGCTTTGTCAAAGCCTAAAGCTTCTTCAGTACCAGCTAAAGCTTCACGAGCACCAGCTTTAACAGATGAAATAAATCCTGTTTTAGCTAAGTGTTGTTGATATTGAGGAATAACTTGAGTTGTGATTGCATTAACGATTTTATCGTTAGACCACTCATCTGGAAACTCAACTTCTCCTACACCTTTAACGTCTACAATTGGCATTTAAGTCCTTAGAAACCGAATTTCATTTTACCATCAGCACCCATTACTAATTTGTTTCCTGCTGTTGAATTATTACCTTCTACATTAGAAGCAAGCCAGTCTTTAAAAGAAACACCACTTTGGAATTCTGGTGAAGCTTTCCATGCTTGCATTTTAGCTGCATATTCACGAGCTTCAGGACCTTCACCTTTAATATCCATTAAAGTTTTTTTAAGTTCTGGATTTTTTGTTGCTGCTTGATATAACTGTAATTCACCAGAAGGTTTATTAGTCTCTAAAAATTTCATGTATAAATCAAGAGGTTTCATTACAGCATCTTGTCTTTGTTTAGCCGCAGCTTCCCATTGACCAGAACGTGCTCTTTGTTCAGCTTCTAATATATCTGCTTGAGATTTAGATACTTCATTAATAGCTTTCTTAGCTTCATCTTCATCTTTAATATATAAAGGTATTTGGTCTTTTAATGCAGACATAGCAGCATATGCCGTTGGACCTGGAATAGTAGCCATTTGAGCAAAAGCCGCAGCTGCATGTAAATACATTCTGCGTTTAGAATCATTGTCAGCATCATCAATTTGTTTTTGATATCTATCAATAATTTTTTGAGCCATTGGCGATACCTTCATTGTATAAGCTGCTTCTTCATCAAGCCTATCTTGCATAGACTTATTCATTTCTTCTTTTACATTTTTAGGTAGAGAATTAATAAAACTTTGATAACCACCTACACCACTTTGACCTGTTCCAGCTTCTTGACCTTGGTCAACTGTTGTTGCTGGTTTAGGTTGTGGTTGTGGTTGATTTGTTGCAGCTAATCCTGGTTGTACGCTAGGGCTTGCAGTATTAATTAAAGATGCTGTAGGATCGTTATAGTTATATTGTAATGGATTACCACTAGTATTTACAGCATCACTTGGAACAGGACTACCTGTTAAGTTAGCTTTTTGTGTATTAATAGCTTTTTGATTAGCTGCCTGTTCTTGTAAGTTTTGAACATTAGCATTTTTTTCAGCTATGTTAGCTTCACGATTTTTAAAATATTCATCTAAATATGGAGTTTTACCATACTTTTCTTCACGTGTTTGAACATTACCGTTTTCATCAACACCTGCTACACCACCTTTAAATGGATATCTTAATGCATCTTTAATACCTGCTTTTATAGGATTATCAGTCACCATTAAACTAGGTGGGAATAAAGCTTTAAGTCCAGTTTCTACAGCTGGATCGACACCTGCTTGCCATGCATCATATTTAGCACTAGCTACATCGCTGTCAGTTACACTTCCATCTTTAAATGCAACAACACCACCAGAAGCTAAACCCATTTGTTTTTCTTTTTGGATTTTTTGAGCTTCTTCTCTAATCATTTGACTAGGTGATTGTAGTTCTTTTTTAAATGAATCTGGATCAGTATCATACATAGCTTCTAATCTAGCATCAAGACCTTCAGTTGCACCACCAATGCCATAAGCTGCAATTCCGCCTTTAGCCATAGCTTCAACTTTACCACCTTCTTTTTTACCAACATTATTTGCACCATATAGGGAACCAAAAGCTCCTGCCATACCAATACCTTGAGTTAATGGGTTACCTACGGCATTATATGTTTGTGTTGTAGAAGCTTGCATTGGAAGACCACGCAACATATTAGACATAGTACCAAGTTCCATAAGTGGGTATTGTTGAGCATTTGCATAGTTTTGAATTTGTTGATTAATCATTTGTTGTTGCATTGCTTGTTGTTGAGCACCAAATTGATTTTGTTGGTTTAATATATTTTGTTGACCAGCTAATTGTTCTTGTCCTAACTGACCTAATGTTTGACCTGCACCAATAGCTTGACCATAACCTTGAAGACCTGCTTGTAATCCTTGTAATCCTAAACCAGCACCAAATTGTTCTTCTTGTTGTGCTTGATTAAATGCAGTGTTATAGCCTTGAGAAATAGCTTGTTGTTGAGCTAAGTTTTGGTTTTGTTGATTTAAGCCTTCCATCAATGCTTCACGAGAACCACCAAACGCACCAGCGCCTGTAGCTTGACCTTGAATATTAGCGTTTTGTTGGCCAAACTGTTGATTTAATAGTTGTAGTTGTGGAGCTAGTGATGCTTGAACATATGGGTTCATTAATGACTGAGTCATATCTGAATTACCTGCCATATTAAAATAGTTCTGTCCTGTACCAGCAGCTCTATTAGCAAGACCCATAGAACCCATACCAGCTTGGCTTGCCATTCTAGAACCCACACCTATTTGACCTGGAAGTCTTAAAGCATTAGCCCCTGCCTGAGCTTGTTGCTGCATAGGTGAAAACCCTGCTACATAATCTTGAGCATTAGTACTATAAGGTTGATATGGTTTTAAACCTGTTAAAGTTACATTACCTTGAGCATCTGTTGTAGTATTAAACAGTTGTTTTTGAGTAGCACCAAGCATATTCTCAACATATGGTTGAGCGTAATCTGGGATGTTAGTATTTTGAACTGTTGTTTGTGAAGGAGCAGATGAACCACCACCATCTCCACCCCAAAGAGTAAAAAAGTTATTAACTAACCATGAAGGGTTTAGTAGAAATTTAAAACCATCTAATAATTTCATATTGATTTTTCCATAATATGCATTTGTGAATTAAGACCTAGTTTCATACGATATAATCTTGCTTGTGCTTCTTTTGCAAATAATCTTACTTTAGATGCGCCATTTGCTTTAGCCCATTGTTCTATTTGTGTAAATACTTCTTTATTAGCAATACCTCTACCACCTGTAGCAGTTATAGTAACTACTTTAAAATTAGGTTGATTGTTTATTTGTAAAGTCCCTGCACCAATAATAACTTCATTTTCAATAGCTACAACTAGTGTTAATGACCTATTTAAAATATATAATTTCATATGGTCAATATTATAGTCATTCATACTAGCTTCAACTGAACGCTTTAACATAGGTTCAACTGTTGGCCATACTTCATGAAGTATATCTGGTGATACAGTTTTAACTTCTATCATGAAGGTAAATACTTATCTGGATTTATTTGTGTACCTTGAGCTTTTTTACCTGTTCGAGCTACTCTTACTTTGTTCATCATAGTATGAAGTTTTTTAGCTCCAGCATCTGTTGAACCATTACCTAAATGAGATACTACATCAGCAGGTATTACAAATTCACCATCAGCTAAACGAGCTGGTTGACGATCTGCAATAGTTGCTGGAATATTATCACTCATACCATCACCTGGACCTTTTAGTAATCTAGAGTTACCGCCAGTGGCATAACCACCTAAATTATAACCTGCGATACCACCTGATGCTAGTTCTTGTTCAGGTTGAGCTGCGGCTTGAGCTTTATTTTGAGCTTGAACTAAAGGGTTTAAATTAGCTTGTGGTAAACTAGCTTGATCATTATATGCCAAACCTGGGGCATTTACATATTTAGCTAAAGCATTATGTCTGTATTTAGCTGCTTCAAACGCATTTAAATTTCTTGTATTTGCATCAGAATCTTGATAGATACCTACATCAGTTCTAGGAGCAGCAGCTTGTTTTTTATTGGTCATATTATAATATGCTTCTAATAATATATTACCGCCAGTTGCATATTTAGCAACACCACCTTCAGCCATACTTAACATTTGACCTGAGTATGGATCAGTTTTAGGTTCATATTGTGCGTTAGCTGCCATAGTAGGTAGATTAATAGGATTAGCAAACTGAGTATGTTCTTGTTGGCTTTGAGGATATGCATTATTAACTTGACCACCTAAGCCAAAAGCTACCATACCACCTTCTGCAAACACAGGATTACCTTCTGAATCAATATTAATAGTAGGAGCTACTGTTTGTGTAGGTGATGCTGCAGCTAATCCAGTAGTACCATATGATGGATGATATATGTTTGTATTAGGCGTTGGAGCTGGATCAACTACTGGAGCAGGTGTAGGGGTAGTTTTATTACGAAAATCATTAGGTCCTCCATGCATACCCTGTCTACCAAAAGCATTTGCTACATTAGTAGCAGTGTTTTGACCACTTATGTATGGTGATGTTGGATACATAGTAGGGTTTAAAGTAGGTACATTAGAAGCACCACCTGTAGCATAAGAAGCAATACCACCACTAGCCATAGATTCTACATCTGCTAATCCACCTTTTTTATAGTGTGGATAATAAATATTAGGTGTAGCTGTAGCTGGTTGATAAGCAATATCAGCTCCTACAGTTCCAGGAGTTCCTGCCAAATGATACTTAGATAAAGGTCCTGAATATTTAGGTGCAACAGGTGGGGTAGATGTACCCATTAAACCTCTAATAATAGTAGGTGCTGCCATAAGTCCTGCTTGTGTTAAAAACTTATGTTGATTAGTCCAATTTTCTATCTTATCTAATGTATTACTAAAAGTATTAGTAATGTTATCCATAGTAGTCATAGGTACAGCTTTACCTATATCACCAGGACCTACAGGTGTTTGAGGTGTTACAGCAGCTTGACCAGGAACTGCATTACCTGCAGAAGATTGTACAGGTGCAGAAGCACTAGGTGGAGCTGCATTAGGATCAACTGCTTGAGGGTATGATGGAGCACCATTTAATGGATTTTGTACAGCAGCTTGACCAGGAATAGCATTCGCATTTTGGGCTACATCTCCTAGATTACTAGCATTAGCTGCATTAGTAGCAGCTTGTGTAGCATCGGCTGCTGTCATAGGTACTGAAGATATAGCATCTCCTACACTATTTAAAGCAGATAACCCACCAGATGCAACATCTCCTAACATACCAGCACCTGCACCTGCTGAAGCTCCATATGCGGCTAAGGCTGAAGGAGTAGCACCTGCTGCTCCCATTAAAGTTGAACCAATCAGTCCATTACCTGCAGCATCTACAGCTCCTGTTGCTGCGGCATCTGTAGCGGCTGTAGCTCCTGCTATTTCAGGATTCATGGTAACAGCAGCAATGGTGTCCATTACTAAACTAAGGGGGTTAAGAGACATAATTATTCCTTAAAAAGCAGGGGTTGTTTTTGTGTAATAATACCATTATTATAGCCTTATGAATACTGAATTCTAATGGCTGGAACGTATACCGTAGGGGTAATTCCAGGTAATGTTTGTGTTACTAATGATGAGCCTGTGCTACTAGCCCAAATATAATAACGAGTTTGTTCTCCAGCAACTGTATATACTGATTGTGGATTTACATATTGTACTGTTTGTCCATTAACTAAATCATAGTATTTACCTGAGTTGGTTGTATTAGTCCAACCAGAACCAGTATTCTTTTGAGCATATACATATGCAAATTGGTTAGCGCTAGATGTTGTAATATTTAAAGAGATAGATATAGAATAAGTACCTGTGTACTGAAATGTAAATACTCCAGTTGTATTGTCATAAGTAATACCACTACTACCTGCAACCGTACTAGCAGGAAGTAATAATGTTGGAGTAGTAGCTAAAGATATAGAAGATGTTAAATCATATGCTTCAATATGTGCATTACTATACCCTGTCGCTGTTGTTAAAGCTGCAGTAGCACCAGTTGTATAATTATCAATTTGGTTAAAATATAATCTTAAAGCATTAGAATGTTGTTCTGCATGTCTTTGACTATAATCAACAGGTGATATAGGTAAGTTAGGTGATTTAGTTGATATTAATGTTGTAGTTTTTAAATCAGTAGCCATTACCTTCTACCATCTTTTCTAATATCAATTCTAGGTACACCAAGTTGCCAAGCCACACCTAATGAATTAGATTCAATTCTAAAGCTTAATTGACGACCACGAAGTCTTGTATAAACTTGTCCTGTAAATTGTTGTACTGTATATTCAGGTATAGTTTGATAGTTTTGTAAGCTTGTAACTTGTGGATTATCAGCTACTCCATAAGCTGTACCTGAGTTTTGACGTGGTTTAATAGTCATAGTTACATACGGATCATTTACATTCGATCCATTAAAGTTAACGTCTGGTAATATACGCCATACAAATCCAAAGTTATGAC
>Ga0007806_1000577_pt1 | contig 11987 bp, 2 predicted proteins | sample CryBogCBE18Aug09_FD_71192 | JGI IMG/M metagenome (GOLD analysis project Ga0007806, IMG submission 71192) | Freshwater microbial communities from Crystal Bog, Wisconsin, USA - CBE18Aug09 | ecosystem: Environmental > Aquatic > Freshwater > Lake | place: Crystal Bog, Wisconsin, USA | collected...
CACCGCCACCGGTTCCGTCTACTCCATTGCCACCATTTCCGTTACCGCCGCCAAAACTGGCATTTCCACCAGGCCCTGAGCCGCCAGGTCCCTGATTTCCATATCCACCTGCACCGCCGCCAGCAACTTGATAACCAAGATAATTTACACCAGTTCCGCCATCGCCGCCCTGGTTTCCGTTTGATTGTTGTCCAACGCCGCCGGCTCCGCCACCGCCACCGCCACCGGCTTGTCCAAATCCTTGCCAAATACCTGTGCCACCTGCATTACCTTGTCCAGGCGTTCCTGCGGCACCACCGTGTGTGTTTACATATCCGCATCCGCCACCACCTGATCCACCAGACCCGGCAGTTTGATCCGGTGTTCCCCAACCACCATTACCTCCGCCAATTGCTGTAGGCCATGGGCTAGTTGTTGTATATGTTGTATCGCGTGTTGACCAAACTACAGTACCACTAGGATCGTATAGTGCAGCTGCAAAACTAGCCGGGCCGCCATCGTTTAATGCTTGTATGTTAATGACTGTAACTCCAGGACTTAAATTAACTGTACTGTCGTTGTAAGTTCCCCAATTATCGTTAGCACCGACTTGTTTGCCATTGATTGTAACTCTAATATGGTTGTCGGCACTGACACGTAAGGTATAGTTTTGCCCTAATAATATATTTGTTGTATAATTTACAGTCACCCAAGATCCTACAGGGCTTACAAAGTCTGTACTTGTCCAAACTCCATAGGTATTTAAAAATCCGCAGTAGACTGGATAGGTATAAGCATATACTGGTATGTCTGTTGCTGATAATGTCTGTGGTGCATTTCCAGAACCAAACCAACTATTGCCGCCGCTGTTATTTGGAGATCCGCCGGCTCCTACTATTGCTGTGTAGTTAGTACTAGCTGATAGTACTATACCAGGCTCATATATAACTCCGCCGGCTCCACCACCACCGCCACCTTCCCAGCCGTAGCCAATACCACCGCCGCCACCACCGGCAACTACAAGTATATTAGCAGTGACATTAGGTGGCCAGAATTGGCGCCATTGGCCGTTGACGTTTGTATAGCCAGCTTTGATATTTGTCCAGGTGCCAGACTCGTTAACACTTGGAGCAGCTATTGCTACCCATTTGCCGTTTTGGTTTTGGAATATTCCGCGGCCGGCCATTGATTAACCTACCTGGAACCAGAAGTCACCATTATTTCCGCCAGTTGGGGGATTTGTAGAAACTGTGTAATTAAACTTTTGTGCTTGTACCACACTATTAACAAATGCGGTAGTTGCAATCTTTGTACTATTATCTCCAGTTGTAGGAGTTGGAGAATTTGGTGTACCAGTAAATGTTGGGCTTACAAGATTGGCTTTAAGAGCAAGTCCAGCAACTAAATTATCTGCCGCTGCTTGTGCAGTTGCGGTAATTTGATTGGTATAATCATTTACCAATACTGCTGCTGTACCGTCAACATAGGCTGTACTTGAAATAACATTACTGTTGGACTGTAGAGATACTGTTGGTACCGTTGGTGCACCTGTTAAAGTAGCATCGTGTAACGGTGCCAGTGTTGGCAATATACCGTTGATTATACTAAAGGCATTGGCAACTGCTGAAAAATCTTGATTAATAATTATTAGGTTAGCTGTTAGCGCTGCCGATACTGCCGCTACATTACTGTTGATACTACTAACTGCTGAAGCTAAGTTAGAATTTGTGTTAGTTACTACAATAGATAAATTTGATACATAATCATTATGTAATTGATTTATTTCTGTAGTTAATTGGGCATCAACTGCTGATATGTTTGCCTGTAGTCCGTTGCCAATATTATCTGCATATTGTTTAGTAGCAATACCAAATGGTGTACTTGGATTGTTAGCAACCGATACTAGGCCAGATGGGCCATCAATATGTATAGCACTTTGTAAACCAATTGATGAATTTACATATAAATCAATATTGCCATTAAATGCGTTATTGCGAACAGCCAGGCCTGTACCGTGTACGTAAATGTTAGCATTGTTTAATCCAACAGTACCAGCAACACTAATATTGCCAGTAAAGTTGCTATCTTGATCAACACGTGCAAAACTTGTAGGTACAATATTTCCCACAGTTAAACTGTTTGCTGCGTTGCCGTTTAATGTAGTAGATCCAACTAAATTAATACCAGGTTTAACTGTAGTGATGCCAGATATAGCAGGACTAGGAGTAAATGTAGTATCAAAACTAGTAATGCTAATTAGGTTATTATTTGTATAGGTGTTAACAACAGTATGACTATGAGATGCAGTATCTGTAATTGTTTCAACTACAGCACCACTCTTAAGTTGACCGGCAGTATATGCAGGTCCTATTACTTGCCAGGTTGTACCGTTCCAAGAATTTAACTGCTGGTTAACTGTATCGTACCACTGGTCGCCAGTGTTGGTTGCTGTTGGTGCAGTATCTGAAACAATACGCTGACTAACAGGTAACCAATTGGTTCCATCAAATGACTTTAAAAATTTATTAGCACTATCATACCAAATTGTACCAACCATTGGAGTAAAACCAACGCTTTGTCCTGGTGGTAATGGGTCTGCAAAGTTTTCTAATAATCGTACAAAGTTTTCGTTTTGTACTGTTCCATAACCTGTATAGTTACGACCAATTAAGGTTAACCCTGTATCTGTATTTGTTGTACCGTCGAGTAGAGTTACAAGAACATTACCATCGGTTTTATTAATTGTGTAACTCATCTATTATCCAATCGAACTTAAGTTAGTTAATGTTTGAATACGCACAGTATAGTCGATTTGAATTAATCTGTTTAAACTTTTTTGCACTGGGTGGAATACCACGTGAGTTAGTAATAGACCAGTTGATGTTAATCCGCTTGTACCATCTGTACTACGACCACGTAGACCTAGTTCATCAAATACAAACTCGCTATTTAAATCTTGGCTGTTGTCAAATAACTGCTGACCGTTAGGCTCGCCGTAGTCTAACAAACAACTTACTAGAATATCTGTATAAACTGTACCTGGAATATGAGTTACAGTCATTTTGTTATTAGTTGGATCTGGATTGGCAATAGCTGTATCGTCAACAATTTTACTGTATGTAGGATTGTATAAATTAGTATTCTGTCCGACAGTATTTGTAGGCAAATAGGTAATAATACCAGTTGGGTCAACACTAGTGCCGCCGTTACCAAAGTTCATTTCATAGATAAAATTTTCACCTTTGTCGGCAATAGAATTAGCTAGTGCAACACTAAAATTCTCATAGTGAATAGCATTTGGTTTATCGATATAAACTTCCCCAGATTGCGGATCAAAAATCTTAATATGTCCGCGAACATAAACTCCGGATGTTTCGTCTGGCTTTTTTGTTGTATTTTCCACTGCTGTTTCCTTGTTTTTATCTAAATTTTCATTCATATCAGTATTTATCATGGTGTATAACCTCGGCTTGCTTTAAGGAATGCCGCTTGATCTGTTGTACTGTTTATTAATCCCTGTCCGTTACTTGGCTGTCCAGCACCAGGAGTATACCATGCATGTCCTGTTTGTACAGTATTTCCCGATCCAAGCGTGTATGTACCAGTAACTGTTACTTCACCTAAAATATAAGAATAGTTAACATAAGCAACTGTACGTCCGCCATTGATACTGATAGTACTTACAGTATCATCAAACTGTAATACGTCAAAGCCAAGTACATCATCAAATACCTCTGGTAATCCAGCTAACTGTCCTGACGTTGTAACGACCGCAAAACGATTACTATTGTTTACATTTTCTAATAGTCGCATACTAACCTGAGTTTTGGTATTTCCAGCAAAGGCCAATGTAACATTACCTGATGCTAAAATATTACCAAATTTGGTATCTGGTACATTAGTTACCAAACTTACGTTACTTGTAATATTTGCAAAGTACGGAGCACGTACATTGCCTTTGACAATGTAAGTATTACCTGAATTTGAAATATAACTGTTGGCTGCAAAGGCTGTATTTGCTACCCAAGGTGTAGTTGGATAATCAATATTTCCTGTAGTTACATAAGTGTTGCCACCGTAGTAGATATAAGAACCTGTTGAATAGTTTGAATCAGTCCAGTTGTCAACTGTTTGTGTTTGAGTAATATTATCGCCAATGTTTGCTGAAATATTACTGGTCAACACGATTCCAAGTGTAACAATGTCTGTAGTTTTATAAGTAACATTGGATGTGATTGCTAAATTGCCCAATGTAGTTCCAGGAATTGTCTGCTGAATACTTGAGTCAACTACTAGAGAATCAACTGGATGCACTAATTTTGGACTTGTACCGTCTACTGCACGACGAATCTGTCCTAATGTATTAGCCACCGTATCAATTGTATAGTAAGTAATTTTTTCACCATTGATAAACACTACACCAGGAATAGCTGAACTCGGACTTGGTGCTGGTAATACACTAGCATCTGCAACATAAATTACAGTATCAGTTAAATGTAGTGCATTAGCTAGTCTTGTAGTGTTGGCTGCTGCAATTCTATAGTATTCACGTGACTCTGACATGTTGTCAAAGAATCTAAATGCCAATTGATCGCGATCGTAGACTTGTAAATTTAAACTGTCAAACATACGACCAGGCACTAACTCTTCTGGTGCATGACTACTGTATGGGCCAACGTATGCACCACCATCAATTAATATTTCACTTGGGCTAATTCCAAATGTATTTCCGTAGAAACTAGAAATACTAGTATCATACACGTTACCTACAAATGTATTGCCATCAACAATAACGCCTGGATAGTCAATACCGTCATTGAATAGTTTGAAATCAATGTTTCCGTTAAATGCTGCAATGCGATCATTTGCATTGTCAAAGATACTTGCATTAACCTGTGTAGTATTAGCTACTGGGAAACTAACATTTCCATCAATTGTATAATTATTGTTCAATGTAAATATTTTATCATTTAATACAATAATTGTATTTCCGGGAAGTGTCTGTCCAATATTGGCTGTGCTGATAGTGTCCCAGAATATAAATGTATTTGCGCTGGTATAATTTACACGATCAAATTTTACATTAGTTTTAATACTTCTGACTAAGTTATGTCCTGTATTATTTCCAGTATATACGTTCTTTAATACAGCACGAGCACTTGCACCAGTACCATTACCATTAATAATGATAGTAGGAGTTGATGTATATCCCGAACCTGCATTAGTAATAACAATACGATCCACACCGCCTCGAGCATTTAATTCAGCATAAGCTGTTGCACCAGAGCCACCGCCGCCGGTGATAATAATTTGTGGAGGTAATAGATAATTACTGCCAGGAGTTTCAACTACTACACTGACTATTTTGTAAGTGTAATTATCAAACCATTGGCTGTATACACCAGTTGATTGTATTGTAGAATCGTATACCTGTTCGCCGCTTGGACTACGATATACTTGTAAATTTGCGTCCCAGTAAGGTGGTAAGTCAAAGTCAGTGACATCACTATTATAAGAATCATTACCAACATAGTCAACAACAAACTCACGAACTACTGTACGATAAGGTTTAACTTCATCAATATAGTCCAAGAAGAAACTTTGGTTGTCAGGAATATAACTTGGGAATCGCTCTAACTTACGAAGATTCTGTGTGGCACTAACAAAACTGGTTTTAAATACCCAATCAAGATTTTTCTGTTCGGACAGAATGTACTTAATCATTGCAAAGAATATTTTGTTATACTCTGATGCTAGATCGTCAACAAAAATTTCATGCTGCATTGATAATAATATATGACGTAGTTCTAAGCCAGGAATAGTACCAGTACTAATTTGAATAGTTCCAGATTCAATTCCAACCAATGTTTTATTAAGGTTGCTGTCAATGTAATAAACAACAAATTTATTATTACCAGCGTTTAATACTTTAACATAGATATTTGGACTTAGAGTTAATTTGCCAAATTCTAAGTTATTAGCAACTGTAATATCTGGAATAGAAGTCGGATTGAAACTTGAATCGTACCAATCTGAGTATGCCCAATATAAATTAGTTTTGTAACTCTGTACACGTGTTTGTACAAATTGATTTACTCCAGCAACTACACCAGTAAACTGATAAATTGCCCACTTGTTAGAGTTTGTAATGTCTGATTCTACCAATACATTACTTACGTTAGCGGTTAATGTGTTTGGATCAATGTAGTCTAATTCATCAACTGTATTAACTGTTAAATTATATAACCCAGTGTCGGTTAACGGTTTATTTTCACTACTGTTTAAAGTAGTTAAAACTTTACGTTCTACAACTGGATATGCTTGTAACAAAGGATTTACAATAGCAAGATAATTTTCTAATGCTCCGGGTAGTGGATTATCAGTAGTTGATGTTCTATTAACTATTAAAGTCTGGCGAGGACGAATATTAATACCATAACGCTGACTTACCGGAAGTGCAGGATCAGGTACAACATTTCCAACTCTGTCAATACCAGCTAAACTATCAATTAATTTGTTTAATATATTATCAGGTAACTGGCTGTGAGGATTATTTTCTTGTACAAGTGTATATTCACTATGTATAATTGATGTTGCATTAGTTTGACTGCCAAGTTGAACTACACTATTTTGTCCAACCAACAAGTGATTAATGTTATACAATGCAATGCTGTCATCGCGTAGGATTGTTGCATACGGAATTCCCTGAGCTAATGGATTTTTAATAGCAGAAGCAATACTATATGTACTATTTTGTTTACCAGCAGAAACATTAACTACGTCTGAGTTAGTTACCCAGAAATAATATTTTACTTTGACTGCACCATTGTTATCAACATAACCGTAGGTACTGTATGCCGAATCATCGTTGTGTAAAGGAACTCCGGGACCAGTGTATTTGCTTGGCAATACAGAGCTTTCTGTCCATTCATACACATCAACACTACTACCCGGGAACATTTCTCCCCAATGATTTAGTCGATAAGTCAGTGTATCTTGTTCATAATCAATAAAGCGAATTGTATCTAAATTCCACCAAATTTTTCCTACTTCTCTTGGCCCCCAAGTTTGGTCTAGGTGAATTACACCGGTGCCATTGTTGTAGAATGCCGGATCCGTATCCAATTGGAAATCAATATCCTGTGCAACAGAATTTAAAATTTTTCCTTTATTAGGATCAATATAGTCTAATGCAGATAAAACATTATTATCAGTTTTTCTGTAAAGAAGTGTACGGCTAACACTATCAATATCTACCTTAGGTTGCTGACTACGTGTTACTTTCCAGCCAGTAGCTTGTGTTGGGTTATTGAATGTGTATGCTGTACCTGCATTGTTAATAGCAGTAGGAGCACCAACAGCAATCAGGTTGCGAGTTACATCAACTGAGTAACCAAATCCATATCCGCTGTGTAGTTGTGCTTCTAATTCTTGTACAAATACATAACTTCCAGTTGACCCTGGTGCAGTTTTATCAATTAATGGTTCAAATATATAAGTTGCACCACTGTCAAAAATATGATCAACAAATCTTGTGGTATTTGAATCAATTAATAAATTCTTTTTATCAAATGTTGTATGTTCTTCTGACGGGCTACCAGTACTACCAATGGCCAGTAATTTTGAGTCGGCACTAACGCTAATGCTTGATCCAAAATGACCAATATCTTTGTAAGGATGCTGGATAGTTTGATTGTAGGTATATCCAGTATTGGCAAATACCCAACGTTCTACTACACCGTTTGGTATACCCGATGACATTGAATTAGGAGCACTGATATAAACATTACCCGCTGTGCCATCAATGTCAATGCTTGTACCAAAATTAGCCGAACTGTTTTTAAATTGACTGGTTAGTGTACTACCAAACTGTGTAAATGTGTTGGCGCTACGATGATATACATATACACTACCATCGTGTGATGCAACATTAGTAGCTGTAGGAGCTCCAACAAATAATGTAGTTCCGTTATTGTTTGTACGAACTACGTTGCCAAATGATCCGGTGCCAGTGATCTTTGCGGCCCATACATATTGAACATTTGCCGAAGCAGGTGCAGTATTTGCCACGTAAGCGTGTACTGTATTATTGCCACCAATGTATAACCAATTTTGGTCAGCACTCATTGAGATACTTGTTATGTTGCCAACTAAGTTTGCACTAGTAACAGTTTGTATTGCTGTAATTAAGTTACCGTCTTGACGATAGATATGTACATTGGACAAGCTGGCAATAGCTAGTACATTTCCTTGACTATCAATTGCTTGACCAAAGCCAGTATCACTGGCTGAGATGATGGCAGTAGCACTGGTACTAACGCTATTTGCATAAACCTGTTTAGAGCCAGGACTACCAACAAATACATAGTTGTCGTCGCTACTGATACGTACTGAACTGCCAAACTTAGCATTACTGGTAATAGTATGTGCTACATTAGCTACGGCATTAGAAGTCCACGGTGTATTAAATGTATATACTCCCCAACCTGTATTGGACTCTTGATTGACCCAAACATGATCATTATCAATCCAACCATCCAATGGTGGATCTAGTGCAACAAGATCTGTTACTGTATTAACCCGAGCAGAATTAAGTTTATAAACTGTTCCTGATCCACTGACAGATAGTGCGCGAATTAGTGTTTGTAATGGACTAATTTCTAAAGCCGATGGCTGTACGTTACTGATCTTAATAGTAACCACTGATGGATGTGCTACACTAACTACTTCGTACACTCCATCAAATGTAGGATTAAAATACTTTAATACAAAGAAATCACCAGCAACAAAATTATGTGCATAATCAAATTCTAATTGTGCATAAGAATCAAGTACATAAGTTAATAATGTTGCATTTAGTTTTGTTTCGTTAACTCGTAATACGTCCCACTGATTATTGTTGTCTTTTGCTATCCAAACTTTATTGCCAGCACCCATATTGGTAATTGGGTCTGTAAAATTACTGACATTAAAAATCTTATAATCAACATCATCTAAATTAACGTAGCCAACACTTGGTAAATCTGTTGATCGCACGTCTGTGGTACGGTTAGAATAAATTGATGTACTGGTACTAGATATATTACTAGCATTATAGATATTTGCCAATGTTAAGTTTGCAATAATATCTGAAGTGTTGTAGTTATCTGTTAGACTAAAGGCCACTGGATTGGTATTGAATATACTTTGATCCAATACAAATTCTCGGAAAGTATTACTGTCAACTCCGCCGTACTGTCCGCCCAAGAATGCCCATTCTTCGTATATATTAATATTACCAGTTACGTTGTCAAAGTTACCTTTAGTTAATGCATTAATAACATTTAACGAACCTTTTTCTTTGATAAATCCTTGATAGAATTTAGTCTGTGTAGGAATACTAATACCTAAGTCTGTTAAGTATTGACGCTGACGGAATCCAATTAAACCAGCACTAAACATCTGTACTTCTTCGTTGGTTGGCGGAATATCAATGTCGTAGATATTTTCAAATCGTGATGCCAATGAACCGAAACTAGGCAATAAGCCAGTTTGTATATCGCTGGCACTAATTGGCGTCCAAGCTGTCCAACTAAAATCACTGGATGCTAAAATATTTTGATTGGCTGTATAGTAAGACCCGTTGTAGACAACCAAATCTCCCAGTTGATAGTCAGTATCAACTTGCCAACTTGGTATTACTGGATTACTATAAATGTATCCTGGTGCGCTCAATGCACCAGTCCAAGCACCAGTCTTAGATCCTGATAATTTTAAACGATTCTGACGTGTACCTTGATTAGGAATATAAACAATATCACCAAAGTCGTCAACGTTATCAAATACTAATACGTGTTCAAACTGTACTAGATTTAAACGAGCAAAACAAATTATTGATCCATCTAGTGTTGAGATTTTAAATCTGTTTCCATTAACAATATTTTCTAATCTTAGTACCGTAAAGTTATTACTCTTGATTGGTAAGAAATCCTGATTTAATAACTTGTTACCGTTGCTCAAGTTATTAATTTCATCAACTACAGTACCGTTGGTTTTTAAAATTAAATCGTTTGCTGTAGGATTTAGTAAAAGAATGTTACCAGCAGCCCAGCCCTGTTGTCCCCAAGTTAATAATTCTTTAACACTTAATGTCCAATTTTGTTGTTCGGATAAATCAGTATTAAAGTTTGAGAATAATAGACCTTGTGATGTCAAATGTCTTTCGTAGCTGATAAGGAAATCTGCTACCTGTTGAATTGTAGCATATTCTGTTCCGTAAGGTACAACCTGAATAGTATTTGTACTATCTTGATATATTTGAACAGCTAATTCATTTACCTTAATAGTTTGACTATTCTTATTAGCAATACTTGGAATAATTGTAAAAAATGGGTTTACATTATCGTAGCCTGATATACTATATCCAGAATCTGTTCTTGTAACAATAACAGCACTATAAGTCACTGTTGAAACAGGAACTGATTTACTCAAGTAAATGCTATAGTTGTTGTCAGGAATAATTACACTACCACTGGTAGATCCAGGGCTTGTTTGTTCTGCACTTACTGTCAACATTGTTTTGTCAGTGAAACCACCAACTTTATAATTTAACTGTACGCTAAGATTATTAAAATATTCTTTCATCTTGGTAACAGGATCAATTCCAAGATTTTTAATATTATCAGCAATCCAGTTAATGTATCCGCTGGTGCGGGCTATTGTACCAGTTGAAGAATCGCCATTGACTTGCAATAGTGATGGTGTAAGTTTTTGATTGTTAAATTCTGAAAATTGACCAGTTTGTGAATTTGTATAGAACTTGCTGATGTCAATTTTTGTAGAAAAATATTTGGCAGGTTTTGTTAATGCTATTGCGTATTGAATTGCAAAAGGATAATCACTGCTACGACGCCAAGCTGTTTCTGCAGGACCTTGCTGACCAACAGCAAATGCTGCATTGGCCAATTGAGTATTATACTGTTTAATCAGTGGAATCTGTGTAGGACTTAAAATATTCCCAGAGTTATCAACGGGAATAAATTTAGACAGACCAGGACGTGCAAAGCGTACATCTGTGTACGGCGAGCCATTATTCCAAATGTATCCAGCTTCAAGGTCTTGCCACAGTACATCGTTACTTTTAGTATACGGCGATAGACCATATCGTGTGTCCCACCAAGAAGGTTTACTACTAAATCCTAACATTTCCCATGGAGTTAAGTTTGGTGTGTCTGTATCAAACCAATATTGATACACGGCACGCCAAGATCCCTGTAGGGGTGATCCGTCGACGATGTCTTGGAAATTACTATAATTCCATGTCCAAGGATTGTTAATATCAAATCCGGTGTTTACACTATAATCAATGTTATTAGCACCAACCCAACTTAAAAAGTTTTGTCCAATGATTTCGTTGAATTCTGTCAATGAGTAATCAGTGTCTTTAAATCGTCCAGGTATTACTTCAGCTAAATCAATCTGTGTACGTGTGTAATCAGCTTTGATGTTATTATAGATACGTGTTTCTAATTCTAATAGATAATCATCACGGAAGTCGCCAAAGGCCGGAGTAATTGATCCATCGTGTCCGCGGATAACAGTTACAGGAGTTTGGTAAGTATTGTCAACATAAATTTCTGGAACACTCTTAGGATATAATCCCAACTTAGTTGGAGTTTCGGGAATATAATTTCCGTCAGTATTAGCATAATCGCGAATTGTAATTGTGTCACCGACTGTAAATGTTTTAGTAAAATTAACAGCAGGACTATTTAAACTAAATGTATAATCAATTCCCAATACCTGTTGCTTGCCATTTACATATACAATAATAGCACGATTACTCAATTGAGTATTATCAAAAATACTGCTTATCTCATATTGTTGTTGGCGGGCATTAACCACTGTATAGTTAATAGTAGAATAGCTACTGCCTTGTGGCACCATGTCAGAATAGTACCAAGGAAAGCTACTATTCTTAAGAGCATTAATATTTTGTAGTATGATATCAACACCGGTGGCTGGATTGT
>Ga0007806_1000579_pt1 | contig 11968 bp, 14 predicted proteins | sample CryBogCBE18Aug09_FD_71192 | JGI IMG/M metagenome (GOLD analysis project Ga0007806, IMG submission 71192) | Freshwater microbial communities from Crystal Bog, Wisconsin, USA - CBE18Aug09 | ecosystem: Environmental > Aquatic > Freshwater > Lake | place: Crystal Bog, Wisconsin, USA | collected...
GGATTGCCGTGACGTGTTTTTTTGATACGGGGACACTGTTCATGGATGGAAAGTTTGCCCCCGCTCATTTTACAATCGGTGAGACTCTGAATTGGTATCTTGGTGAAGCCATTACTGACATTGATATTGAAGAACTGTATTTTGATAATTCGGATGTGCGGGGAGAACGACCTGCTCATTCTTGGGAAAAACGTACATTCTTACTAGGTCACTGGAAACAGTATGCAAGAAATAACATTCGAGTTCGAATCGTCATTCGTCTAGGCGATTCTGATTCTGAATTTGATTCAGAGAAAAACGAATCCATTTACTTATCCATTGGTGAAGATCAACCAATCCTCGAACTCCAAGATGAACCAAAACCCCTCGACATACAGCCCTTCTCCTGAAGCACCCAGCGATGACGATCACTACAGCGACTCTGATTACAAGATTGCTGTGTTTAATGATTTCAACGATAATGATATTATTTATGTCCGTTGGAGCGTTCCACATCAGATGGCGTACATGTACTCAATTCTCGATCGTCCGACCCAATGGGTTCTTCCGAATTGGACAATCAGAAAAACCATTAAAGTCGGGATGGGAATGGGGCACCGAGTCGATGAGTATGACTTTGACATCGAAGATGTATTCGAGATCGAACACCGTGAACGGTTAGGAAACGACGGGCTACCAGAAATTGTCTTCCTGAATCCCGATATTGATGACGAGTATCTCAAGATCGAGAGGATTCTTAGTCGCAAGTGGAATTGTTATGCGGCAAACAAGATCTGCTTTGATTTCCAGGTCCGTTAAGTATTTAACTACATTCAGTCTTTTCACGTAAAGACAATGAACGACAGTATCGTAGCGTCAGTTGTCCAGAAGTTCCTACAGCGATCAGAACTTGGACAGCAAAAATATGGAACGACTCTAGACCGCGATGATCTGAGTATTCTACAGTGGATTCAGCACGCACAGGAAGAACTGATGGACGGTATCCTCTATCTTGAGAAACTAAAGACGCAGGTAGAGGGAGTCAGGAACCACTAGCTTCTGCATCGTTAATTGAAGCACCAAGTCTCTGAAATTCCAGGTGGAATTTCATGAAGGGATGATGTGCATTTCGACTCTCTACCACCACCAATACTTGCCAACGATGTCCTTGATGAGGTCGAGAGAACATATACTTAAACATGAAAATAGTAATCGTTGGGGCTGAGTGTTTTTACAATGTTATATCCATACCCTTGAAGAATCGAGCATATTTCTTCGCCTGACGTACCTGCATCTGTAAGAGTAGAACCAACTTCGAATATACCAGCTTTAATCTTCTTATTTGATAACATTTTTTTAGAACCGTCGAACACTAACTTTTCAGCACCTTCAACATCAATTTTGATGAAGTCAATGCTTGAAATATTGTTTTCTGCACAGTAAGAATCGAGTGTCTGACACTTAACATTTAGCGTAACGATTTCCTGATTAAGTTGTTCAAATACTGGTCGACGTATCACACTGCTAAGACCCACGCTGAGCATGGGTATGTGTATATCGATATAACCATTCATACTTCCGATACAATATTCGTTCATCTTTATCTTCGGGTATAGCTCAAGCACGCGTTTCGAAAGAACTGGATGTGGTTCAAAACAGTGAAGAGATCCTCCTGTTAGTAGTGAATTCAAGACTTTAACAAAGCTCCCAGCATTACATCCAACATCAAAAAATACACCGGTTTTCGAATCTGGAAACTGTCTCAGAAATACAGTCATAACTCCATATAGCATTGAGTAGTCTAAATTGTTAAGTTCTTCAAACTGGTGTTTGTCGTAACACCTCTTAAGTATATCATCTTGTGATGACATTTAATATAAATAAAGCATGCTGTCTAAGTGATTATAAACGCAAGTACAGAGAGTCAGGAACCACTAGACCCCGCACGAGATCAACCCTGATTTCGCGCAGAGTTTCCAGAACGTCTAGTTTTTGTGTGATGGTCGCCAGCGTGATCCATTCATCCACAATATTTGCGGTTTTGAGAATCGCCTTCATGAAGTTGCCCTCATACACTCCGTAGTACGAACAGAGAACCGACATCTCTTCCTCGTGCATCCACCGATACACGATCTCTGGCCAGTAATTATGTACTGACCAGTACTCTGGTTGGCTCTTGGGGTTCTCATGGGCATACAGATCTGCCGCGATCTTATGTACGGTCTTGAGTGCATCCTTGAGCGTATCTGGAACATGCAGACAGTCAACCGTAATCGGATCTTCGGTCTTCTCGCCCTCCACGAAACACGAAAGCAGAGCTACTAACTCTGCGCGGGGAAGAGACATGCCCGACATAAACATCTTGGACATCACAAGAGGATTACCCTCATTGATTTCCGATGCCAGAACGCCCATCTCCGTCAGGGACTCGCCGTCCGCATACCCTAGACGCTGTAGATTGGCAAGAAACGGGACCTGAATGTTGTTGAACGCATCCACCTTTTCCTGAAGTAGAGTAATCGCCGCCCGATTCTTCTTGAACTCCTTGAACTCCTGCCACCCCTTTTCCCACTTAGGACCCATATGCTTATTCTTCCACGAATCAAGACCCTGCTGCGCCTTCTTCCGCTCAGCGTTCTGTGTCATACGAATCTGCGTCTCGTACGTATCCCGCACCTCAAAGACCGCCACATCCAGCCAATCGTACTTCTTCTGCAGCTCCAGAAGTTCTACCTGCCGCCCTTCCGTCTCCGCCCGACGCTGGACATACCAGTACGACTTCTTCACCAAGTCCAACCATCCTGTCGTTCCACTCTGTAGACATTTGAGAAGAAAGTCGTAGTGGAAATCCATGCGAGACTCCAGAGACTGCTTCTGACCCGTCATCATCTCTCGCACATCTTCGAGAGTCTCAGGCTTGCGGTCTGGGAGGTAGTACACGAATCCGCGCGTATCCTTTCCACGCCGCCCTGCCCGCCCTGCCATCTGAATGTACTCATCTGTCCGTAGCATCCGCAGATCGCCCTTAGCATCATCATACTTGCGGTAACTCGTGAAGATCACCGTCTTCGTAGGCATGTTGATACCGACTGCAAATGTCTCGGTCGCAAACAGCAGTTTGATGAGGCCACGAGAGAAGAGCATCTCCACGATTTCCTTCAACATCGGCAGCATTCCACTGTGATGGAATGCCACACCTTTCAGGAGAAGATCCATCAGCGTATGGTACTGTGGCAGTGTTTCGAGATCAGGGTACCGGTGCAAATGAAATCGCACAATGCTCTTGATATTGGATCCCTCCATTGCGTCAATGAGTGTAGACGACACCTTGGACGCGTACACCTCACAGTTCTTCCGCGAGAATACGAAGAACATTGCCGGCAACTTCTCCTTGACATTCAAAGTATCAATCATTTCGTTCATTTGGTGCAGAAAGCTGTTAGAACGGATTTCGCGAGCCACAACTGGATCGCCAGCAACACGAGACCGGACAGCATCAGAATGTTTCCGATTCGCATCTTCCAGACCTTTAAGATACCTGAGATACTCCTTGTAAGCTTCTCCATGGAATACATCTTTCTCATCCATGATAACCTTTTCTCCAACTCGGTGCTCGAGCGGAACGACACGGTACTGCGTGGAAATGAGGTGCATCGGAACCTGTTTCATTTCACCGATCCACTGAGCAAAGACGTCTGGGCTTTCAATCGTTGCCGAGAGCAGAACCAGACGAATCGTCGGTGGAAGGAGGATGAGACATTCCTCCCACACCTTTCCTCGCGCTGGATCGTTGAAGTAGTGGACCTCGTCGAAGATCACAGCATCGATTCCGTCTAGCGAGAGAGCAGATGTTGATCCTACTCCCTCCGTCGACGAGCCGATCTTGAACAGAAGATTGCGCAGAATCTCTGTCGTCATTACCACTACATCCGCTTGGGGCATGAACTTGATATCGCCGGTCATAATACCCACCTTATTGGGATACAGCTGCTTGAGATCGTTGAATTTTTGGTTGGAGAGTGATTTGATGGGCGTCGTGTAGAAGACTCTCCGGCCCTTCTTAAGAGAGAACTCGATCTGATACTCGCCCACCAATGTTTTTCCACTGCCCGTCTTGGCGGTGACCAACACATTCTCGCCAGATTGGATGGCGGCGACAGCATGTTTCTGGAAGGGATCCAGAGGAAACGTGTAGTTCGTTTCGACCTCGGGAGCCTTTTCGATATCGCAGATACGTAACATTCTTGTTTTCAGGTTTCTTACCTTGAAATCGTATTCGTTTTACCTTGTTTAGAACAGTGTGGGGGCCATGCGGCGGCAGTAGGCACCGTCCGAGAAGTAGTAGACAAAGTAGAAGGGGCCAAAGATCAGAGCAAGGAAAAAACCGAAGATCTTCTCGACAATCGATCCAGAGTATCCGAAGCACACAAGGGAGAACACGAAGCCAATGAATCCAAAGAGCACCCACGCAAACGCAAAAATACCAGCCCACGTCGGAGCATCAATCAGCTGCTTCACCGACGCTGCAGAAATGCTGGTGGTCGAAGGAGCCGTCGATGGCGCAACAGGGGACGAGGACGATGTTGCGCTCTGGACAGCAGGAGCCGAGGCCTGCTGGAGACCCGGTGATCCTGGGGGAAGAGACGCGGCGGCTGTCGCCTGTGTTGATGTGTGCTGATCGCGACCAGGGGAATCGTGGGGTAGGCTGCTCATTATTATATCTTCCCGGTGAAGAATTTCAAGCGAGCTGCTCGAAGATCCTCTTCCGTCTTTGGCTTTTCTTTGTTCGCCAGAGGAGTGTCGCCTACATGATGACCCTCGACTCCACACATTGAAATCCACTGCTCTTTCGTAATTCCCTGCAGCGTCTTCAAACAGATTGAGAGATCCTTCTTAGATTTCTTGCCCATATGCCGAACATACGAACAGTTTGTCATCACAATGTAGCGGTCCCACGGACCTGTGCGCATACACAAGGCATAGAATGTTGATAGAGCCTTCCAGGTGACAATCTTGCTTTTGACCTCCTGTTTCTTATACTTGCACTGAACGGCTGAGTACAGCTTTCCCTTTCTGCACACAAGATCAATGCCTACATCAGGACGCTTCATTCCTAGTTCAGTCAAGAGGGTATCGGGGACATCGGCAAGCAGCCAAACGTCGTCATATCCCTTCACATGTTTCAGGTAGAGTACACAGAACTCCTCGAAGATATCGCCTCTCATTTTTTTGTTGTCCCGCACTCGCATTTCGGTAAATGAGTGGGCGGGTTCATTGTAGACTTTCTGGCACTCACGTTCAAATATATCCCAGAGATTCTTGTCGCCATGTTCGAGAAAGATTGTGTGGAGAAGCTTGTTCATTTCATGTACTCTAACCTAAAAAAGTCCCAGACAAATCCGTTTTACATGCTTGCCGAGAACACGGTATGCGCAAGGCTACGTGCATCCTCCTCTGTAATGTTCTGAATTGTACGAGAGACATCGCACAGTCCATCATGAATCTCCCCCCACATACGATCATCCCAAGGAACAGGTGTTGTCCGGGGAGGCTTTCCGGGAAAGTTCTCGAGAAGTAGACCATCCTTCTTGCCCTTCATGAACATGTAGCACCGGAGCTGGATGAAATCGTAGGCAGGCGGCGTCACCCAGAACCGCTTACGATTCTTGGTCTCAACAACCTTACCATCCTGCATACCATCCAGATACCCAATGAGACGGTACTCTGGGCACTCGAACTCTGTGAACGTATTGCGATCGGTGACCTCCTTTCCCGTTTCTGCGGCATGGGTATTCTCAGCCTTATCCTCCAGCCGAATTCCGCGACGCTTCTGAATCTCGCTCGCTAGAACCTGGTGTTCCTGCGTGTTCTCGATGGAGGCAACAACCTCCCGACAAACAGTTTCCGCCTCAACGGTCGACTCTCCGGTCGAAATACGCTGAACAGCAGCCTTCACATCGTCAGACACAGGGGTGCGCTTTCCCTCCAGCGTCTCCTGAATGACCTGCCGAATATGAGTCTTCTTGAAGGTATTGATCGCCTTCTCCATCTGGGAATCAGAAGTTGAAGCAACAGCGATATCTACACTCTCGTACATTGCCTTGAGAACCGACGGAGATGCTTGGGCAACGACTTCCCTGTCGGTGCGAGCACCCAGACCTTCCTTGACCCCGAGAATAATCGGCTTGAATTTGGGAAGCATCGAAAGAACTTTGACGAGTGTCTCATTCTTAGACTTGTAAGGGTTCAGTCCTAGGAGTGAAGCAACTTCGGATGCGCTGAAACGAGGCTTCATAGTATTTGTTCTATACTTTTGCAAGTCCCGGATGTAGATCCGTTTTACGCAAAACATCTGACGTAATCTGGCCCCGTACAATTTTGAGATGACACAATCGCTGTAAAGATAGGATCACATTCAGGATTGGACGCGCGTGCCATTCCACGAGGTTCAGGTCCAAACTCATTAGTAAGTTTCTGAATGCGTTCCTTCACAATCTTGGCTTCGTCCGAGTCTTCGGTCTCAAACCACGGAGGTTCTGTCCAATATGATTTTAGTTCGGCGAGTTCTGATACATGATCAATGTAGACTGAACTATCCAGATGACGCGTGATAATCGTGTCTTCCTTCTCATAGCTAGGATGCTCCCACATAACATGCTTGTGATAACCCCGAATACAACAGGAGAAATAGAATTCACGGTTCTCACCTGCTCCATTCTTTGCAGCAATTGACAATCGCATATTACACTCTTCCCATGGATGTTCATTCAGAAACTGGATCAATTGCGGACTCGCTACAAAATCAGCATCCCATTTAAACTTCCAAGGAAACTGGGCTTGAGATAGGCACCAATTGTAATACTGAATAAGACTGTGTTGAGAATCGCTATCTGTAGCAAGAGTTTCGTATCCCGGACGAGAAATAGCGTGTTCGTAGGTCAGAATACGGATGTGGGAGTTTTCGGACGCAAGTCGTTCAGAGATCTCCCTGCTCCGATCCGTGCATCGATGGAGAATCAGAATAATTTCATGGGGAACTTTGATACTCCACAACGAGCGAATGGATTGTTCAAGAACTGCTTCTTCATTACGTATTTTTACGATGAACGAAATACCACCTGTATTCATTTACATATGAAGTGATGAAACTATGTAAATGGCGATCCGCCTGCACATTTTGGCCCTGCCGCATACCATTACGAATGACGATTTTAGCCATTGTGCATATACAGGCAAGGTTTTGCGCTTTCCCGAGATGATGGTCTCTCGTGGATTTGAAGTGTATCATTACGGAGTTGAGGGATCAACAACAAAGGCTACAAAGAATGTAGAGCTTCTGACTCGAGCAGAGTGGGATGAGCTTCGTGTGAAGTCGTATATGATGCTGCATCCTGAAATTTCGAGGGAGGATGCGGAAAAGCATTTGATCGATCACACATCGTTCATTGGTGATCTAGGAAACTGGTCGACTCCTCTGTATCAGACATTCAATGATCGTCTACGCCCGCTTCTTATTGAGAACTATCGTAGTCCCAAGACGGATATTGTCTGCCTTCCGTTTGGTATTTCTCACGATCGGGCCCTTGACGGTCTACAGATGATTGTGTGCGAGAGCGGAATTGGGTACAATGATTCGGTACGTCAGTACCGTATTTTTGAGAGCTATGCATGGATGCACCATGAACTCGCCAAGTCTGGGAAGTGGGGACAAAATTACTGGTTTGTGGTTCCCAACTACTTTGATTCGAGGCACTGGCCTCTTTCTCTCACACCCAAGATGAACACTGTAGGATTCTTTGGGCGTATCTACGAAGGTAAGGGATGTCATATTGTGGTTGAGATTGCTCGTCGGATGCCACATGTTCGGTTCATCCTGTGTGGCCAGGGCAATCCGAAACCCTACCTTGTGGAACCAAATATTGAGTACAAGCCGCCGATTTCAGGGGTGGAGCGCGGGGAGTACATTGGATCTCTCTGTGCCCTCTTGGCACCCACAATGTTCATTGAGCCCTTCTGTGGCGTTGCGGTTGAATCCCAACTTTGCGGAACTCCAGTTATGACACAGGACTATGGTGCTCAAACAGAAACGGTGGAGCCTTTTAAGACGGGGCTTCTATGCCATACCCTACAGGATTATGTCATGGGAGTACAGCTTGCCATAGACGGTAAGTTTGATCGTACCTATATTCGTGAACGTGCCGTACGTTTGTACGACATGTTCAATGTAGGGAAGAAATACGAGTACGCATTCAAGTCCATTATGGACGTTCACAATGGAACAAATGGATGGTATTCTGGCGACTCACATATTAGCTGTCTTAAACTCACCGAATGAGAACTAACCTCTACGTGATCGAGTGGTACGCCGCCGACGTCCACCATCGGGTTTGACTGGGAGTTTCGATATCACAATATGAATTCCCTTTTCTATGTAGAGGTTCGTCGTTCCACTCTTGTCTTCTTTCACGCCATATAGCTCGTGGGATGTATCGCTCTCTTTTGATTCTTCGTATTCTTCTGGGTGCTTCATCTGAACCGCAGAAAAAGCCGACTCATATGTAGAATACGCAGATGGATAGACTTCACCATCTTCAGTGATGACATAGACGTACATGTCTATACTGTTTATATAGACTGAATAAATTCCCACTGTAGATACTCACAAATCTTCTTCCAAATCGTATCGTGCTGAATCAGGCGATCGCGGGATTTAAGAAGCGGGAAGTGCACCTTATACTCGTCCAGCTCCAGCAACTCCAAGAACTTGTAGATGATGTAGGAATACGACAGGAAATTCCGACGTTCATCGGGACAGTAAAGAAGGTACGGAGCCTGTACTTCCTGAAACATTGCCCGGATCTTATCTTCGATCTCCGGTGTAATTGTGGGAGGAGGATTCCCATTCAAGCGGCTTAGAATGTGGGCGGCATGCTCGTAGTACCGATTCCGTCCCAGCTTCTTCAGAATCTCACGGATATTCTGTTCAGTCAGAACAGCGATGTTTTCGATACGCCGCTTCTTGATTTCACAAATCACTTCATTCATCACATCTTCTGGAATTTCTGTACTCTCCTTTGCCTGAAACTGGTTCAGAATCTCGTTCAAGTGATTCTGCTTCTTGTAGGCATAATTATTTCGCTCCTTCGGAGGATCGCGGAAACTGGGAAAGTCAGAGACAACGAGGGCATACTCTTCTGATCCACACTTGGGGCAGACGAGAATACCTTCCGACGTGATTTCTTCACGGGGCACATTACACGGTGCACAGTGTTCAGCCATCTTTTTGATATTCTCTATGTTCTCGGCAATATTCAGCCCGTTGGAGAGACCCCGGCGGGCAAGGTACTCGTCAAACATCTTCTTCTTCGACGGACCCGCCGACGTTTCTGTGACTGAAAATAACTTATCAAATGTCCCTGGAACAGAAGATCCAAAATCGACCTTTGACACGGTTTTCTTAGTGTTCTGGGCATAGTAATCCAGCATAATATCTCCGCTCTCGAGATAGTACTTCTGAATATCTGCGTGTTCTCGAGAATTAGCAAGCTCAATCTCAAGCTCCTTGTATTTTGCCTGTAGCTTGGATTCGCGCATAGAATCCTCAAAATCAAACGGGCGAAACGGTTTAGCGAGTTCATCGGCGACCTCTTTCAGTTCAAGCTCCAGTTTCTGGATCGACTCCTCTGACGATCGCTGCTGAAGATCATCAATGTGGCGCTCGTGAAGAGAATCGAGTGTTCCAATCTGTTCACGTCCCTTGTGTCCTCCTCCTTCCCGAGACTTCTTTACCTTGAATACATCCGAAGACATACACTCTTATTCAACCTTCATCCACCACGTGTAAATACATATCCAACAAATAAGGCAACTGCAAGTCCAAGAGTTGCGTACGAGAGTGGATCAACATACTCGGAATAGGGTAGAGGGCGCAGAGGTCCTTCGGGCGCACTGAAATTTGCAAACGTCTCGGCGTTTTTCGGAGCCTTGGCTTCAAAGGATGACTGATTCCCTGCGACCTTGCACGGATTCAGATTAAATTCCAGGGACGGTGTCAGGAACTTCGTGTCTGTTCCCTGATCAACACCACTCACTTTATCAGTAACAGGGCAAGTATACGCCTTGCAATCCGGAACTCCATGAAGAATAAGACCATTCATCACCTTCAAAGGATTCATTGCAGCAATGTCTCCTCCTGCTCCAGGAATAAGTCCGTCGAATCCACTGCCCGCTACAGCATCGTGAAAACTCTGTCCAAGAACTCCAGTTGCATCATCAAATCCCAGCTTGTTATTGACATAGGTGTACCGAGACACGATCTTTCCACCGGGAGCCTTACAGTACCCCCCCGTATCTGTGAAAAACTGGTTTCCAACTTTTGGTCCAGTAATAAGATTCCCGACATAGCTTGTGATGGCATTTGCATTCGTTCCGACTTGGTCAAACGTACCGTCTGATGACACACCCTTTGCTGCCGGTGACTCAATAGTTTTTAGGTAATCAAATGACGGACCCAGAGCAGAATCTACTCCGGAATTGAGTGCATTTATAGGATTATCGTTGGCGGCGACAATCGAGCTTTTAAGGTTCGCCCACATCGTGTCGTGTTATCTCTTACAGAGATCCAAATTCTGCAAGCTGTGACTGAAATGCCGGATTTGTCATAATACACGGGCGCTGTTTGGCAATATGGTCAATGAGTTTTGCCATCGGAATACAGAATCGTTTATGAACATAGGCAGCAATCAGGGTTGCTGAACGGTTCATTCCTGCTTGGCAATGGACATAGACTGTACGGCACCGAGGATCACGAAGAAACTTATCCATCACTGCCTCGAATTTCGGGTAGTAATCCCGAATGATGTTTGTTTCGGTGTTATCGGGAGCATTCATACATGCATACCGATCCAGTCCGATCTGGTACTTGACCCATCTCGGGCAATCTGATTCAAATGCACAGTTGACAATATGGGTAATATTGTACACCTGCATAAAGATAGGGCTAAAGTGACATCCGGGTCCCAGCAATATACGATCAAACACCGATGCAATTGGATCGTATACAGGTCCTCGAGATCTACCACGGTAAGGAGAGATAATATCCTCTACCTTGGACATCTTATTGTTTACCATACCTATTTTCCTTAAATGTGCAGCACCGTAACAAGTCCGACCTTCGCGACTACATCCATCAACGAATACGAGATCACCCCCTGTTCAGCAGTGATTGTCTTGGTTTCCTGGAGATAGTAGACAATCGGGTACAGCGACCATAATGCGACTGTCAGGTAGATAGCAGTCTTGTTCTTCTTCTGGGATAGCAGGATGTACAAGATCGGAATGAACGGGATCATTCCGTACCAGAACCATGTAATATCGTCCTCTTTGATTCCCTTGTATCCTGCGCCAATCATGAGAATATCAAGACCAATTGCAGCCGCAATCGTGCTCATTGGAGACCCATTCGCAATTAGGATTGACGCGAGCATGATGGGTGTGGTCAGAATCCAGTCAGCATAACGATAGAACTCGGCATTTGCTGGGTTGTGCTGCATGTACCAGTACGAAACTGCAGCGATTCCAGGAATTACCGATAACCAAGCGACTCCCTGAAATAAGGTATAGACTGCCGAAGTAATCAATATCGTGAAGGCAATAATTTGTGCACCTTCACCATAATTTGTGGCTGACGCAACTCGCTGTCCCGTAAAGAACCCGGGTAGGAGAACACGAGGAGCAAATTGGGATATCATCGCAAGGGACATAATATATTATATTAGAGGCTGGAGAAGAGTCTGAAGAATGTAGACAATCACAACGCCAACGGCACCTAGAACAGCTGCGCCGGTGAGCGATACAACGCCAGACCCCGAGTACGTGTTCGGGATGTAGCGGAGGATGATCGACTGGACTGGCGTGAGCGACAGAACAAAGATACCGCCAAAGATCGCAATATAGGTCATGATGCTCTTCAGAACAGACTTGGCGGCAT
>Ga0007806_1000596_pt1 | contig 11794 bp, 24 predicted proteins | sample CryBogCBE18Aug09_FD_71192 | JGI IMG/M metagenome (GOLD analysis project Ga0007806, IMG submission 71192) | Freshwater microbial communities from Crystal Bog, Wisconsin, USA - CBE18Aug09 | ecosystem: Environmental > Aquatic > Freshwater > Lake | place: Crystal Bog, Wisconsin, USA | collected...
TTAGTTCCCTAAGTTTGCCACCAAACTCCTCAACTGTAAAGTTGATTACGTCTGTCTTGCCTTCCGGCGTTATGTATACTGCTTTCATACCTCTCCTTTGTTATCCCTTGCGGGAGCGTCCCAAGGTGGATTCGAACCACCATACATCACCCCGACTGGTTGGGACTAATCGTACTTAGTAACAAGTACCGCAAGTGCAATGGTCGTGACCACCACTCTTGCAACGTTTACTGGCATTGTGAGGAGGCATCATTGGATCACCGACCCTTTTCGCCTCTTGACAATAACCGCAATCTTCTACATATTCAGGAATTCTAACTCCTTAGAAAGTTGTTCTTCACAAATTGAACACAAATCTTCTTCCTTATCGGTAACTTCACCGCATTCTACACAAAGATTAGTCATAAACTTACTCACTATCTAGTTCTTGGATATATTCATCTACTTTAGCAAATTCTTCTGTTACATCTTCCTCCAGCAACTCCATAATTTCTTTTAAGAATTTAGAATTGGTTGAAAGTTTCTCTAACAATTCAGTTGCTCTCTTAAGTGCCTCCTTGTGATTGTTAAGATGAGTGTGACCTGGGTCCCCATTCAAGTGTTGCAACTCATGCCAAATAACTGGCATTTCTTGGGAATTTTTAACAATAGTTTCACCCTCTGGTGGGTGCTTCTCTGCAATGTGCCTAAGTACATCTATATAGGACAACATCTCAAATAAACCATTGTAAACTTCTTTATCACTCATACTTACTCCTTATGGTCTATCATCATCAGTTGGAGACAACCACCTCCCCAAGACGCCTTACGGCGTTTCGAACTACCATCTACCTGGGAACTCAAGGTCATTCTGAAAACCCCAAGAAACAAATGCTTGCATCCTAGCTTCATCTAACCATTCATTGAGTTCTGATAAACTTTCTTTAGTAACACTAGAAAAGTCAGTTTCTGGAAACCATTCTTTCAAGTTCTCAATAGTTACTCTTTCTGGCATTAGTCCACACTCCAAGGTTCTTCATCTTCTTCTACTTCACAGTCAACACAATTATTGTTGTAGCACTGGTCACAATATTCTCCGTCAGAAGGTTCAGAACAGCAAACACATTCTTCTGTGTCTGCCTCTTCTTCCTCTAAATCAACATCAAACCATTGCATGGTTACCATTAGCAAGTGACTGTAGTCACCTGAAGTTGCCTCGGTGTGGAATGCTTCAACAAACTCACCCTTACCTGCACTCTTCAATGCACGTTGGGCACGTCCTAAGATACTAAAAGCATTACCATCTTCTCCCACTAACTTCAGTGGAACGCCTGTCTTACTCACAATTCCTCCTTAACCTGTCTCATCAGATTGGGTAGGTCAACTCCCAATTACCCCCTATACAAGCGGGGTTTCGACTAAAAACCTTTCCTTTCTTCCTTGGCTTCCCGGATAAAATAACGCAAATTAGTTGGTCGAGAAACGTAGCGCTTTGTACGCAACATCTCAACTGCATCACTAACTTTGTACGCAGTCTTAATGTTGTGTTTTACAACCAACCGGGCACAATACATTGAAAGATCTGTAGTACGCCGGTCATCTTTACCAGTTACCATACCGTCACAAACCCAGATAATCTGCTCTCTACGCTTACGCCGTTTAATTGCATAGTTAAGTGCAGGACCGTCAACACCATTGCCCCCATTGTTGTAAGGAACCTCACTAATGTCAGGAACTTGCTTACCACGGTCTGCCAAAATGAACAGATTAGGGACATCAGTTGACTTACTGCGGTGACTATAAGCCATCACAAGTGCACCTGGAGCAGCGTCAAGGATTGCCTGAATGTCACTATTACTTAGTGACATTGAACCACTTACGTCAATTAAGACGATACCGCCGTCAATTGGCTTCTTACGACCAAAGATACGACGATGTGGATCGGTAAGCAAACGCTCTGGATAACGAATGTCGGTACCAAAAGAGTCACTCTTGTACTTACGCATGAGTGACTTCTGAACAACCTTGGTACGATTGACACTCTCATCAATGATAAGCTTGGCAAAACCAACATTCACTCCATCATCAATGCCCGGACCATCACCGGAACCAGCAACATCACTGGAACTGAGGATATACTTGTCGGCAATCCGTGCTATACGCATGGTATAAGAAAACCCATACGGAATAGTTACACACTCCGAATCCGTAAGTGCATAGTTCCACTTATCGGTATCTTTGTAGTTGGAAAGCGAACCGTAATAGTCCATCTCATAGACAATCTCGTTACTCATCTCTCTGAGTTGAACGGCCCACTCCTCATTGTGCCGGCGAACACCGACCAACAAAGAATTGAACGCCTTGGTACCTACGAGTGCTAACCCGCAAGTCACAAGAATGTTCCAGGCATTACCTGTACCATCCTCTGCCAAACGCTCACCCAACGTAGTTTCTGAGCCATTCTTGAGAATGTCAGTGTTGAAACCAATCAACTTAGAAACACGATTGATACGGACTTCCTCCGCGGAGTGCAAGATACCCGGTGCATAACCATTAGCTAACAAAGCAAAAGACTTTGCATCGTTAAGACCTATGCGAATACGCAAATTCTCTCGGTTACGATAAAACTTTGAGGCCTCGTCACGCAATACCGTAGTTCTGAAAGTGTGAGTGGTAAAATCAACAGAAGTGTCCTCTGGATTGAGGATTTCTTCGACTTCCCACTTCACACGAACAGACTTGTCGGTATCCGAGCGGAACGCTGCCAGTGCCTCTGGTAGAGGAATAACAGCGTCCGCCCGCTTGAACGAGACTTTCTTAGGAGTCTCGCCGGCCATTACAGGTTACCGATAAGGAGGGTGTCTTGGATTGACTCTGCGATACCCTTACCAAAGGCGAGTTCCGCTGCCTTAGCAACGTCGAACACCTCTGACAACTGGACATACGCAAGGAAACCACGCAAAGAAACACGACGTGAACCCTCAATACTGCACAACTCACGAGCGATAGGACGCAAGTATTCTGGCAGTGTAAGGAGGGCAGACGGGTGTGGCTCGGTGACTGCAATCTTAACCGGAAAACGGTCGTAAAGTGCAGGGTCCAACTCTCGCAAGTCTACCAAGTTAGTGGTCATAACCACATTGAACCCAGGCTGAGGAGAAATACGCTCACCCGTAGGAAGAATGTGCTTAGCACTTGCATCGGTGTCGGTGTAAGCCAACAACAATGAAAGAACGTCACCACTGGCACGGTTAACCTCGTCAATAAGGAGACGACGACCATAACGCCAGGCACGAGTGCCCGGACCGTCGTGGTACGTGTAAGTTCCCTGCTCGTTAGGCATAAACATGCCCTCGATTGAGGAAACAGTCATCTCTTCGTGACAAACAATGCGGTCCACTTCCTCGCCCTCACTGAGGCCGAAGTTGAGTGCTGCATAGGACTTACCAATGCCTGGCTCACCCGAGAGGATGATACGACCAACAGGGGACAACATCGTGCCCTGAATGTCTTGCCAACACTCTGGGACTGGGAGGCCCTTGTAAACCTCGTCAATAAATACCTTTGTCATTTCTGACTCCTTCTAGCCTGTCTCATCAGTGCAGGGAGGCTATCCCCTACATACGCCTTACGGCGTTTCGACTAGTACCTCCTATCTTTCCGGTCCTGGATGGTTACATATACCCGAGCAGCACTGGATGGAATGCTTACTGCAAACCAGAATGATGCAACCCAAAGGTAATGGGCTTCGTGATACCAGAAGGCCTTACCGATGTAGAACCAAAAAACAAGGTTTGCAAGTCCACTAACTGCTAAAAGTGACAAACCAAACCATCTAACAAAATCTTGCAAATGCTCTTTAACTGTTTTATTCATTCCTCTTTTTCCTTTCTGGGTAACTTACCCAAGTGATGGTACGAATTAGGAAAGTAACTCGTACCACCACTTGAGTAGTCGGAATTTCTCCCGACTACCAAGAGTTGCTGGGTTGCCCTCTCGGGCAATGACCAACTACTTGTCCACCTTAGGAGTGAACTGGATGAGGATGTACTTGCTGTGAGGACTCTTCCGTACAGCACTGAACGACATCCCCCGGCGGATTGCAACATTTACGGCCGCCTTCTGGAACAACTTGAATGTCCGTGGGTTGATCTGGTCGCTGACTCGCAACTTCCAGACTTCACCGTTGGTCCACTCGTCCCAAGGAAGGTGACCCCAAAGTAGGTTCTTACCGCCCTTGGACTTAACTGGGTAGATGTCTACTACTGTGTAAGTGCGTAGACGGGGACCAACTTCCGGTGCATCCTCGACAACTACTGGAGCAACTACTGGCTCTGCAGTTGTGACTTCCTCACTCTTTGGAGTCCCCAAGATTGCAGGTACCAGGTCCATGTTGTTCTGAATGAACACCACTGCCTGGTCAAGAGTCGTTGGCGCACCGAAGATTGCCGTGACTCTTTCCTGAACTTTGGTGATCTCACTTAGTGTGAGCTTTGCGGGGTCAAATGGTGCAACCATTAATGACTCCTCCTTTGTTAAACTGACTAGCAATCTGCCATCATCAGGCATTGGGCGATTACCCCCAACACTATCCCCCGAAGGGGATTTCGGCTAAGCTTTAAACTTTTACCTTGTTGTGACACTTACAACACGTCACTACATCTCCCGGATTCTCAAGAACCAATGTCTCGAACTCCTCACCTGCAAGATGGTCGAATAAACTCTCATCTAGGTACATAGAATTCATTGCGCACTTCTTGCAATAGAAACTACTTGAGAAGCCGGGAAGTTTGTCAATAAGCGAATAAACTAATGTCACTTACAAACTCACCTCCCATTTGAGATAGCCTTTTTCGACCAACTTCTGGTGAATACCGGAATCGGAACTGTCAACTTCTCCCAGGTCGAACAACTCAGGAACTGAGATGTGCATACCATCCCAATCAAGATCCGCATTGAAAGTTTCTTCAAACTTCTCATTAGGACCATCCTGCAAACTTTCGAAGTCAAAGTCAAACCATGGGCTCGACTCCTCGACAACGTAAAGCATGGATTCTTCACCCGTCTGGACCATTGTCACGCCTTCGATTGGCTTAGTGCTGCTAGCGAATTCGTCAATCCAGCGAGTGAACTCACCCGGATAGTAACTAGCAAGCTTTTGCATATTCTCACTAAGAACCTCACGAACATACGCATCAACAGAAGATCTATTAACAATTTCTTCGCCGGAATAGCCATAAAGACCACGACACCAGTAACCATCAATAACTCTTAATTTCATGATTCCTCCTTAACCTGTCATCCTCAGTACGTAGCGGTTAACCTACGCAGACGCCCTCCCGGGCGTTTCGACTACTTTACTGTCTTCTGATTTGCGAGACGTACCAACGAGTCATAAACTTCGTTGTAAATTGTTGCAATTCTTGAAACTGCAACCTTGAACTGCTCTCGCTCTTCAATCTCTTCTGGCATTACCTCAACCATCTGGTTCAACACACTTCCTGCCATAGCAATTGCTTGCATTCCGTCAAACCAAAGAGACGCTGGTAATGTGACATCTAGAAGATTGTCGGGGTCAACTGACTTTCTGTCAAGAATGTCTAGAATTGACTCTAGCGTACCCTTGACTCCGTCTGACTCGTCAAAATTTAACTCTATGTTCATTTCTTGCTCCTTTTTGTCTGTCATCATCAGTGCTGGTAGACAAACCCCAACAGACGCCCCTTTCGGGCGTTTCGACTAGTGCTTTACCGCTTCTTTAATCTCAGCAAAACCTTCTGCGTAGATTGCGGTCTTCTTCTCCAAGTGCTCAATGTGAACCTTCTGGATCTCGATGGTGCGGTCCTTTGTCTCAACCATCTGGTTAAGCAAAGAAATGCTTTCCTCGAGGGAAACACGCAATTCTACTAATTTGATAGCAATCTCTTGGAGGTGTTCCGTTTTGGTAATCTCCTTGATACCGCTAATCATTTCCTCTGGTGTAATGTCCACCATGTTTCCTCCTTAGCCTGTCTCATCAGTGTTGGTAGGCGAACTCCAACATACGCCTCCCGGCGTTTCAACATTGCCTTCTATTAGCTGCTCCCTAATCCTCCCAACCAGACAGGACTTTGTCTACGGGGCACTACAGCTGTTTGCACCTTGTACTACATATCAACTCCTTTGTTTGATTTCTTACGGCGGTGTGTGGTCTAACTCCTCAACAACCGAACCATTCTCTAAAAAGTCGGTCACTGCTTTGACTTTTTCTAACTTTGTCCACAAAAAGTGATACATACCTTCCGGTAACTTCTCACCTTGGTCAGCCAAAGTCTCAAGAAATTGCATTACAACAACAATCCCTGAATGAATCTGGTCAATACGCTGACTAACCAGTTCATCCAGGGACTTATCTTCATTGTTGTACGAACCCTCCATGAACTATCGCACCTTTTCGTGAATAGCCCATGACTTAGCACATATGTAAACAACCTCTCGTTGCACTAGTGGCTTGAGAATGAAGTTCTTGACAATGTGCTTATCAAGTTCTTTGAGATTGCTCATCTTTGCTACTTTCTACGCAACTTGCGAATCTTCCGCAAAGTAACTATATTCCAGACAGCAGCTGCAATGCAGATTGCATCTAGAATGTAGCAAAAAATGTACAAAGTCTTCATCTTTGATTCTCCTTTCTACTAAGCAAACGGGGTCTTGCGACACAGTGAACAGATTACTTTAACTTCGTACTCAGTTACTGGTCCACCCCAAGTGCAAGTGAACTCTGGGTTGTTGGGAACACAATAAATGTGCATACCCCACAAACCACCGTGACCACTACCTTCCAGAAAACCATCTTCTGGGTGGCAAGGACTAACAAGTCCATCGTGGTTGTCAATTGTTGCCTTACAACTGGCACAAATGAAAGAAACAAGACCGTCATTGTCTGCATCTTCGTATGCCAAATGCAGGTACTGTTCGGCAGTGAGTTCTTTACTCATTGCAACTCCTTACTTGTCTTTGTCTATCACATAGTAGACATAAAAAAAGACGGCAATCAATTAACTTGCAAACTTCACAAGTCAATTGACTGCCGCCTTTAGTGGGTAACATTACGTCGGGCTGAGTATAGTTACCCTATCAACTCAACCTCTAGATGTATAACTCTTTTATACCTTTCGGTAAGGGAATTCCATCAGTCAACCCTTTTTTATGATTTGTCTCATCAGTGTAGGGCAATCACCTCCTACAGACGCCCTCCCGGGCGTTTCGACTATTCTCCGTTAATCTCGACAATTGTCTGCATTCTTACAATCTCCGGGAAAAAGTTCTTCTTGAACATTTCCTGTGCAACTCGGAAAGCAGCAAACTCATCTGCAACATTCTTTCCTTCCGTCGCACCACCGAACATACCGCACGTACCAACCTCAGCCGTAAACGGAAGTTCCGAAATACCGCTTGGATATACCGTCAGGTAATTCATGCTCGGATCTGGGAGTGTGTCTTCCAACTCCGCAATTGCCTCTGGTGTAAGCATATTGGCATTTGGACTCATGTACTCCGGACGCTCGAACTCTGGATAACAATTCCAAGTTTCCGGGGAACTGACATCTTCGCCTTTAACCCACTTAAAAACTGCCTTCATGACAATTCCTTTCTCTCGTTGTCTATCTACTGTAGACATAAAAAAAGGCGATAACCAGTCAACTAATAAAAGTCAACTGATTATCGCCTTTAGTGGTTTATCTCATCAGTGTGAAAGTAACCAACTCTCACAAACACTCCCTTAAGAGTGTTTCGATACGTTTACTTAGCTAATTCAAGATAAGAAATCAATTTCTCAATTTCTTCCAAGCCTAACGCAATGTTGATTCTCGCCATGCGGTCTCCGGGACGGGTGACTAGGATGTCCACCTTACCACTACCATACACTAATACTTCTAATGTATTACCGCATGACTTACAAGCGCAACCAATCACATGGTTACCCTCAACAGCAACTAACAACTCATCCATTGTCACGCCCACTTTCTAATAATCGAAACCAACTTCTTACGAGTCGGATTCTTTGTGAAATCGTACACGTCTAGCGAAAACCGAAATGCCCGCCTTACTGAACGACTACGTACTACCTTAAACATAACAACTACTCCTTACTAAACCATAAACACACACTTACTATACAACTAGTGTGTCTAATGTATTTACGGTATACTATGAAAAGGACTGGCTTGCCCCTTTCTCTCACTACTTTAACACCGCTTACTTTACCGTCTAAACCGCCTAACTTGACGTCTAACGGGTTAACTTCCGTAAACAATGCTCTCTTATGGCCACTTATGAATGGACCCACAAAAAAAGGGACCTGACCACACATTTCTGTATGGCCAGGCCCCTTCAATTGTTACTTCTTACTACTGAACCGCGTACTTCTCGCAGGCCTCGATGAACAACGACCACGGTGCCAAAATGGGCGCGAGGTCAGTGGCCATGGGGTCACCCTCGTCCTCTTTGACTGCTTCGCCCAACGGCCACTCGCACTTGAACTGTTCGTTCTTCACGATAACCTGACCGAAACCCGTCATCTTTGCGAATGCCTCCGCCGCCTCTGCCTCCGTCGTGATTGATGCCACGATGTCCGACAAACGACGAACCGTGTCCCCGACAAACTTGATCTCCAAGTCCACAACCGTGACCTTGCTGAACTTCTTTGCCGAACGTGCCTTCTTGGCCAACGTGAAATCGATGTTCTCCTTACGGAAAAACTCTGCACCGATGACCATGAAGTCCAACGCCTTGACCGCATTGCCCTTCATTGCCTTGCGAATGAACTCCAACCCCTCAAGACCCAACACGTCTTCCTGGCTCGGGTCCGTTGAAATGCCACGGCCACCACCTGATGAACGATTGCTCTTAAGGCCTTGTGTTGCAAACGCCTTGAAATCCAACTGCTTTGTCATGCCTGACTCCAATAACACATACGCCCCTTCCGGAACGACCAACGACCACAGCGGCCGCTGGATTTGTACAACAACGTCCACGCAAACATAATTTCCGCGACGTGTCATCATTGCACACGGCCAAACACATCACAAATGTCTGTGATTATGTGTACGGCCAACCGCCAACATACGTTGACGTAGCGGACGAAACGTGCATTATTCGCCCACGAACAATCATCGCATACGGCCACACACGTCACAAGTTCCTCATAATATTCACACGGCCAACGGCCAATCCCCGGGGCTAGCTTTCTAGCTGGAACAAAATTTTGGGGTCTTTTAGCTAAATATGTGGGGGGGCACAAGATCCTATCCTATAAAAACGGTTTTTTCTCTATAAGGGTGGGGGGTCAAAAAAAGCTGAACAAAATTTTTGGGGTTTTTCTTAAAGTCAACCCGGGGAATGTAAATTAGTAATTTACTTATACTATTTAGTATGAACTGGTCTGTTAGATACGCACAAGAGTTTAAAAGGACCAACTACTCCGGGTATCTTGTAAACAATAAACAATCACTACTGGACACTCTTAAGACTTCCGGTATTGAACCAAAGCACGAAAAACTAATAGCTGAACACATCACGCATAAGTATCCGGACAAAGAAAAAGCCCCTGATGCCTCTAGTGCTGAAGTCTACGGGTATGCACATAATGACGGCGTAGACGCATTGCTAATGCGGGTGAACGGAAGTAGCCACCGCGCTGACGGTACCCCCTATCATGTAACACTGAGTGTAGCGGGCGGACATAAACCAGTAGAAAGTGGACCGATGTTACAACAAGCACTTGAAAACAATACTCATACACCACTCAAACCATTTACCATCCCGGTAACTTCATTCTAAGATACTATGAACTGGGAAGAGCGTTACTTACGAGAAGCCGGTATTAAAAGTAAATTTATAGAAAAAGGTACTAGTGGTATCTTACGGGCGGTTGGTGTCCCTAAAACTGTCGCTCAAGGATTGGGTGCAGCGGCCGGCGGGTTATCTGAGGGACAAACTCCAAGTGAAGCTATTGGGACAGGGCTTAATAAGTCTCTAAAAGACCAAGGTGGTATTGGTCGAGTAATTCAAAAGGGTTTACAACGACCGGAAGTTAGTGATGTAATTGATGGTGTAGTAGATAGACTTAAATCAAGAAGACCATCTACTGAACCTGAAGAAACTAAACCAGAGCCAGAGATTGACTTTTTGGACGGCTTTAACTAATGAACTGGAATAGGCGCTACGCAAATGAAGAACTTGGCTTTGATGATATGGTCAGGCAGACGGTTCAGCAAGAAGCAGAAGAAAAGATGGACCACCATGCGGGGGAAGGTGAACACCATCTCCGTCGTGCTGAAGACCATGAGGACAGAAATAACTTTTTATTCCACCTGCATACCCTTGCCGCCCGTGCCCATGATTTAGCTTTTCATGCTTGGAACCATGTATACAACAATATTGATAACCCTACCGGTTTTGGTGAATATGACGAAGGGTTAACTCAAAGTCTAAGAACCCATGCTCGTGATGCCACTAGTCACGCAAGTCATGCCTCAATGCTAGCTGAGAGTGAAGAAGAAAAATGAATTGGTCACAGAGATACGCAACTAGGAATATCCCCGCTCACTGTGTATTTTGCGGTGGTGTCAACCACTTACTAAGGACAGCTAAGAACTGGTCGGAAGAGTTAAGAGACGTTACTGGTCTACCTAGGCCAAGTGTTCGAACTACTCCATATGAACAAGAGTTTTTTAATGTAAGAAAAAGAGTCCCCATCCCATGGGCAACCTCTCCCCAACATGCTGAATATGGTGAGGCAGACCAAAACTTACCCTTCCCGGACTCTGAAAAACAACAAAGGGCTATTACTGAAGGGGTATGCCCGAATTGTGGTGAAGGGTTTGAAAAAGGTGAAGCTGCACAACGTTGGATTAGAAAAACAAAAAAGGGTATAGAGCCAAGTGGTGGCAAGGCAGATAACTATCCCTTGCATACTGAGTGTATGAGACAAGCAAGAATTTTTTGCCCACACTTAGTTGATTCACCAGAAGAAAGATTTGAATCTGGACCTCATGAAAAATTGAGAGTTAATGCTATGCAAGAAGGGTCACCGGCACTATGAGTTGGTCTATTCGTTACGCAAGTGACCTAAGTCAAGAGATGATGAACCACTTTAATAGAAAGTGGAATCCACAAGATATTTGCCCAGATATGGCAACTTCAGAAGGCACTTGTAAGTTTTGTAACCACCCAGAGTATTTAGCTTGGGAACATAAGAAGTTGCATGGAGAATACAATGGTAACGAATTTTTTGGCCACTGGCCGGTAGGTGAAAGTTTAATGCAAGATAATACTTGGATGAGACAGAAACATGGTATAAACATTTGCCTTACTTGTAAGCAAAAAGAAGAAGAGTTGAGAGACCAATGAACTGGTTTGAAAAATATTCAGCTGGTAGGCCCCCTGGTCCTATTTTTTACAAGCATGATGATGAAAATTTTAATCCTGATGACCAACGTCATGGAACTACCGGTGGTTATAGTAAAGGTTGCAGATGTGATAAGTGTAAACAAGCTAAGTCTGATGAACTTCAACGGCATAAAGAAAAGAAACTAAGAGAACTTATAAACAACCCAGATGACCCCAGGCATGGTACTCCCGGTGGGGGGATGGCTGGCTGTCCTTGTAGGCCTTGCCAAAGTGCTAGAGAGATAGCTATGTTTAAGACAAGGATTAAAGGTTTATCAGAACTTACTGATAATCCTGATGACCCTAGACATGGAACTTTAAATGGGTACCATTACGGTTGTAGATGTGATAAGTGTAAAGATACTATGGCTGAATATAAAGC
>Ga0007806_1000603_pt1 | contig 11740 bp, 8 predicted proteins | sample CryBogCBE18Aug09_FD_71192 | JGI IMG/M metagenome (GOLD analysis project Ga0007806, IMG submission 71192) | Freshwater microbial communities from Crystal Bog, Wisconsin, USA - CBE18Aug09 | ecosystem: Environmental > Aquatic > Freshwater > Lake | place: Crystal Bog, Wisconsin, USA | collected...
GCACGTCTTTCCATAATTGCTGTGCCTAATTGAGCACCAGGAACAACAGCGTTTATGCCTTTTTCGGCAGCAAAACCAACAGATTTTGCAAGGTTCTGCGCTATTGCGCCAACCAAAGTATTAGAGTTATTGACAAATGAGCCTCTAGGTTGCGCTTGCGTATATCGAGCAACATTGCCCAATGTTTTTAACTGTGGCGTAGCTTCACCAACCAAATACTGCAATTTAGGGTCAAGCTGCATCAATGCTTTGTTAAAACCCGATTGCGAAAAATTACCGTTATCGTTAACGATTCCAGCTTTTTCTTTTAAATAATTGATTGTTGCCGCTTTAACGTGTTGTCCCGCTTCTGAATCAGCGCCAAGCTGTTGAAGCATTGCATCCAAATCACGCTTATTAGCATTAATAACGTATTTGTTAACAAATTTATCAGGTGCAACATCGTTAACAGCAGCTTGATATGCAGGGTCTTTTTCAAGCAATTGGAAGCGTTCACGGGCTGCGCTACGGGCAACATCAGCCAAAGGTTTCAAACCAGCAGTTTCGTTAGATAAAGGCAATTTATCCAACTCTTGAACCATCATCTTAGCTGCGGTGCGAACTGAGGCATCAGCATCTTGCGCTGATATTTTGCTCATGTTTCGGCGCATATTAAGATAATTGTCAAAAGACATTGTGCCGTTTTCTGCCAGCTTTTTAAGTTCTTGATATTGCGAAACTTTCTGTGCATCTGTTGACAAAAGTTCGCTTTTCATCTTTTTATCAATGTTATCAAGCAAAGTTTTTGCATCAACAGGCAATTCGCCACCAGCAGCGTCACGCAATGCTTGGAACTTGTTGCTAATATCTGTGTTTCTAGCTGTATCTAAATCTTTGTAAGCATTGATAATGTTTTCTGCATTTTCAATGTGGTGAGTAGCATGAACGTCAGGCGCTACTTGGTCACGAATTGCATTGATGTTATCAATCAATTGACCGTTTTGTTCGTTGTATCGTTGCGCTAACTCAGGGTTCTTCCCCCTTGTGTTCATCTCATTTGATAAAACACTTACATCTTGCGAGGCTTGGCCTTTAGTCAAACGCACAGGAATAGGCAGCGAATCAGCTTCAACGTGACGGTTTAACGCTTCTAGGTTAATGTCATTTGTTGGAACACCACGCAAAGCCGCTTGGGTTTCTGGTGACGCTTGCGCTATTGCCGCTTTAATTTCGGCTTCTGGTGTCAATTGAGCAGCGCCAATGCTTTGTGCGCCAAATCCAGTTTTAGGCTTTGTTACTGTGTCAACAATACGGGCAGCTTCTGGCACAGCCATGCGTTCAATAGCTTGGTAGCCACGACCAACAGCACGACCAGCAGGGCCAACAACTTCAACCGCTGGAGCCGCCAAAGTACCCATCATGTTCTGAACGTCACCAACAGGCCAACCAGTTTGCTGAGAAATCCATTGAGCGCCTTTGCCAATGTTTTGCCCAACAAAATCCATAATCTTGCGGCTGGATTCTTGTTGATAGCCTGGCGTTTGCGTCACACCAAACAATTTACCAAACGGCTGACCAAGTTGCTGCTCAATGCGTTGCTGCGCCGCTGCCGCTTCTTCTGGCGTATGTTGCAAAGCACGTTGACCAGCATAAGTAACAGCGCCAGCCACGCCAGGAATAATTCCGCCAATGGTTGTATCAGCCAAAGATGCAGCGCCTTGACCAAACTGTTTGGCATATCCAAGAGCTTGCTGCTGACCTTTTTGGCGTTCTGCCAGCATATCTTGCATAATCTTAGGCACATTGCTTTTAGATTCAGCGGGCGCTGCTTCTGTTGTAGCGGCTTTGGTAACTGGTGCGCTTAAATAGTCCTCTAATGGGTCGCTAGAACCTTTTACAGACTGAACATATTTAGTAGGGTCAGCGGTCTTAAACCCACCGTAAGCAGCCAATGCTTTGTCCAAGCTACCAGTTTGGTTGTAAAGCTGAGTTAAGTATTGACGAGCAGCTTCACGGGATTGCTTTTCATCCATTGGGTCAAACTTAATACCCTGCTTGCCAAGCATTTCAACTGTTCCAGGCATGAACTGATAAGCGCCCATTGCCCCGCTAGTTTTGTTGACCGCTTTAGGATTGCCGCTGCTTTCTGTCTGCTTTAGCCGATCAAGCAAAGCATCAGAAATGGGGGATTCAGTATTCCCGCTACTTAAATACTGCTCAAGAGCATCCATCAGAGTTCCCCTGTTGAGGTCAACTTTTTAAGGTTACGCCATTTTTCAAGGAAGATTTTACGCTGTGCGGGGTCGCTTGGCATGATCTTATCCAACTCTGCTTTTTGTTTTGCAGGGTCTTGGATGCTGTTGACAATGCTTGCAGCTTCAAACAATCGGCTGTCTGAATTTTTGTTCCAATTCTGTTGGAAAGCAGCCATGTTGTTATCGCCATACTTGCGGTAAAAGTTTTGTGCCGCAGTCGCTTGCATATCAGTACCCGTCAATTGGGCATCATTGCGGCGAACAATGTTACGCAACACACTTGGGGGGTAAGTTTCATCACCAGAAGCCAAAGCCGCCAAATGCTTGCCAGCATCAGTTTTTAACTGGTTGTCATTCATTGCCGACAACTGCTGATTAGCAATGTCTTTAGACAATTGTGTGTATTTCTGACCCAACTCAGTACCAGCGACCTTGCCATATTTACGAGCAATATCAGCAGTCCAACCTGTTGACCAATTGCCCAACTGTTTTTCAATTTCATCAACGGCTTGCAACGTTTCTTGATTGTTGCGCTTGGCAGTAACCAAATTAGATTGCGCCCCTAACAAACCTTGACGATATGTAGTGCCTTTAGCCGTGTCATCAGCTTCTGTTGGATTAGGGATATAAGGCTGCCCAGCAGAGCGAACTGGATGCGGTAATGGTGTAGGTGCGTTATGGTCAAACGCTGCGCCCATTTGAGCGCCTTGCACACCTTGAGGTTGTTGAGGTTGTTGGAAACCTTGAGCAACACCAACGGTAGCCGTAGGTGCTTGACCTGGCATATTCTGCGTAGTAACAGTTTGACCTGAAGGCGTTACTTGAATTTTAGGAGCAGTAATTTCTTGTGCGCCTGTTGGAGTCAACATACCAACACCAATCTTGCCCGCAATTTGAGGCAACATTGCTGGATTCTTAACTAAATCAATTGAATTTTTGTAAGTTTCAGCAAGGCGCTTAACGTGTTTTGAGTCGTATTGCTCTGCAATATCGTCAAGTGACTTTTTGTATTCTTCTGGGTCGGTAACTTTATTGTTAGCTTTTTCTAAAAATGTTGCACCAAAGATGCCACGTTCTTGAGTGGTCAATTGGTTTTTTGCAGAAGCAGCTTCAGTTTGAGACTTAGCCAACTTGGTCAAATCTTCAATGTATTTTGTTCCCGTCATGGGTGCAAGGCCAGGAATAGCTTTGTTAATCTTTTCTTGATCTACTTCGCCGTTAGTCTGAAAATTGTCAGGATTAGCCATAAACGCTTGCATCGCCAAACGCTCTTTGTTGGCTTGTTGCAATTGAGACAGTTCAATACCGCCTTTTTGTGCGCCTTGTTGTGCTGATTGCAATTTTGCTTGAGCCTCTTGTAATTGCAAAGGCTGTAATTGCTGCGCTTGTTGGTAATTTTGAATTCCAGAAGCGGTGTTAACCATGTCAGCCAACGATGTACGTTGCTGAGGCTGTGCGTAATTTGTAAAGAAATCAGCCATCTTTAATCCTTATTTACCCGTTTGACCCAACAAAGTAGCCAGCGTAGCGGTATTAGCAAGGTTGCTAATTGTGTTAGATGTGTTTTGCGCCTGACCCACCGTAGCACCAGCATTAGCAGCAGCAATACCAGTAGCCAAGTTGGTTGCTTGATTGCCGTATTGTGAGCCAGCAGTAACCGCTTGTTGGTTGGCAGAAGTACCTAAACCAGCAATACCTGCCAAGCTGTTATAGATGTTATTGCGCTGTGTCTGGTAATTGTTAAACGCATTTTGGTAAGCGTTTTGTGCATAGTTTTGCGTGTATTGTTGCAAACCTTGCAAAGTATTACCAGACAATGCACCGCCGCCAACATTAGCCGCACGTTGGTTAGCCATTTGGCCTTGCTGCAACATGAAGTCATAGTTAGGCGCTAACTGAGCATTAAGGTCTTGATTGTTAAACTGATTTTGGAAGTAATTTAGATTGTTTTGCAATCCCGTCAAACCAGCTTGACCTGCTTGCTGATAAGGCGCTAACTGACCTTGCAGACCTGTATATATTCCACTCAAAACGCCTTGTGCTTGATTAGCAGCGGCTTGTTGTTGAGCTTGAGCTGAACTAATTGCTTGGTTGTTAATAACGCCAGAAGCAAGGCCAGCAGCCCCGCTACCCAAAGCAGCTACTTGCCCTGCTGTCAAACCCGTTCCAAGGACACCGCCGCCAGTACCACCAAGAGCAGAACTTAGACCAGATAACAAGCCACCACCAGCAGCAGCGCCACCAGAAGCAGCACCAGAAAGTGCGCTTTGAACACCGCCAGCACCCAAACCAGCCCCTGCTGCACCAACAGTACCAGCAGTTCCAGCATTTAATAAACTGCCTGTATCGCCCAAAGTAGCCAAGCCAGCAGGTGTTACACCAGTAGCGCCTACTGTTCCCAAACCAGCAGCACCTAATCCGGCAGCGCCCAAACCAGCAGCAGTCAATCCAGCGTTATTGATAAATGAATTAGCAGCACCTAAATCAGCGCCAGTTGCCGCTGTAATACCTTGAGCGCCGCCCATACCAGCAAGACCTGGAGAAGTTGCTGCCGAACTAAGTCCTTGAGCACCACCCATGTCAGCCAAACTTGTACCAGCTTGGTCAGCATAAGCCGCTGTCCCAAAATTAGAAGGAGCAACAATTCCTTGTGCTGGATTAGCCGCCGCAGCACCAGTAGCTTCAAGACCAGTTAGTCCAGTAGTTGTATCAATTCCAGCATTTGCCAAAGCTGCATTGGTTGCGGCTTGACCAGCAGCATATTGACCTTCTGTTATAGGTGCTGTGGCATTAAGTGAAGCAAGATCAGTTAAAGTTGTAGTGCCAGCACCAGTAGCACCAATAGCACTTGTGTCAATTCCAGCGTTAGCTAAAGCAGCATCTGTTGCCGCTTGTCCAGCAGCGTAATCAGCGGCAGATATTGGTGCTATGGCTGCATTGTTGGCAGCAGAACTAATTTGTGCGCCATTTACATCATATATATTGCCAAGTGAATCAGTAAATGTTCCATCAGGCAATGCAGTTAAACCAGCCGTAGGTGATGCAGTAGAAGCAGTCTGGGCAGTTTGAGCCAAATCACTTAAATTAGTACCTTGGACAATAGATTGATCTGTTACTGGCGTAGCTTGAGCAATACTATTTAATGAAGTCCCTTGTGTTGCCGCTGTTGTATCAGCCGGAGTAGCGGCGGCAATATCAGACAAACTTGTAGGAGCAGATGTGATTAAACTTCCATCAGAAGCATAAACAGCGCCATTGGAAGCGTAAATAGTTCCTGTGCTAGGATCAACAAACGAACCAACACCATAATTTTGAACAACACTTGCTTGACTAGGTATATTGGCAGAAGCAATATCGCCAAAAGATGATGCAGCAGGGGCAGCAGTTGCGGCAGCGGCACTTGTATCAAATCCTGCATTAGCAAGAGCAGCGTCAGTAGCAGCTTGACCAGCCGCATAGTCTCCAGCAGAAACCAACCCTGCGTCAGTAGCTCCAGAAGCTAAAGCATCAGCGGCAGCAGCAGAAGCGGCATCAGAACCTAAAAAACCAGCAGCCGCAGAATCAGCTAACGTTCCACCAGCAACGTCAGCTAAAGCGCCACCAGCCACGTCAGCGACAGCGGATTCACCAATACCGCTAACAACAGCGTCAATAACAGCAGAAATGCCCATAAGTTACCCCAAAACTATTGAATAAGTCTTTTCAAAATAATGACCACCCAATCTCTCAACCAAATGCCCGTAATCAAGAAAAGGCTTCATGTGGAACAAGATTCTTTGTGGTGACCGTTTTTTAATTTCTTCAGTCGTCCACTTTAAAAACCTATATCCAAGCAAACCCTTTCTGTAATCAGGGTGAATATAGAGAATGTCTGAGCTAGCCGTGACGCTTTTTTTATAGTGCAAGTGGTTTACCACCATCCAAACACTATAACCAACCAGTTTTCCATCATCCCTCGCTGTATGAACTTCCAAAATCTTGGCGTTTTCAAGCGTTTTATAACGGTCTAAATCTGGGTCAAGCTCTATAACATCAGTTCGTTCTGCAATTTCATCGTAATGCTCTTTAAAAAGGGCCAATGCTTCGTAAACAAAAGGAAACATCGACTCTTTTTGAAAAGTTATCATGGGTTGTAATATGGTACTTTGTAAGACTGACCGTTTACCGTTACATTCAAAAAACCAACAGGATTGCTAGGCAAAGTTGCAGAGCCAGCAGTTGCCGATGATGCGCTACTGAAGTTTAACAAATTAAGAAAGAATTGTTGCCAACTTCTTGTCGGTCTTTGCGTAGTTGCATCCAAAAAAACCGACTGTGGGTAAGGATTCTGCTGCTGAGAAGAATATAAGCCGTTAGCCATTAGTTTTCCCCTACAGATGCTTTTAAGTTAGCAGATACAACCACGCTGTTAACAGGGTCAGTAAATGCAACTTCAAAGACCCTATCCCGTGACCATCCCAAACGCCGCCAAATAGCACGATTTTTGTAACGACCAATTTTACCAATCGTTACCCAATACTCCCTTGACCATGTAGAGCCGCCATCATTAGACCAACGTAACATCGCTTGAGGGTCGTTACCTTGACCTGTTGGCAAGCCCGTTCCAGGTTGGAACTGAATCTGCAATTCATCAAAGTATTGACGTTGCAAATCAGTTGTCAAATGCGGAGTTCTACGCAATCTGCGTATAGTTTGACCGTCATCTGTGAAATTTGTCGAATCCAGTTCGTAAATCTTACCGTTGGAATAGTCGCCAACAAGCACCATGCCCTGAAAAAGTGCAGAGCAATTTGCACGATGCCGTGTGTATTCGTTGCCATCCCAATATAGCCATTTGTGCCACATTTGAGTTGTTGAATCATAGGCCCATGTCAAACCATAGTCGCCAATGCTAGGGAAAGTCACGACATAAACTTCGTGGCCCTCTAGCTGGTAAGTAAACGCAATCGCATCAGTAATTGTTTGATTGATAAGCGTATTCTCAACAGCATGAGTAGATATGCGAGTTGGGATATACCCATTCATTTGCATGATCTGTGCTTGCCCACGGTTGTTGCGAGACACATAAGCAAACGAATTTCCTAAACGATATAACGACTGAGGCGCTGCAATACCGTGTTGAGTAGAAGTGCCTGGGATACGTTGGAAGGGGAAAGGAATAGCACCTACGTCTGTCCACACTTCCGAGGACACTTCACCCATCAAATAAATTTCACGATGGTCAGCAATCAAAGCAACTAGCTTATCTGGTGCAGCGTCTTTAAAAGCGTAAGAAGTTGAGCTAGAAATAGGCGACAACAGATCAGATGCGCCCCATTGCTGTGTTCCAGGATTGTTGTAAACAAAATAGTTATCAACAATATCCACAGAAGAACCGCCAGTAAAAGCACCATCTGTGCTAGGTAATATGCTGAAATTTAAAGCATAGTCTGTGATACCAGCCGATGTAGAAGAATACATCTGCTCAGACGATACTGTCATGGAATTATTTAAACCATAACTTGCGGCATTTATTGTTATTCCAGCAGTTGAATAAGTCGTATTGTTTATTCGCCAAGTGCTGCCGCTGCCACTTCCGCTAATGTTAGCGGTAATAATCATACCAGAAGGAAAATTTGGGTCACTACTGTTAAACAAAGCCTGTCCAACAGAAATTGAACCAAAATTCAAAGTGCCAACAGTTAAAACACCTGCGCTAATACTGCAACTTGCCATCAAAGCTGTGTTAGCTGAAGTAATTTGTGTTCCAGGAGTTACACCAGCGCCATAAACGTATTGGTTTACTGCAAGAGTGCCGCTGTTAATTACAGTTGGCGTTAGCAAAGTTCCAGAAATTTGCCCAATAAAAGACACGCTAAAGGCAGGTGCATTTTGTGATGTGCTTACGGTGTAAGTGCCAACACCGCCAGACCCGCTACCAAATGCAGTAACAATCGTATTTGCAGTAACGCCAGTTCCTTGAATCGTTTGACCAAGGTGTATTGTTCCACTTGTTACCGATTGAACAAAAAGTGTCGTTCCAAAGATTGCCCCTGTAATAACAGCGCCAACCGTTGAAGAAGTCATCAATTCCGCTGCAACAGTTTGAGAGGTGTTTATGGTGTATGTACCAGTTCCACCAGTTCCTGTGCCTAATGCAGTAATGACTGTTTCAGACGCAATCCCAATTCCTGTTAAGGCTTGATTGATTGCAATTGTTCCAGTATTAACACTTGTAACGGTTAAAGTTGTACCGCTAATTGAGCCTGTAAAGATAGCACCAGAAGGGCTAGAAATGTACCAAACATAACGATTAGCACCATCAACAATGTAAACGTTAACGCCGTTATCGCTGATCTGAACTTGACCTGTTGAAGTGCTCAAAATGCCAATAACAGAAGGCACTAAATTGGCTGTTAGCGAATAAACATAAGCGCCGCAAACAACAATCAGTTGCTGCCCACCAGAAATAGTGTGCATCCCACGAACAGCAGCAGCGTTAAGATTTGCTAATGTTGTTAATCCTGGTGTCGGATAAAGAGCAACAACCCCACGGTTTCCCGCCTGTTTAAGCGGGTCAATCTCAGGTCGCCAGTTGATACATTCTTGCGACTCTTGATAAATAGATGGGGCTTCGTAACTTGGCCCAACAAAGCCAAAGTCACTCATCTAAAGAACCCTCCAGACAGAATCCAGCCAGCATCCTTTTGGCGGCCAACCAGCAAAGCATCAGCATATCGAGCAACTTGAGGCGGTTTCATGTTGGTGCGCTTAACAGTCGCTTTAGCTTCTTGTGCGTTTTTCTGAATCATCGAAATCTGCACAGGCGAGGCTTTGCCGTACATAGGCATTAAGAAATAAGCCAAGTTCCAGCGCAAAGCGTTTGTGTAGCCTTGCGGTAGCTGAATGGTGTCGTTAACGCTTGAGTAACGGCTAAAAATGTTGTCGGTAAACAAGTGCATTTCACCCTGAGAAGGGTTAGGCCACACAAAAATGTTACCCAATAGCTCTGTTGGCTGATAGTAAAGCGCCTTGGGCCAAGGGCCATTTAGCGTTTTCAGACCGATCATTTCGTATTCTTCCAGCGACAACACAGCTACTGGATAGTCCAAGCCGCCGTTTTGAACAGGGATGCCGTTGCTGTTTGTATTGATACGCACAAAGCAGCTAGAAATGCTCAAAGGCCGCTGATAGTAAGCAGTAATCGGGAAAGGCGTAACAGTCCCCGTCATTGATGTGCTGCTAACCGTTTGTGATGCCGATACCGTATAAATACCAACACCGCCAGAACCAGTTAAAACCGCAGTAATTTTCGTGCCAGAAGTAACACCTGTTCCGCTAACCACACAACCGACACCCAAATAACCAGCAGAGACAGCACTAACAGTAAGGGTAGTGCCGCTAATAGACCCAGTAAACGCAGGATTAGGCGTTGTAACATAGTTGTTAAGGGTGTACGTCCCAGCTTCGTTAATGTTTCCGCCAGCGCCTGTATTAAAGGCCACAATCTGCGTTCCTTGAGACAGGTTCATGTTCACGCCGTATGTCGTGGTCAGATACTGCCCATTAGAAATAGCACCAGAAGTAATGATCGGTGCGTTAGCTGTGATTGATTCGTTGTTGATAAACAGCGACTGAGAAATCGTGTAAGTGCCTACACCGCCGTTACCTGTACCGAACGACAAAATAGATGTGCCGCTAGGAATTGAAGCGCCAGTAATGATGCTGCCAACCTGCAAAGCACCGCTTGACACAGACGTAATGGTCAGCGTTGAGCTATTGATTGAGCCTGTACCAGCAAAGTTGTTGACGTTGGTATTAGCAACAGTCAATGTGTTGCCGCTTATGTAGCCCGTGAAACCAGCGCCAATTTCACCAGTTGGGCCAATTGTGTATTGTGTCTGCCCTGGAACAATCGGGAAGATGATTTCATTCTTGTAATACACCATCATTGACTCATTCGACCATTGATCGATCATGTCATTGAGAAGGTCAAACGCATCTTGCGCCGCTTCTGGTGTAGGCGTTTCACCAGCTTCCAAAGCGCCAATGTCTTTCAGCGATCTAGAAATGATGTCAATTGGCATTACCATTGTTTAAGCTCCAGGGTAAACACGGGGGGCTTCCACGGAGGCACAACAGATTTCGACTTTTCTAGAAGCGCCAATTGTTCCTCTAACCGTGATTCTATTACATTTTTTCCAAACTTAGTAGCACCATCTTTTATCCATTGAATCACTAAATCCTCAGTAACTTCAGCATAAGGCGTTTGCACGTTAAACTTGTCAAATTGCCAGTTGCCTTCTGTCTCTATAACAACATCATCCTCAGTAGCCCTCACATGGTATTTGGCGTGAGTAATAACGTCTTTTTCGACAAAAAGCTCTAAAATTTTCCAAGTAATTATCATGATTCTTATGGCTCAGTAGGCCATGTGATTGTCCAAGGAAAGCCAGCTTCTTTAGGCAAATCACGCAAGGCTTGACGGTATGTTGCCCATGCCGCTTTATCTACTGGTGCATCGGCAATCTGTGTCCAATCAGAATTTTTTAGTAAATTATCCCTAGTGAATCTAACTTTTTCAGCAACTTCACTAACATCGGGAACAAATGGCCCAAATGATTGTCCATCCCAAGTGCCGTTTATTCTGGTAGTCTCATCAGCAAGAACCCAATTCTCAAAATCTTGTGAATCGGATAAAACAATGTTGACAACTTTACCGTTTTCAATGACTGCGTATTTCATTACCACCACCAAATTCTTACTTCGCCACGCCCACCAACACCGCCTGTTCCACCAGCAGATGATCCATAACCACCGCCGCCGCCGCCGCCGCCAGGTATGCCGCCATTACCGCCATTAGTTCCAGTACCAGAAGCATTGCCATAACCACCGCCGCCACCAGAACCAGCGCCAAAGATTGAGCCATTTTGACCATTGCCGCCGTTATTTCCGGAAGTTCCCCCAGTGCCGCCGCCAGTTCCCGCATAGTTTTGTATTCCACCAGTGCCACCAGCGCCACCAGTACCACCAGCAACATTACCACCAGAGCCGCCACCGCCACTGCCAAACATAGAACCACCGCCATATTTACCAGCACCAGAAGTAGCCACACCACCGCCACTAGCGCCGCCCCATTCAGCATTTGACCCTGGAACGCCTACAGCTCCAACGCCAGCACCAGAAGTTCCAAGGGAATTTCCAGATGTAGTTTGACCTACAGCACCAACATAAATAGGATTTCCACCGGATATAGGAACTGTAGTATTTGAACCAGCTCCACCAGATGCAGAACCACCACCAGCACCGCCGCCAGCACTTAACGTATTATTTACTTGATCGCCGCCACCGCCGCCGTAAGCAGTAATAAGATATTCATTATTTTTTATAATGGCTACAGAAGAAGAACCGCCAGGTGCAGCGCCAACAGTTACATATAAGGAACTGCCAATAGTAATTGCATTTAAACCAGTATACAAATCATTAGTTGCGCTTACTGGAACGACACGAACGTTTCTTGCCCCGCC
>Ga0007806_1000609_pt1 | contig 11689 bp, 10 predicted proteins | sample CryBogCBE18Aug09_FD_71192 | JGI IMG/M metagenome (GOLD analysis project Ga0007806, IMG submission 71192) | Freshwater microbial communities from Crystal Bog, Wisconsin, USA - CBE18Aug09 | ecosystem: Environmental > Aquatic > Freshwater > Lake | place: Crystal Bog, Wisconsin, USA | collected...
GCTCGGCCAAGTGAATGGTGTGCAAGACCTCGGCCAAACGATCGGTTTGCTCGGAGTTCAATTTGAAGAACATCGAAGCGCGAAAACCTTTGTCGGTTTTCAAGGCCAGCTCCAGATTTTCGAACACCGTGAGGTTCTCAAACACGGTGGGTTTCTGGAACTTACGGCCTATGCCCAACTGGGCAATTTCAGCCTCGCGGTAGCGGAGTAAGTCAATTGTGCTGCCAAAGAAAACCGTGCCCGAATCGGGCTTGGTTTTGCCGGTGATGATGTCCATCATCGTGGTTTTGCCGGCACCGTTGGGGCCAATGATGCAACGCAACTCGCCGGGCGCAATGTCCAGCGACAGGTTGTTGATGGCTTTAAAACCATCAAAACTCACGTTCACGTCTTCCAAATACAGGATGCGGCCGTGATCGACATTCACGCCTTCGTCGTTGGTCACCACGCTCATGGTTGGCCCTCCCCGCGCAGTTTCTTTAGTTTCTTGATTAAGCCCACCACACCAGTGGGCAAAAACAGGGTCACACCAATGAACAAAGCGCCCAAGAAATACAACCAAAATTCAGGGGCCACCACGGTCAGCCAACTCTTGGCGCCGTTGACCAAGAAGGCGCCCAAGATGGGGCCAATCAGGGTGGCTCGGCCCCCTACTGCCGTCCAAACCACCATCTCAATCGAGGCGGCCGTGCTCATTTCGCTGGGGTTGATGATGCCCACCTGGGGCACATACAAAGCACCGGCCACACCGCACATCACCGCCGACAGGGTCCAAATGGTGAGCTTGTATGGCAGCGGGTTGTAGCCGGAAAACATGACCCGGGTTTCCGCATCTCGAATGGCTTGCAAGACGCGGCCAAACTTGGAGCGCATCAACCACCGGGCCATCAAATAGAAACCCATCAAGGTCAAGCCGGTCAGCACAAACAGGCCCATGCGCATGCCCGGTGTGGCGATGGGCATGCCCAAGATGCGCTTGAAGTCGGTGAAGCCGTTGTTGCCGCCAAAACCCGTTTCATTGCGAAAGAACAAGAGCATCGCCGCAAACGTCAAAGCCTGCGTGATGATGGAAAAGTAAACCCCTTTGATGCGCGAGCGAAAGGCGAAGAAACCAAACACCCAAGCCACGACCGCCGGCACGACCACCACCAAAATCAAGGTGGCGATGAAGCTGTTGGAGAAGGTCCAATGCCAAGGCAGGGTCTTCCAATCCAAAAACACCATGAAGTCGGGCAAGTCGCTTTTGTAGTTACCGTCGCGGCCAATTTGACGCATCAGGTACATGCCCATGACATAGCCACCCAAGGCAAAGAACAAGCCATGGCCCAGGCTCAAAATGCCCGCAAAACCCCAGATCAAGTCCATCGCCAAAGCGGCAATGGCGTAGCACATGATTTTGCCAATCAAGGCGACCGCGTAGTCGCTGAGGTGCCACCAGCTGCCATCGGGGGCCAGTAAGTTCATGGCGGGTGCCATCAAGCAGATGAGCACCAAGGCCAATAAAAAGCCGCTCCAGCCTGAACGGCTGAGCAAGGCAGGCGGCTTTGGAATTTCTAAGGTTGTGGTCATAGTCTTGTCACCAGATCAGTCTTGTGCGGTCCGGCCCTTCACCGCAAAAATGCCTTGAGGCCGTTTTTGGATGAACACCACAATGAAGATCAGAACGGCAATCTTGGCGAGCACCGCGCCCACCCAGCCCTCTAAAAATTTGTTCAAAATACCAAGACCCAAGGCCGCATAAACAGTGCCGACCAATTGCCCCACGCCGCCCAAGACCACCACCATGAAAGAGTCGACGATGTAACCTTGGCCCAAGTCAGGCCCCACATTGCCAATTTGGCTGAGTGCACAACCCGCAAGGCCGGCGATGCCCGAGCCCAATGCAAAGGCATAGGTATCGATGCGGGCGGTGTTGACCCCCATGCACGAAGCCATGGGGCGGTTTTGCGTGACACCCCGAACAAACAAGCCCAAGCGGGTCTTGCCAATCAACAGGGACATACACAGCAGCACGAAGAAGGCAAATGCAATGATGATGATGCGGTTCCAAGGCAACTGCAAGTTGCCCATCAAAACGAGGCCGCCACTCATCCAACTGGGGTTTTCAACCCCCACATTTTGAGCGCCAAAGAGCGTGCGAACCAATTGCATCAACATCAAACTAATGCCCCAGGTGGCGAGCAGGGTTTCCAAAGGACGACCGTACAAAAAGCGTATCACCCCGCGCTCCAACACCGCCCCCGCCAAGGCCGATACCAAGAACGAGACCGGCACAGCCGCCAACAAATACCAATCAAAGGATGCGGGTAGGAATTTTTGAAACATCACCTGAACGGTGTAGGTCGCATAAGCGCCGAGCATCATCAATTCACCATGTGCCATGTTGATGACGCCCATCAAGCCGTAAGTGATGGCCAGACCGAGGGCGACCAACAACAAAATACTGCCCAAGCTGAGACCAGAAAAAACAGCCGCGGCGCGCTCACTCCAAGCCAAGGCGTTGTTGATTTTGATCAAGGCCAGTTGAAGGGCTGATTGCACTTTGGGATCGGTTTCATTTTTGAGCTGCTCAACCAACAAGGTTTTGGTGGTGGCGTCGTGCTCGTTGGACAACACCTGAACGGCTTCAATGCGTTGGTCAGCTTGCGGGCTGGCCAATAAAATTCGGGCACGCACCAACCGCAGCTGACGCTGCAAATCAGGCGTGGTTTCTTGCGCCAGCGCTTTCTCAAGCAGGGGCAAATGGGCGGCATCGGATTCGTCAGCCAGGGTTTTGATGGCTGCCAAACGTTGGGCGGGATTGGCATCAAAAAGTTTCAACCACGCCAAAGCGGCGTCGATTTCTCCGCGCATGCGGTTGTTGTTCACGACGTCTTCTGCGTCGTCGGGCAGAGCAACCAACTCACCGCTGACCGCGTCGCGGGGTTGGTTGTCGTGCATCAGAAAAACACGATCGCCTTTGAATTTCACCTCGTCGTTGGCCAAGGCCTGGATCAGCACCAAGGTGGCCGGATCAGGCGTTTGGCTCAGTTGCTCAACCGCTTGGCCCAGGGCTTGAATTCGGGCATCCGAATCGGCTGTGACCAATTGTTTGGCTTGGCTGGCGGTCAGCGCTTGGGCGTGACCCGCCATCAAAAGAGCCAGCAGGCAGGCCACCGACCAACGAACGACGAGGAAAAATTGCAAAGGCATTTGGTTTTTTCAGGGGCTTACTTGGTCACAGGCTCATCAGGCTTCTTGTCGTTGCCTTCGATGTAAGGGCTCCAAGGCTTGGCTTTGACGGGTGCGGGTGTTTTCCAAACCACGTTGAATTGACCATCGGCCTTGATCTCGCCGATGAAGACCGATTTGTGCAAGTGGTGGTTCTTGCTGTCCATCTCAGACGTGATGCCGCTGGGCGCGGTGAACTTTTGACCCGCCATGGCCGCAATGACCTTGTCCACATCCGTGGACTTGGCTTTTTCTACCGCTTGCTTCCACATGTTGATGCCGATGTAGGTGGCTTCCATCGGGTCGTTGGTCAAAGGTTTGTCTTTGTGGCCGGCGATGTTGTGGGCCTTGGCATAGGCAGACCACTTCTTGATGAAGGCATCGTTGGTGGGGTTCTTCAGGCTCATGAAGTAGTTCCAAGCCGCCAAGTGACCCACCAAGGGTTTGGTGTCGACGCCGCGCAGTTCTTCTTCACCCACAGAGAAGGCCACCACGGGCACGTCTTTGGCCTTCAAGCCTGCATTGCCCAGCTCTTTGTAGAAGGGCACGTTGGAGTCGCCATTGATGGTGGAGACCACCGCGGTTTTGCCGCCTTGCGAGAACTTCTTGATGTCAGCCACGATGGTTTGGTAATCGGAGTGACCGAAAGGGGTGTATTTTTCGTCGATGTCTTTGTCTTGAATGCCCTTGCTGTGCAAGTAAGCGCGCAAGATTTTGTTGGTGGTACGGGGATACACATAGTCGGTACCCAACAGCACAAAGCGCTTGGCACCGCCACCGTCTTTGCTCATCAAATAATCAACGGCAGGGATGGCTTGTTGGTTCGGCGCAGCACCGGTGTAGAACACGTTTTTAGAGAGTTCTTCACCTTCGTATTGCACGGGGTAGAACAACAGGCCATTCATTTCTTCGACGACGGGCAGCACCGACTTGCGTGACACCGAAGTCCAGCAACCGAAGATCACGGAGACCTTGTCTTGACCCAGCAATTGCTTGGTTTTTTCTGCGAACAAAGGCCAGTTAGAAGCAGGGTCGACCACCACGGGTTCGAGTTTTTTGCCCAACACCCCCCCGTTGGCATTGATTTCATCAATGGCCATCAGAACGGTGTCTTTCAAGACGGTTTCAGAAATGGCCATGGTGCCAGACAAGCTGTGCAACACACCAACTTTGATGGTGTCAGCCGCAAAGGCGGGCACCAAAGATCCAACAGACAGCGCGGCCGCAACGGCCAGGGTTTTCAAACTTCCGCGACGATTCATCATGGGGTGACTCCAAACAGGTTGACTAAAAACAGAACTTAGGATTTGCCTCAAAACTTTGGCTTTGAGTGCCAAAACGCTGTCGCAAAGGCCGTGCCAACTTTGGAAATATTTCTGATCCATTCAAAACAGGCGGCCTGAATGACGGACAAAAGCGGCACAATGCTTGCATGAAATTGGATGGAAAAAGACCATGGAACTCACCCCCCGAGAGAAAGACAAACTGTTGATATTTACCGCGGCGTTGCTCGCGGAGCGGCGCATGGCGCGCGGTTTGAAATTGAACTATCCGGAAGCGGTGGCCCTGATCAGCGCGGCCGTCATGGAAGGTGCCCGTGACGGCAAGACGGTGGCCCAACTGATGAGCGAAGGTCGCACCATCTTGGCGCGTCAAGACGTGATGGACGGCGTGGCCGAGATGATTCCGGACATCCAAGTCGAAGCCACCTTCCCGGATGGCACCAAATTGGTGACCGTTCACCAACCCATTATTTGACCTTACCCCCTTCCACTGGCACAACAATGGCACAAGAGGCACGCATGATTCCAGGCGAACTGATCACCGACCCCGGCGAACACCCCCTCAACGTGGGCCGACGCACTTGCACCATCTTGGTGAAAAACACGGGCGATCGCCCGATTCAAGTCGGCTCCCACTACCACTTTGCCGAAACCAATGCCGCGCTGGGTTTTGACCGCCAAGTGGCTCAAGGCATGCGTTTAAACATTGCGTCGGGCACCGCGGTGCGTTTCGAGCCGGGCCAAGAGCGCACCGTGACGCTGGTGGACATTGGCGGTGATCGCCGCATCTTTGGCTTTCGCGGCCTGGTTCAAGGAGCCTTGTGATGAGCAGCATTTCACGTCGTGCTTATGCCGAAATTTTTGGCCCCACCGTGGGTGACCGCCTGCGCCTGGCCGATACCGATTTGGTCATTGAAATTGAAAAAGACTTCACCCTGGCGGCGGGCAGTTACGGCGAAGAAGTCAAATTTGGCGGTGGCAAAACCATCCGCGATGGCATGGCCCAAAGCCAATTCAGCCGCGCCGAAGGTGCCGTCGACACCGTCCTCACCAACGCGGTCATCTTGGACCACTGGGGCATCGTGAAGGCCGACATCGGTTTGAAAGGGGGGCGCATTGTCAAAATTGGCAAGGCGGGCAACCCCGACACACAACCGGGCGTGGACATCGTGATTGGCCCTGGCACCGAAGTCATCAGTTGCGAAGGCAATATCGTCACCGCGGGGGGCATCGACACACACATTCACTTCATCGCGCCGCAACAAATTGAAGAAGCCCTTTGCAGCGGCGTCACCACCATGATTGGCGGCGGCACCGGCCCTGCAACGGGCACCTTTGCCACCACCTGCACGCCCGGACCTTGGCACCTTGAACGCATGCTGCAAGCCGCCGACGCTTTTCCCATGAACCTGGGATTTTTGGGAAAGGGCAACGCGAGTTTGCCAGGCGCCTTGCACGAACAAATTGAGGCCGGTGCGATTGGCTTAAAACTCCACGAAGACTGGGGCACCACCCCGGCGGCCATCGACAATTGTTTGAATGTGGCCGAAGCCACTGACACGCAAGTGGCCATCCACACCGACACCTTGAACGAATCGGGCTTTGTGGAGGACACCGTGGCCGCCTTCAAGGGACGCACCATCCACACCTTTCACACCGAAGGCGCGGGCGGTGGCCATGCCCCTGACATTTTGAAAGTGGTCGGTGAAGCCAATGTGCTGCCGAGTTCCACCAACCCCACCCGGCCCTACACCATCAACACCTTGGACGAGCATGTGGACATGCTCATGGTCTGTCACCATTTGGATCCGTCCATCGCCGAAGACTTGGCGTTCGCAGAAAGCCGCATCCGCAAAGAGACCATTGCCGCCGAAGACATCTTGCACGACCTGGGTGCCATCAGTCTCTTTAGCTCAGACAGCCAAGCCATGGGCCGCGTTGGCGAGGTCATTTTGCGTTGCTGGCAAACGGCCCACAAGATGAAACAACAACGCGGCAAATTGCACGACGTGGAAGGCGCAGACACCGAGCGCAACGACAACTTTCGCGCACGTCGCTATGTGGCCAAGTACACCATTAACCCCGCCATCACCCACGGCATCAGCCACGAAGTGGGCAGCATCGAAGACGGTAAATGGGCCGACTTGGTGATTTGGAAACCGGCCTTCTTCGGCGTCAAGCCCGCCCTGATTTTGAAAGGCGGCACGATTGCCATGGCCGCAATGGGAGACCCCAATGCCTCCATACCGACGCCACAACCGGTGCATTACCGCCCCATGTTTGGCGCCTTTGGCGGCTCGCTCAGTCACAGCTCTTTGACCTTCATTTCTCAAGCCGGCATGGCGGCGGGGGTCGGTCAAAAAATGGGCTTGAAGAAAACCTTGGCTGTGGTCAAAAACAACCGCAACATCGGCAAGCGCGACATGGTGCTGAACCACTATGCACCGCGCATGGATGTCGACGCGCAAACTTACCAAGTGCGCGCCGACGGCCAGTTGTTGGTTTGCGAACCGGCCACCAGCCTGCCCATGGCGCAGCGCTATTTCTTGTTTTAACTCAGCACCCTTCAGAGCCCATGTTGCAAATTTCCAAGTTGCTGCCCCAAGGCCAAGGCTTGGCCGCCGTGCTGTTGAAGCGCGCGGCCACCGTCGAATTGGATTGGGATGTGCGCCAAAAAAGCCGCTTTGATGCCACCGACTCACAGGGACGCCATTTGGGTATTTTCTTGCCACGCGGCCAAGTGGTGCGCGGCGGCGATGTGTTGGTGGCCGAGGACGGCTCGATGGTGCGCGTGATCGCCGCACCACAAGCCGTTTTGCGCATCACCCCCTGCCCACAACACGGCAGCCCCTTTGACTTGGTGCGCGCGGCCTACCACTTGGGCAATCGCCATGTGCCCATTGAGCTCAAGCCGGACCATTTAAAAATTGAACCCGACCATGTGCTGGCCGACATGCTGCGCGCCATGCACCTGATTGTGAAGGCCGTCGACGAATCGTTTGAGCCCGAGAACGGCGCCTATGGTCATCATGGACATTCACATGATCATGGGCCCGGTCATTCACATGATCACGCCCACTGAAAATACCATGCATTCGCTCTTGCACCTGCTCTGGCTGGCCTCGCCAGCCTTGCCGGTGGGTGGGTTTTCTTATTCAGAAGGATTCGAAGCAGCGACCGAATGGGCGGGTGTGACCACCGAAGCCAGCGCGGCGGAGTGGCTAAGCGACCAATTGGTCTTCAGTTTGGCGCGCGGCGATTTATCGGTGGTGGCGGCTTCAGCGAAGGCCCTGGCCACAGACGATGTTCATCGCCTCAGGGCACTGAACGATTGGGTTTTACAAACACGTGAAACCGCTGAATTTCGTTTACAAAGTTTGCAAATGGGTCGCTCGCTGATGGATTGGTTGCGTAACCTGGCCCCTGAAGCCGCCAGGTCCCTCGATCTGCCCAGCGATTGGATGGCCACTTACCCCGTGGCTTTTGCAATTGCCGCCCGTGCCCTACAAATCCAAGGGCTGCAATCACAAGGGCTCAATCACCCAAGCGGCGAGGCCGATGTGCACCAAACCGTCAGCGCCTACGCCTTTGCCTGGTGTGAAAACATGAGCCAAACGGCGGTTAAATCGATTCCCTTGGGACAAAGTGCGGGTCAGCGTATCTTGTTGCGCCTGGCGCGCGAAATTCCTGAAGCCGTGGCCCTCGCCTGCGCTTTGAAGGATGAGGAAAGACAAGCTTTTGCACCCCGCTTGGCCATTCTTTCGGCCCAACACGAACAACAATATTCACGACTCTTTAGAAGTTAACCATGACCTCAGCACTGCACCATATTCCTGGCCGTTCCAAAAAACTTCCCCCCCTGCGGGTGGGCATTGGCGGCCCCGTGGGTTCCGGCAAAACCACCTTGCTCGAAATGTTGTGCAAAGCCATGCGGGCGCAGTACGACCTGATTGCGATTACCAACGACATCTACACCAAAGAAGACCAGCGTCTGCTGACCGTCAGCGGCGCTTTGCCGGCTGAGCGCATCTTGGGCGTCGAAACCGGAGGGTGCCCCCACACGGCGATTCGCGAAGACGCCTCCATCAATTTGGAGGCCATCGACCGCATGCTGGCGCAGTTCCCCAATGCCGACATCGTCTTTATCGAATCGGGCGGCGACAACTTGGCCGCGACGTTCAGCCCTGAGTTGAGCGATTTAACGATCTATGTGATTGATGTGGCGGCTGGCGAAAAGATCCCCCGCAAAGGCGGCCCTGGCATCACCAAGAGCGATTTGTTTGTCATCAACAAAACCGACCTGGCCCCGCATGTCGGCGCTAATTTGGAAGTCATGCGCAGCGACACCTTGCGCATGCGCGGGGCCAAACCCTTTGTCATGACCAACCTCAAAACCCTCACGGGCCTGCAAGAGGTCGTGGCTTTTATTGAAAACAAGGGCTTGTTAAAGGCCGCCTGAGCGACTGCTCCAAAGCGATCGGAGTCGCCTCGAGCAGCGGCGAAGCGGGGCCCTTTTGAGGTTCTTTTAAGGTTCTTTAGTACCTTTTTTCTGCCTTTTATGACCCTTTTGTTTTTGCCCAGGCCCCTATAATCGGCCGAGTTTTTCGAACACCCCGGTGCTTCTTGGTGATTTCACCGTTTTGCAGACCCGCTTTTAGTCTCCCTTTTTAGCTTCTCTCATAGCTTCCTTTAGCTTCATGTCCAGCCCCTCTTTGTCCCCGATCAACGCCCCCATGGATCGCCCCAATCCATTGGCTTTGGTCGCACCGGACCTGCAGGCGGTGGACGCGGTGATTGAACAGCGCTTGTCTTCCGGGGTGCCCTTGGTGGGCCAAATTTCTCACTACATCATTGCCGCGGGTGGCAAGCGTTTGCGCCCCGTGGTCTTGCTCTTGATGGCAAATGCCTTGGGTTACACCGGCCGACAGCACCACAACTTGGCGGCCGTGGTTGAGTTCATCCACACCGCCACGCTGCTGCACGACGACGTGGTCGACGAATCCACCTTGCGCCGTGGGCGAGCAACAGCGAATGAAGCCTTCGGCAACCCAGCGAGCGTTTTGGTGGGCGACTTTTTGTATTCCCGCGCCTTCCAAATGATGGTCGACGCCGACAACATGCGCATCATGCAAACCTTGGCCGATGCCACCAACGTCATCGCCGAAGGGGAAGTGCAGCAGTTGATGAACATGCACGACGCGTCTCTGGATGAAGCGGGTTACTTGTATGTGATCCGCTCCAAAACCGCCAAATTGTTTGAGGCCAGTAGCCGCCTTGCCGCTTTGTTGGTGAATGCCTCCCCTGAAATCGAAGCCGCCTGTGCCACCTATGGGCAGGCTTTGGGCACCGCGTTTCAAGTCATCGACGACGTGCTTGACTATGCGGGCAACCCCGAGGAAATGGGCAAAAATGTGGGCGACGATTTGCGCGAGGGCAAAGCCACGTTGCCCCTGATCATTGGCATGCAACGCGGTAACGCGGAAGAAGCCGCCATGATCCGCAGCGCGATTGAAAATGGCGACACCAGCAAGTTGTCGCAAATTGTCCAAATCGTGCAAAGCTCAGGCGCACTGGAGGCTTCGCAAGCGGCCGCACACCAAGAGGCGGAACGCGCGATGCAAGCCTTGAGCCCGTTGCCACAAAACGCCTTCACGCAAGCGCTTTGGCAATTGGCCTCTCAGCTGTTAGAACGCCGCGCCTAAGGCCCTTGCGCTTCCTAAGAGCGCGGCACTGAATTTTGCCTCGCTCTGAGTGTTAATCCCCATGCCACAAGGCGGGGCTCTGGCCTAAGATGGTTTGATGAGTACACCCGACCTCGCCCCAACGACCCCTCACTCGAAGTTCAACGCCGTGATCCGCGTGACCAGTGGCAACTTCATCGAGATGTTCGATTTTTTCTTGTTCGGCTTTTACGCCACCTACATCTCCAAAGCGTTTTTTCCGACCGACAGCGAATACGCGTCGCTGATGCTCACCTTCGCCACCTTTGGCGCCGGCTTTTTGATGCGGCCACTGGGCGCCATCATTTTGGGGAGTTACATCGACCGCATTGGCCGACGCAAAGGCTTGGTGCTGACGCTGAGCATCATGGCCTCTGGCACTGCACTGATGGCCTTTGTGCCCAGTTACGCCTCGATTGGTTTAGCAGCGCCTTTTTTGGTGTTGATCGGTCGCTTGCTGCAAGGTTTTTCAGCGGGTGTTGAACTGGGCGGCGTGTCGGTTTATTTGTCCGAAATGGCGACCCCGGGCCACAAGGGTTTTTACACCAGTTGGCAATCGGCCAGTCAGCAAGTGGCCATCATCTTTGCGGCCCTTTTGGGTTATCTGATCAACGACCACATGAGCAAAGCCGAGATTGCCGAATGGGGTTGGCGAATTCCGTTTTACATCGGCTGCATGATCATCCCCATCGTTTTTTACATTCGAAAATCGCTGCAAGAAACCGATGAATTTTTGAGTCAAAAAACACACCCAAGCACCCGCGAAATGCTGTCGGCTTTGACCCTGAATTGGCGCTTGGTCTTGACCGGCATGATGCTGATTGTGATGACCACCGTGTCTTTTTACTTGATCACGGTTTACACACCCACTTTTGGCAAAAGCGTGCTGAAACTCAGCACCTTGGACAGCCTCTTGGTGACCTTGTGTGTTGGGGTTTCCAACTTTGCTTGGTTGCCCATTTTTGGCGCCCTGTCTGACCGGGTAGGTCGCTGGCCCATCATGGCCATGAGCTCAGGCCTCACCTTGGTAACGGCCTACCCCCTGTTGTCTTGGTTGGTGAGCGAACCCAGCTTTCAGCGCATGCTGGGGGTCGAGCTCTGGTTGTCGTTTTTATACGCCAGTTACAACGGCGCCACCATCGCGGCGCTGACTGAAATCATTCCGCTGAAAATCCGCACCACCGGTTTTTCATTGGCTTACAGCTTGGCCACCGCCTTGTTTGGCGGACTGACGCCCTTGGTGGTCACTTGGCTGATCGAAACCACGGGCGACAAAGCCGCCCCCGGCTATTGGATGGGCATGGCCGGGGCCTTTGGCCTGATCGCCACGACCCTCATTTACCGGGGCATCGTCACCGCCAAAACAATGCCCAGCAAGGCCGACTAAAAGAAGGCGCCCCCGCTTCTGTCAGAAGGCCACCCCCTCCTTTTTTTATAAACCATGTTATCGATACGTTTGGCTTTGTGGGCAGCAGC
>Ga0007806_1000629_pt1 | contig 11533 bp, 22 predicted proteins | sample CryBogCBE18Aug09_FD_71192 | JGI IMG/M metagenome (GOLD analysis project Ga0007806, IMG submission 71192) | Freshwater microbial communities from Crystal Bog, Wisconsin, USA - CBE18Aug09 | ecosystem: Environmental > Aquatic > Freshwater > Lake | place: Crystal Bog, Wisconsin, USA | collected...
AAAGACCCCGCTGTAACATATTGCTTAGTCGAGTACGAGTGCAAATTAATGCTTGACCTATGATGTGCGTTATCATATACTACGGATACGTGAGCAGCATCGAGCCAGATCGCTGTGCGCAAAGACCCCGCTGTGCGTAAGTACGAGCATACAGTGTGCTCGCGCATATTATATATGTGTACACATACATACAAGGAATTGAACAATGAATCGTTACAGAGCAATCGTTCGTATTACCGAAACGCAGCGCGCAACTATTATGGTTACCGCTGACTACGACAGTGAAGTTAGGTCGCTGGTCGAACACATGTATGGCTCGGGCTCGCTGGTTAGCTTTTTTAGGATGTAGAATGAAACGAGGAATTATTCAAAGTCGCGGTCTAGGTGATATTATTATTGCATTGCCGATCGCAAAACATTACCACGACCTAGGTGACGAAATCTACTGGCCCATCTGTGAGGAATTTCACAGTTCGTTTGTAGATAACGTTCCCTGGGTCAACTGGATTCCGCTTACCACAGATCCGCAGGGCTTATTCTTTCTAGATGGTCCGCGAGCAGCATTGGCCAAAGAAGGAATTCCAGAAGAGGATCAACTTTACCTCTACCAATATCTGAGCTCAATGCCAGAACTAACCGATCCAGAACTGTTCGCAGTGTTGAAGTTCGACCAATATAAGTATTGGGTCAGCCAAGTTCCATTTACCAAAAAGTGGACACTCGCCGATTGTATCACCAGAAATGAAAACCGTGAATCCGAGCTGCAAAGCAAACTGCAACTTTCCAAACCATATGCCGTTGTCCATCTTACCGGCAGTTCCGGGCGCGTAGACCTAGATCTCAGTTGGATTCCTGTGGGGACGCAGATTGTGGACATCGACCAACATTTGGGTTGGAGCATTTTTGATTGGATTCCAATTTTGGAAGGGGCAGAGATCTTTGTGGGGCTTGACTCGGTTTTTGCCAATATGGTTGACAGTTTGGCAATCCCCATCAATGAGAAGTATTGGATTCGCCGCTCACCGTGGGACGTTACCCCAGTGCTGGGCCAGGTTTGGACTATGGTAGAAACCGATCTTCCTACTGGGGATCCGCAGAGAGTCGAACCTGCAAAGATGGCCATTGAAAAGGCCAATGCGTTGGCAGCTCAGGCCGCCAAGGCCTCCAGTAACGTGATGATGACTGCGCCATTCCAAGCAAGTGGTGCTATCCCAAAAGATTTTATGTATGCTTTGAAAAAATAATCATCGCCCAGAGCGGATCTAGCAGATATAATATACCCTGTCAATTGAATTTATTTTCCGTTGACAGGGTATTTCTGCGACTATATAACCTAGGCACACAACAAGGAGATCGCGAATGGCATCCACTTTGAAATTGCTTTCCACAGGTAATCCGAAAACGCTCAAAGGTGAAAAGGACGGTTATCTTACATATATTCTTCACCTGAGTCCAAGTGATGTAGCAGGTGTGGGCAATATGTGCCCGAAGGCCACTGCTGGCTGCAAGGCCGCGTGTCTCAATACTGCTGGTCAAGGTGGTATGTTCAAGCCCGGAATGACCACCAATCATGTGCAGGAAGCTCGCAAGCGCAAGACTCGCTTCTTCGTGGAAGATCGGGCGGGTTTTATGGCGCAGTTAGCAGTTGATATCGAAAAAGCCATCAAACAGGCTGCAAAGAAGGACATGGTGCCAGTGTTTCGCCTTAACGGAACGAGTGATTTGTCTTGGGGAAAATACCCAGTCGGTGGCGCGGCCAATATCTTTGCATTGTTTCCGGATGTTCAGTTCTACGACTATACCAAGATCCTGGGTCGCAAGACCGCCGCTTTGCCAAACTATCACTTGACATTCTCGCAGGCAGACGGCAATCTTGCTGACGTTGTCGAAGCTGTCAAGCAGGGTTACAATGTCGCAACGGTGTTCCGTAAGGTTTTGCCCACAACGCACCTGGGTTTGCCTGTAGTTGACGGCGACGAGGACGATCTACGCTTCCTTAATCACACGCAATGCGTGATCGGTTTGAAGGCCAAGGGTCGTGCTCGCAAGGACACCTCGGGTTTTGTTATTGACTAGGAGAAATGAAAATGAATGCCAAGGAACTCATCGACTATCTCAAGGGCTTCGATCCCGAAACCGAAATCGTCCTGCAAAGTGATGCCGAGGGCAATGGCTATTCGCCCTTGGCCGGCGCCGATGACGGATATTACGTTCCGGATTCCACGTGGAGTGGTGATTTCTACGATCCGTCATACACCGCCGACGACTGTTGCATGGACGACGACGAGTTTGCCGAAATGCAGAATCGTCCAAGGTCGATTGTGCTGTATCCGGTAAACTAATCCGTTGACACTGTTTAACCTTGTGCTAGTATAAGCGCACAACAAAGGAGCAGCCAAACAGTGAACAACTATATCAAAGCACTTTGGGAAGAAAGCACCCTCACTGTTTGGCCGCGAGACGGTGACTATTCATCAGTGTCTGCCAGTGCGATCGAAAAGTTCGCCAAATGCGTCATTGATGATTGCGTTGCCCAATGCGAGCGGGCCCACGGCGATGCTGAATATTCATTTACTCCGGCGCGAGCTCGAGTGTTCCGCATTGGTGCAGACGCAGTCAGCAAGCGGATAAAGATATTTTTTGGAATCAGTTGACATTGCCTATGGCATAAGCTATAATAGGCAAACAATGCGAGCGTGGCGGAATAGGTAATTTTAACTTAACTTTATGCCTACCAGAATAAATACGTGGCAGGAGAAATGTCATGTATTGCGATTATGGATGTGGTAAAGAAGCTAAGTTTCAATTAAAGAATGGAAAAAATTGTTGTTCTAAACGGCCTTCGGGTTGTTCAGTTCTCAAGAAAATCAATTCGGATTCTACTAAACTAGTCTACAAAACTGGGAAAAGAAAATCCGGTAGTGATGCTTATAGAGATCTGCCAGATGATTCAAAAAAGAAAATGGCATGGAACAAAGATGTTTTTCCAAAAACGGTGTTTGAATACAACGGAACCGGGAATCATAAACAATTCCTTATTCAAGAACGCGGACATCAGTGTGAAGAGTGCAATCTAACCGAGTGGAATCATCAACCTATTCCGTTAGAACTCGAACATACTGACGGAGATAACAGGAATAATATCAAATCGAACCTGAAACTGTTGTGTTGTAACTGTCACGCCTTAACGCCAACTTGGCGGGGTAGGAACATTAACACAGGAAAGGTAAAAGTCGATGACGAAAAGCTCTTGACAGCGTTGACAGAATCAGCTAATATTCGTCAAGCATTACAGAAAGTAGGACTTACGCCAAAAGGCGGAAACTATGTAAGAGCGAAAAAATTAAGGGCGCGTGGCGAAACTGGTCATACGCAGGAGACTTAAAATCTCCCGGGGTTCCCCCGTGTCGGTTCGAGTCCGACCGCGCCCACCAATTTTAATCTCACCATTCTTTGGAGTATTTGGTATGGATGAACTGACCGATACCTACAACGAAATTTTCAGTGCCATTCAACAAGACGATGTTCGTCTTGCACTGGAAACTCTTCAAGCATTCGCTGCATCTGTTCTCATGGACAGTGAGTTTGCCAACACGGTAATGAGTGCGAAAATTTCTGCAGAATAATCGTTGACATACTTTGCAGAGTCAGCTATAACACAACTTCACAGCAAAGGAGCACACATGGCCAAGCGAGAAATGAAGACCAATATCATCGAATTCGATCAGGAGGCAATTGCCCTCCGAACTGCTGAAGTTGAGCGTGAAACTGACGAGGAAATTGTTGAGCGACTGCGTGGCCGTTTTGAGGTTCTCACGCAAATGACTGCGGCCGTTAAGAGCGGCGCTGTTCGTGCAATGATCGTGTCCGGACCTCCAGGTGTGGGCAAGTCATTCGGCGTCGAAGAAGAGCTCAACAAGCAGGGCCTGTTTGACAACATTGCAGGATGGAAGCCCAAGTTTGAGATCGTCAAGGGCAGCCTTAGTGCCCTCGGACTTTACGCCAAACTGCATGAGTTCTCTGAGGCAGGTAATGTCGTAGTGTTCGATGATGCTGACAATATCTTTTATGATATGCAATGTCTGAACTTGCTCAAAGCTGCACTCGATAGCGGCAAAAAGCGATGGATTTCGTGGAATACTGATTCGCGCCTTCTGCGAGGAGAAGGGATTCCAAATCGGTTTGAGTTCAAAGGTGCGGTAATCTTTATTACGAACATCAAGTTTGCTCATGTTCGCAGCAAGACTCTCAAAGAACACCTGAACGCACTTGAATCACGATGCCATTATATCGACCTCGAAATGGACACTACTCGAGAGAAAATGCTTCGTATCAAACAGATCGTCAACGACGGTATGCTCAGTGACTACAAGTTCGACGATGTAGTGAAAGATGAGTTGATCCAATTTGTAGACGACCACAAAACTACCATGCGAGAATTATCGCTGCGAATTGTGTTGAAATTGGCCGATTTGCGAAAGAGCTTTCCACTCAATTGGCAAGCAATGGCAAAAACTACGCTTCTACGTCGGGCGGCATAACACACCGATGTCGTGACATAAGGTGAGGTGCATATAATTTTTCACAATGAGGGCAAGCCTTTTTAGTTTTAGGCTTGCCCTTTTGTGCTTTGCTAGTGTTTGCTGCAATGAGGGCTTTGATTTCGGGTGAATGAGTTTTTCCAAAGAAGTGATTGTTTTCGCCCGCATAAGACCTTCGTTTAGAAATTGCAGCCATATGCAGATCATACCTTTCAGGAGACATAGGGATTCCTTTATTCGAAGGTGCAATCCCTAGACCTTTACCTTTTCTAGCTTCACTTATCTTTGCCTTAATTTCCGGAGATCGGGTTATACCTTTTTTCAAAGAAGGTAATCCTTTATTCCATGAAATTTTACCGGCGGTGCTGAAAATCTCGTGTCCCGAATCTTTATCTTGATATTTTTTGTTAATGCACTGGGGATCTTCAATATATTGTTTAATCAGTGACTGTTCTACCCAATACACTTCATCTAAATCGGTGCTCTCAAATACCACTTTGACAACAAACGATTCATTTCCAAATTCCTTGATTATTCGTTTAACATCGCGCGATGAAGTGAAATAACATTTCCACAGGTCATCTACAGGCAATCGATTATGCCTAACATTAGCAGTCCGAGATCCATAATAATACTGTCCAGTAACAGTGTTTTCAATCAAATAAGCATATCCAGGTATCATATTATTATTTATACAAACCCAGCGCAAACCTCAAATATTCAGTTGACAGACTCTGTGCAGGTGCTAGTGTGTCTGCATAGAGTTTTTCAAGGAGACAGGCTATGAAGATTCGAGCATTCAATATCCGTTATGACACTGATGGTTACAAGATCGACCTTCCCGAGGAATTGTTCTTCGAGGTCGAGGATCATGAGTCTGTGGAAGATGAAGTCTGCGACGGGATCAGTGATCGCACTGGCTTCTGTCACTTCGGCTTTGACTACGAGGTTCTCGACTAAGGAGAGTTGACCATGTATATTACCGAAACCCGCCGCTTGGCTCGTCGTCATATCAAACACACGGGCAAAGGCAACCACATCTTCAATGATCTACTAGCTGATGGTCGCCGCAGTCTCAAGGTCTGGGGCTGGGATTTGCCGCAATACGAATCCTTTCAGCTGATGCTCAAGGGTGCAGGTATCAAAAGTCAAATTGTGGAACTGAAAAGTGTCGACCGGCGGCAGTGGGGAGGCTCGCTGCGGCGTAGGTATCGCATTCACGTCCTCGAAGATTTTCCAAACGCATGGATGGACAACGGTTAAAATAGTCGTTGACAGCCCAATAATGCCGCGCTATACAACGAGCGCAACACAAAGGAGCGAAGCAAATGACTTTCATTACCAAGTTGAATGCAGGCACGGTCGTCGATCGTGCTGGTTTGAACAAGCTCAAGACCGAGGAAATGGCCACCACGCTGGCCGAACTTTACAAGGATCCTGCGGTCACTGTGCTGATCGTGGACAATGTCCAGCAGTTCTTCAGTGTCAAGAACCTGATGGCGGCACTGGACGACAACTCACCGGCCTTGCCCATGCTGCTGGAGCAGAAAGGTATCACACTCACCGAGGAAGATATCGACACTGTTCGCCAGTTCTCGGAAGTCAAGCAACACATTCTCGACACCATCGAGGCCAACAAGCCGGCTCCGCCGCCTTATCCGTTTGCTGACGTGCCCAATGGATGGTCGTTGGAGAACAACATTGTTTTCCTCACCAAGCATATCCGCCGCAAGACGGGTAATACCGACTACAAGGCCACTCCGGGTGTCTTGAAAAAGGTCTGGGAGATCGCCGGACCACATTGGGCTTCGGGCAGCGATCGCTCCAAGGTTGCTCCGTATCTGAGCTTCAATGGCTATAACCGCGAGGCTCGGATCCATCCTACTCACATCGACATCGGCTGCCAGACCATCAAGCGGTATGAGCTGGAACAGGTTGCAGTTCACCTGGGCTGGGACCTGCCGGAAGTTTCTGCAGAGGACTAATAATATCTTGACACTAGCGTCACAGGGCGCTAGTGTCATTTTATAGAACAACAAAGCAAGGAACTGAATATGAGCAAGAAAGCATTCGAATACACCGCAGAGCAGCTTCATCTGCGGCACTGTGAACTCCGCATCTCCGGTGTGAAATCACAGGTTGCGCTCGGGCGTGTTTATCCCGAAAACGGCGCCAATGAACTTGCTCGACTTGCGGCTGCTCGCGAGGACATCTTGTCGCGCATGAGTGCCGAAGACCATGCGGCACTGATCAAGCACGAGACTGCGCCGCTGTCGCCCAAGGAAAAGGCTGCTGCCGACAAGGCCGCGCTGGAAGCAATGGAATCCAACAAAGATAGTCAGTCTATCTAAGGAGAATACACAATGAAGAGGGCAGTTCTTGCAACCCAACGCCTCGAGTCACAGTTTGAAATTGACTGCATGAAGATCAAGCACAAGCTCATGAACGAGCTGTTTGGCATTCAACACAATGTCGAAATCGATGAGCTCAAAAGCGGCGGCTGGGTTGCCACTGTGTGGATCGACAACCAGCTAGTGACCAGTGGCAAGTATGCCGACATCATGCTCAACGGAATCATTTCCGGCAAGCTGGCTGACACGCTCGACGAGTATGATCGCCAGGTCACCGAGCTCGAAAATGCCAATCGTGCTGATGCAGCACTGAATTCGGCTGCTGGCCAAGCTGCGGCCGACATGGTCAACAAGTTCTTCAAACTGTAATAGGAGCAGAAATGGGCTATTATACCAAGTTCGATCTTGAAATCTCCGGCACCGGCGAACGCTGGGTAACTGGCGTAGACGCCAAGGGCGAAAAGATCAAAGTCAACATCGGCATCGATCACGACGAAGTCATTCGTGAACTCGTAGACCTTTCGGGATATACCAGCCTCTTCGACGGTGATACCCACAAGTGGTATGTCTACGATGAAAATATGCTGGAGATCAGCCGCAAGTATCCGGACCTGCTGTTCATCCTCTCGGGTGAAGGCGAGGAAAGCGGCGACCTGTGGCGCAACTACTACAAGAACGGCAAATCGCAGCGATGCAAGGCTGTAATCACTTATGGCGAGTTTGATCCTGCGCTGTTGAAATAATCATTGACTTAACTGTCTAAGATGCTATTGTCACAGCACACACAAAGGAGCAAGTAAATGGATTTCATCAAGCAAGACGACATCTTCGCGGCCAACATGACTCATCTTCAGGGTTATGTGTTCGCAACCTATGACGAGATCAAGGCGATCCTGGGCGAGCCCAATGACGGGCCCGATTCTGACATCGATGGCAAGGTGACCTGCGAATGGATCATCGAATTCGAAGACGGCACTGTTGCCACCATCTATGACTGGAAGACTTACTCGGGCACTCCGCGGCGCGGCTATGAATGGCACGTCGGCGGCGCGAGCCAAAAGGCTGTGCGGCTAGTCGAGGAAATGCTGGCCGGCGATCACTATCTCGTCGACGAGTTCGAAGAAACTTTCGACCTCCACAGCGATTAATCCATTGACAAGGTGTGTTGCTGTTGCTAATACAGTCGCAGCAACACAAACACAGGAGCAGATAAATGGCCAAGGCCACTGATGAACTCGTTGAACAGATCAAGAATGAGATGCTGCGGGTTCTCGAGGATTTTCGTTTGCAGACCGAATATTGGGCAAAGAAAGGCGACACCGAAATGGTGGCAATGCTCGATGACGATATCGCTTACAATGCCAGCAATCTTGCTGACTTCCTCGACGATCGCGACGTTGATATCCTTAGCGATCGTATCTATCGGCAGGATACTGCTCCTCGCGAAGAGTTCTACAAGGTCCTGAATTGGATTGAAGAGGCAGAATAAATCATTGACAAGGTTGTGTGCTGTTGCTATACATAGCACAACAAACAAAGGAGTCGCGCAATGACCAAGAAGTTCCAGACTGTCGAAGAGTTCGAAGAGGCGTTTGACGACTGTCGGCTCGATATGGAATACTCCGAATACATCATGGAAAACTGCCATGGTGAACGGATTATCGGCAACGGTGATCAGCTGATCGAAGCTATGGAGGCATTTTTCCTCTACGAGGACTTCCGTGATTCGATGGTAGTGGATTTTCGGATCAGTCCTGTGATGTATTAGAACGAGAACGACGGCGTTGTTGCCCGTCTCGCCATTTTTGGCGCATCTCTTCACTAATCGTCCTAGTTTTTCCTTTATTCGCCTCGCTCATTTTGCGGCGGGCTTCATCACTGAGTATTCTAGTTTTTCCACGAAGAGGTTTTATCCGCTTCTCAATAAATTCTGCGCTCTGTTTTCTTCCTTTGAGCGCCTCACTTAGTTTTTGACGAGTTTCGTCAGTGATGTATTCCTTAGCTGCCCGCATTTTACTTTTCGATTCTTCGCTGTATATTTTACCCGAAGACCCGTCACCGCCGTCAGTGCGATTAAGTAAATAACCCGGTTGACCATTTTCGTATATTGTATCTCTTCGACCGTACCAGCGAATATATCTTCTCTCAAGCGCGAACGCACCTAACTCAGTTAAATTTCGTTCAAAGAATATAATTCGTGACCGGTCTGTCGGAACTGGTATTTTATCATGTAGTTTAAAGGCCCGACATCCTTTACCTTTTCCGATGTAATAAGGAAGACCAGTTCTTTCACTGATATATGCGTAGACATAGTAAATAAGCATGGCTGAAACTCCTGAACAGTTTTAGAGCCAATGGATCTGCCAGGATCGCGATTGGCACTTTTATTTATACTTTTCGTTTGACACATTTCATTATCATTGCTATAAGTAACAGGTAGAACAGTTAGATGATCCCGTAGCACAATAGGTGGTGCAAGCGACTTTTAATCGAAAGGTTCCCGGTTCGAATCCGGGCGGGATCACCAAACTTTTTTGATGAGCATAGCGGTCGTGGCGGTAGCCTGCGTAAAGGGCCCAGAGCTAGGGTTGAAATGATATATACCCGATGCCGAGTAGAGACTTGCTGCTATGTTTATCTAAAGAGTTTGAGCGAATGGGATGACCTCGTCGCTGTGGTCAAGGAGTATCAGAAGCGGTTCTCGCCCGTTCGTTCTTCTAAATAGTTTGAATCCAGGAATTGATCACCTGGATTTGTGGCCACTAACAGGTCATGCTTGAGTCTGATCAACTTGAGGTGATTTGTTAGGCTTTGTTCGTCTAGAGGGAGGACACTGGCGATGGCCAGAAAGGCAGGTTCGAGTCCTGCACAAAGGTTCGGCTATTGAAATAGACTTGTCATGCTATTACTGCGACCTGTGGTTGCAAACACTGAAGGTTAGAGGACTTGGTGTAGTGAGGTTCCGGAAGCCGGTTCGAGTCCGGTTATTGGCTGCGGTGCTAAGGAATAAGCTGTGGGTTCGAATCCCACCAGTTGACGTTGCAGTAATAGCGTGACCAGTTTATGCCCTGGACATGGTGTGGCCGGCGGATCTTGAATATCCGTCTGTGATTGCGGGTTGAGACGCAATTAACGCTCACTCAACGGAGTAGGCCGGAGGTTCGAGTCCTCCCTGGGGATCCATTTTGTGAACAACATTTCAGTTGACACTATTCAACAAGATGTTAAAACAGGCGAACGCAAACAAGGAGACTACAAATGCCTAATTGGTGCTCGAATGTCGTGAATCTTCGTCATGCTGATGCCGCAATGATTGCCCGCGCCGCGGAAGGTTTTGCCAAGGGCGAATTCCTGCAGACGTTCCTGCCGTGTCCAGAGGCGCTACTCAATACCGAATCAGTTTACTATCCTGATTCGATGCCCGACGAGAAGGCGGCTCAAGAGCTCAAGGAATCCAGCAATCTCAAGAATCACGGCTACCGCAACTGGTATGACTGGAAGGTTGCTAATTGGTCCACCAAGTGGGACATCGGTGACGAAAATGGGCTTACCCGCATTGACGATCACGCACTGGCGCTGTCATTTGATTCGGCTTGGTCTCCTCCGATCGGTGCGTATGAGCAACTGATGACTCTGGGCTTTGAAATCGAAGCGTTCTACTATGAGCCCGGTATGGCCTTCTGCGGAGCATGGACCGACGGCGCTGACGATGTCTACGATATTCCGAGCACTGCTGCCGAAGCTGAAAAGGTGATTCCGGAAGTCATCGACGACACCTTCGACATTGTCAACGGCATGGCAATGTGGGAAGAGGAGGAAGCCTGATGCTTATCAAGTTCACACTCTCAGGGACGATTGAAGTCCCTGAGGGAAGCCGGTTAGACGATGTCAGTCCTCGTATGATTCTGCTGCCAAATGGCGACCATGTCAAGCTATTTCCTGTTCTTGAATTGAATGACGATCGAGATTTGACATGGGCCGAATCTACCGCTATGGGATTGGACATCGAAGACACCGAAGCAAGTTTGGCGGTCAACCAGTAAAATAGTTCTTGACATTGCCTTGTGCTGTTGCTAATACAGTGAAGCACAACACAAACAAGGAGCATGAAAATGAATGTCCTCGCAGAGCGTGAAATCGAAACCAACACCACCTATTCCTTTGCTGCTGCCAAGCACGCCGCGCTCGACGCCGCGGATCGCTGCCGCCGGGCCAAGGAAATGCACGAAGATTTCTTCAACGATCCCGACCACATCCTTCGTGTCGAGAGCACCAAGGCCATCGTCAAGGACTTCTTCAACAGCGCCAAGCTCTATGTAAATGAGCGCGGTATCAATCGCAGGCCATTCACTGTGGTCAAGGTCGAGCGCCCACTGTTTCCTAACCAGCTGACTGCTCAGGAAAAGGAAGACCGGCTCTATGGTCCGCTCAAGGCCGCCGGCGTCGAGATCGTGTTCGCCAAGGGCAGCAATAGCTATCTCTTCCGCATCCGTTAAAAATTGTTGACAAGGTCGTGTGCTGTTGTTAATACAGTCGCAGCACAACAAAGGAGCAGACGAGATGCACACCTACCGCAACACTCCGGAAAACGCACGGTCCATTGGTTGGGCTCTGCTTCCTGAGTATATGTTTGGCAACCCT
>Ga0007806_1000632_pt1 | contig 11512 bp, 11 predicted proteins | sample CryBogCBE18Aug09_FD_71192 | JGI IMG/M metagenome (GOLD analysis project Ga0007806, IMG submission 71192) | Freshwater microbial communities from Crystal Bog, Wisconsin, USA - CBE18Aug09 | ecosystem: Environmental > Aquatic > Freshwater > Lake | place: Crystal Bog, Wisconsin, USA | collected...
AATAAGAGCAATTATTGTTTTGGCACAAACTAATTTACATATTTGGCATAATGAATCTAATTATCGTAAAGGAATAAAAGAAGGTAATAATCTTGAATTAACACATGGTTTGAATGGAGTAAGAAACACTGCTAAAAATAGAATTCAAGAAATAGTTGGAGGTAGAAAAGATTATAAAATTGATTGTCTTGCTGCAGAATTTCAAAATTGGGGTATAAGCTGGAATGGTCAAAGTGATATAAATGAAGGTTAATAACAAAATATGTACAAACAAAATAAACAAGATTTACTTACTTTAGGTTATACTATAATAGACGATTTTTTACCATTTGAATATGCTAAAAAATTACAAGATTTATATATAAATGAAACTTCTTGGGATAGAGTTGAACAACATCGTGATGGACATTATGGTCACGTATTTAAAACCGATTCCATTTATTTACCTAAAGATGACGAACCATACATTGCAAAGTTTAATCGTTCTGAAAAATTAGAAAATAATATTAATATTCAATATATTTTTGAAAATTTCTTTGTACCCGCATTAAAAGAAATGTCCCCATTTGATTTGGATAATTTTGATGTCAGATGTTATAAATTGGATAAGGGTGATTATTATAGAACTCACATAGACGATTATAATGGACATATTAATTTGATATATTATATTAATGAAAAATGGATGTGGGATTGGGGTGGAATGTTAAATATTGTCGACAATAATGACATTGAATTTAATAAACAATTATTACCTAAATTCAATAGAGTTATTTTATTAAATAATAAAGTTTTTAGATCACCACATTTTGTTAGTGCGGTTCAAGAATATGCACAATATCCAAGATACTCAATAGTATCTTTTAATAAATAAATGAAATTACACGCATACGGAGACAGTTGGACTGAAGGACAAGGAACGGTAGAAAATAGAAAAGAATGGAAAAAATATTCTTGGGTAAAACTTCTTGCCGATAAATTAGAAATTAAATCTAATAATAATGGAGTTTCGGGAAGTTCTAATTTGAAAATATTTAATAAAGTTGTTACAGATATTAGAAACGGAAAAGTAAAAAAAGATGATTTAGTTATTGTAATGTGGTCATCATCATTAAGAGATAGTGTGCCGTTTTTACCTAAAAATGAATGGGTGAGCTGGTCTGTAAAACATTTAGTTGAATTACCTAATAAATTTATAGAATCGTATAAAAGTGAAAACGAAAAATATGATAATTTTTTAAGTTCATTTAAAGAACATTTTTTAATAAATCTTTTTAATCAAAATTATTATAACATAGTAAATCAAAACTATATATCTTTCACACAAAAATTATTTGAATTTTATAATATTAAATATATTATGTGTGATGCATTCGAAAATATGGTTTTAGATTTGAAACCAGAAGACGACAAGACTAACACTATAAATAAAAAATATTATTGGGAGTTTAGTAATAGGACCATTCGTGATTTTCTCAATGATACAAATAGAGATGATATTTGGGAATATGTTGATAATTTTAAAACAAGACCTACACAACATCCTAATATAGAAGGATATAAATTAATAACAGAAAAGTTATATAAATTTATTAAAGATACAATTCTGGATATTCACACATAACGTGAATACCACCATTTTCCATAGCATATTTATAGGCTAATTCCACATCGGCAAAATTTTGTAGATTATGAAATTCAATGTTAGGACACATATGTTTAAATTGTAATCTATAATCACTTTTGTGTTGGTGACCTGGATCAATAGGTTTATCAGATCCTTTACCTACTCTTATAATCATATTTGGACTCCACTGATTATTACTCATTAATTTCATTTTATCCACATGGTTAACTAATTGATTTGTTGCACAGATTAAAAAATCCCAACGAGGATAAAAAGATATTACAAATTTACCTGTCATAGCCATACCTAAAGACATACCCATCTGAGAATCTTCCATTACAGGAACCTCAATCATTTTATTTTTTGATACTCCATTTAATGTTGAACTCATAGGATTACCAGGCCAAATTATTTGTTGACCAATAAAAATAGTATCTTCTCTTTGACCTAATAAAGTCATCATTTCAGTTAGTTGTTCTTTGTATGTCATAGTAAATTTTTTATGAATAGATAATCACTTTTACTTTTACCTATTTCAATTATTTTATTTTTGTTACTTTGAAATCTAATAATATTATTATTATAAAATTCTATTATTTTATCTTTATTATCAAATAATTTTTTAATTTCATTAGTGAACATTTTAAATCTAATTTTTTCATTAGGTTCATTATCGTAACTATGGTCAATTATATCATCAAAAAAATCTAAATCATATCTCTCTTTTAGTGATTTAATATGATATTGTGTTGATAATATCATTGGAAATTGATAGTAGAAAAATGGTTTCATTGATTTTTCAGTTATATGTATAACATTACTATTTAAAAATTGACTTTCAGTTACAATATTAACATATGAATTTTCATAATTGTGTGGTATATCTGGAGGAGACAATGCTTTGATATATCTTGGATTAATGATTTTAATTTCATTTTTTTCATTAAATTCTAAATCATTAATTTCATAATCACTAATTTTTAATTTTAAATTATTAAAATATTCTATTTCACTTTTATAATATAAAATTTCTTGTTCATTAAATATATTATCAAAACCTTGATTATATAATATACCGTCAATTGGAATGAACGACCAATTTGTATGTTCTAATAGATTATTTTTCTTCAAAAAAACTAATAAAGATAACCTATGTACTTTGGGACCTCTATTAAAGCACATAAAAAATTTTTCTTTTTCTTTAAAATTGAATATAGTTCCAATATCTATTTGTAATGATAATGAAACAACAATTGGTAGATATTCGGTACTACAAACGTTAATTGTTGAATTATATTTTTTAACATAATTTTTTAAATTATAATTATTATTTACAATGTATATTTGATTGTGATTTAAATTTAAATTATTAATTTTAATGAAACCATTTTCACTATCACACTCATGATGAGAAAATAAAACAACATTAAAATTCTTACAATTTTTCAAACAATTAATTATTTCATCTGTAAAAAATAATCCACTATCAACAATCTCATCTAAATTAATTGTTGCGTGACAAATAAAATAATAATATTTTAATTCTGGATTTTCAAAAACATCAATAATTTTATTTTGTGTTATTTGAATTTGTTCGTTTGGAATTGGAGAAAATGAATTTATGTAAAAACGAATATAATCCTCAATGTTCCAAAAATGATTATTTGGAAAATGAAATTTACCATTGTTAATTGGTTTATCATTATCCCATTTATCATAAACTAAATTTAAAATATTACCCATTTTCCTGTTCCGTAGTGCGGCCACTTTTTTTCATAATCGTACCAAATAATATCCGATGGTACTTCACTTTTTATTCCCCAAGTCTCGATAGTAGGTGTATTTGTCGATACTCCATTATCCTCAACCACAAATATTATTGGTAAATTAAAATTTTTAGCATATTTGTAATTTTCCATAAAAATTCCTGATTCATATGCCATATCACCAACAAAACACCATACTGTTTCTTGAATACTATTTTTTTTATTACTTAAAGCAACACCGACAGCAATTGGAATAATACCACCTACTATCGCCGAAGAATAGAATTTTTCATCTTTATTAACTATTGTAATTGAACGACCTTCTAAAATTTCTTGTTCTAACCATTCAGAAGGAACACCTTTTAGTAATGCATGATAGTGAGACCTCCAAGTAGAGAAAACCCAATCAGATTTTTTAATTCTTTTGAAAATCTCTATTAATTCGTCCTCATTTCCACCACTTAAATGAATAGGTCCCCTAACTTTACCCGATTCCCAATGGTCGGCCATTTTACGTTCAAATTGCACTAAACCGGCCCTATCCCAAAGAGGTTCTTTAATAATTGGATATTGATTTAAATTCTTAATCATGGTATAAAAATACATAAAATATTTGATTTTATAAAATAAATTAAGTATATTATATATATATTTTTATGGAAAAAATTATTTGTAGTTTAGAAGATTGGGATAGTATTTTTGATTATTATAGACCAAATGGTTCTTCTAAAACATGGTACATTAAAGAAAGTAAAACCCTATCAATTCCACATACTTGGGGGTATTGGAATATGCTAACAGAAGATGGTGAAATGTTTGATACGGAGTTTTTAAAAGGGGAAATTACACCTAAATTATGCAATTTAATAGAATATACACCTAAGGAAAAAATAAACAATTCACCACATGTTTACATTATTAATATATACACAAGTGATTTTTTCATAAATAATTTAAATATAGGTTTTTCATGTATATCTGAAAATTATTTAAATGACATTAAAGAAGGTAAATCAAAAATATTATTACTTTTTATATATGAGGGATATTCGGGTAGAGAAAATAATAATGATTTTGAAATAATTGAAAAATGGAGAATTGAGGCGGAATTACCTGAAAATTCAATTTATTATGTATGTGGTAATTTATTATCTGAAAATATAGTTGTTGAAAGGGGATTAAAATATAAAGCAAAGGGAATATCATATTTTGAACCATGGAACAAATACAATGGAGGTATAATAGATTTTAAACCAAAAGATGAAAAATATTTGTTCTTATCATATAACAGACAATATAGGCATCAAAGAATTAGATTTGTTATTGATTTGTTCAATAAAAATTTAATAGATAAGGGTTTAATAAGTTTAAATAAAATAACCAATATTCCATATCAAGTAACTGATGAGATTAAAGATTTTTTCCATAATCAAACACCAATGGTAATTGATACTATGCCTGATTTAACATATAATTTGGCAGTTAATATTACAGTTCAAGATTTTGAAAGAACTTTTATGTCTGTAGTTACAGAAACATTAGTGGATAATGGTACGTTATTTTTTTCAGAAAAAATTTGGAAACCTATAATGTTGGGTCATCCATTTATGGTTTATGGTAATCAATATTCTTTAAAATATTTAAAAAATTTAGGGTTTAAAACATTTGACAAATGGATTGATGAAAGTTATGATAATGAACCTGATAGAGATGTTAGATGTCATATAATTGTAAATGAAATTGAAAAATTCAGTAAAAAAACTTTAGAAGAATTGAAACAAATAAGGTTAGAAATGCATGAAATATGTGAATTTAATTTTAATCATTATAAGGTTTATTATAATGATTATTTTGGACAAGGAGATGAACCTAAAGTATTAAGAGAAATTTTAATTCAAATATGGAATGATATAAATAAAAAAGAAATAAAATTAATATAATGAAAATAGGATTTATAGGTATCGGAAAATTAGGTAAAGATGCTGCTGAAGTGATGCATGATGCGGGTCACGATGTTTTGGGTTATGATATCAAACCAATACACGATTGTAGAATTTATCAAACAACATCTTTAGAAAATGTTTGTAAAGATAGAGAAATAATATTCATTGCGGTACCCACACCACACCATCCTGATTATGACGGTAGCCAACCAACATCACATTTAGAACCAAAAGATTTTGATTATTCAATTGTTAAAAGTGTATTGAAAGAAATAAATCAATATACAACAAAAGAACAATTAGTTGTTTTGATATCAACAGTTTTACCTGGAACAACAAGACGAGAATTCATTCCGTTAGTGGAAAATTATCGTTTTATTTATAATCCATATTTGATTGCTATGGGTACTGTTAAAAGCGATATGGTGAATCCTGAAATGTTAATTATAGGTACAGAAGATGGTAGTAAAACTGGTGATGCTAAATTACTTACTGACTTTTATGAAACATTTATCACACCAAATACGAGATGTGAAATAGGAACATGGGATGATGCCGAAGCGATTAAAATATTTTACAATACATTTATCTCAACAAAAATAGGATTAGTTAATATGATTATGGATGTTGCCGAAAAAAATGGTAATATGAATACGGATATAGTGACAGGTGCATTAGAAAGAAGTACATATAGAATATTAGGACCAGCATATATGAAAGCGGGGATGGGAGACGGAGGTGGATGTCACCCAAGAGATAATATTGCTTTGAGATTTTTGGCCAATGAATTAAATTTGGGTTATGATTTGTTTGATTCAATAATGAAAGCAAGAGAACTTCAAGCAAAAAACATTGCCAATAAATTATTGGAACTACATGATGAAAATGAATTACCTATTGTTATTTTAGGTGAAAGTTATAAACCTGGTGTTCCTTATGTTGATGGTTCATATACTAAATTAATTGGTCATTATTTAAATTATGATTGGTTATATTATGACCAAATTGTTGAACCGGCAATTTATTTATTGGGACATAGAGGAGTATACAATGAAACAGAATTTCCCGAAGGTAGTGTTGTATTAGATCCATGGAGAGAAAGAAAAAACAAAGACACAATTTATTATGGAAGCAAATAAAAAAACACTAATATCAAGTGGATGTAGTTTTACTCATCAACCTTGGAGTTGGGCATATAAACTTCAAGAATTAAATGGATATGAATTATTAAATGTATCAATGCCGTGTCAAGGGAATAATATAATTGCTCAAAAAGTTTTATATAATGTAACTGAACAATTAAAAACAAAAAATAAAGAAGATATTATTGTTGGAGTTATGTGGAGTGGGGTTGATAGACATGATTTTTACATGTATGATTCTACTAAATTAGAAAATATAGATGGTTGGGAAGAAAACCCAACAGATATAATAAAAGGTAGAAAAAATTGGATTATAATGAATTCTAATTGGAATAACCCAATTGCTACATTATGGTATCAAAATTTTCATACTTATGTGGGGGCTATGATAGATACTTTAAAAAATGTTCTATTAACACAATTATTTTTAGAAAAAAATAACATCAAATATTTTATGACAACTTATATAAATATTTTTGATAATTTAAATAATGATATATTTTCTAATCCTGAAGTCGAATACATATACAAAATGATAAATTTTAATACTTTTTTACCTGTCGACGGATGTTATGAATGGGTTAGAGATAATTGTGAAAATTTAGGTTTTAATGAAGTTGATTTGAATGGTGGATTTGGAATATTTCACCCTAATGATTATGGACATAAAATGTTTACTGAAAATGTGATAATACCCTTTATAAATAAAAATAAATGTTAGATAAAAGAGTAGGGATTTATAATTCATCACATATTGATGGTAGAATAGGACAAGGTTTGACCTATATTAACGATGAAATTAAAAGATATAATTTTAATAAAATATTTTTCTTCAATATTATGGAGGCATCATTTAGCATTCAAGAAAATGATGATAATTTCAAATTATTTAATGATTTAATAATTAAAGGAAATATAAAATTATATATTGTTTGTGGTGCAGAATATCAATATCATATACATAAATCAGAATCTATTTTCGGAGATAAAAGAATAATTGAATATATTCATATATTACCATGGGGAACATCTTTATTACATTTTACAATATTCAATCTTAGAAATCATCTTTCTAATTTTGATGAAATTATAAATAGAAATAATTTTAATTATTTATATCTTTCATATAATAATAAATCAAGATACCATAGATGTCAATTAATTGATAATTTATTTAAAAATGATTTATTAAATGACGGGTTAATATCTTGGAGAATGATTAAACACGATGACCATGTGAATGGTTATAAATTTAAATATTGGGATGAAAAATTTTTAAACATTGATTTAGAGAAGACAGATAACCAATCTTCGAATGAGTGGAATGAGAATATATTAAATACAAATTCATTTATTACCGTAGTAACCGAATCGAGTCACGATTTTTTATTTGTAACAGAAAAAACTTTTAAAGCAATTTTATTAGAACAACCATTTATGTGTTTAGGATATTTAAATCAAAATTATATTTTAGAAGAATATGGTTTTGAATTATATCATGAAATAATTGATTATTCTTTTGATAAAAGACCAAATATAAAAGAAAGAGTTGATGGAATAATTGATAATTTAAAAAATCTTAAAAATAGAAATCTTAATGATTTAAATGATTTAATTAAAGATAAAATTAAAAGAAATAAAAAAAGAGCATTAGAAATAATTGAAAAAGATTTGTTTTTACCCCAAGAATTGGTAGACTTATTTCAAAATTACACATATGAAACTCATGATGCAGTAAATGAGAAAGTCATTCCAAGTTATTTTTTAAACGCTATAAAAAATATGACAATTAAAAATACTATAAATTTAGTTTATGATGATTGGATAGATATTAATAATACGAATCTAAACGGAAAAAAATATTTTCCTAATTTTCAATTTGGTGACATGCGTCATCTTATGTGGTCGTATATCGATAGAGGACTTTTCTTTGAGTATTTGCAAAACATATTATCAAATAACGATAAATTCGAATTAAAAAAATGTACATTTAATGAAGTACGTGAAAGACCAGATGAAAAATTTTATTATTTTATTACTTTACATGGATATGATTATCAACAATTTTTTGAACATGAAAATTTTAAAAATTTCTTTGATAATGTTTTAAGAAATTCATTGATACAATATAAAAATTTTTATGTTGGTTTTGTAACGGAGCATGAATCAGATAGTGAAAAAGGTTTTATAAAACTTAATGATTTTGTTATAAAAAATAATTTAAACGGTAAACAATTTTATTTTATTAATAATAATTCATTGATATATGATATTAAGAAACAACATAATAGTGATATAAATGTACATAAGATTAATTTTTTACCGATATCCTCAACAAGAGTTTTAGAAAAGGCGGGGGAATGTTCTTTAATAACAGATAAAAAAGGTAAATTTTTTATGTGTTTCAACAGAGGACCTAAAAGACACAGATATGCGTTATTATGTTTATTAAAAAAGAATAACATATTGGAAAATACTAATTGGTCATTAATACCAAATTATAATCCAAATGCTAATAAGGAATTTTATACTCATGTTTTTAATTATGAAGAAATTGATTTAATAAATGAAGAAATTGAATATTTTTCTAAAATAGAAATCAAAAAAAATGATTATGAAATTGAGGCAAATTGGATAGATAATGAAGGTAATTTTAATCAAGATGTGTTACCCGAATGGATGTTAGTACCCACTTTATGTGTAAATCATGAAAATTCATATATAAATATAATTACGGAATCACAGTATTTGGATGAAAATAATGTTATACATATAACTGAAAAATCATTTAAACCATTTTATTATTTTCAATTTCCTTTAATATTAGCAACACATAATCATATAAAAAAAATGAGAGAATTATATGATTATGATTTTTTTGATGATTTGATTAATCATGATTATGATAGTGAACCAGATTTTAAAAAGAGATTATTTATGTTTGTAGACGAAATAAAAAGATTAAACAATAATAAAGAACAAATAAAAGAATTTTATAAAAACAATCAACAACGTTTTATTGATAATAAAAACAAAGTTCTAAAAATGTTGTTAGATACTTCTGATTTTACATTTTTTAAAAATTTAATATAATATGAAAACATTATGGACATTTGGATGTAGTTTTACTGCTGAATATTTTCCCGTAGGTGAAAAATTTGGTAGAAGTTATTATGATGATTACAAAGATTGGCGGGGTGGAACTTTACCTGATGTATGGCCAACAATTTTGGGGAAAAAATTAAATTTCACACTACAAAATAAAGGATGGGGAGGAGGTTCGAATTATGCAATTTTTAATAAATTTTTAGAATGTGTTGATTTAATAAAAGAAGGAGATATTGTAATATTTGGATGGACACATGTTGTAAGATTTCAAGCTGCAAATCCAAGTTCTTTTGATGGATTTAATCAAATTTTACCAACTATGGTAGATTATCCTGAAACTGGTTTATCTCCTAAATCAATAGAAGAAATTTTGGTTAATAGAAGTAATCCAATTTGGGTAAAAGAGGTATTAAATTGGATTAAATTTATAAATTTATATTGTGAAAAAATGAATATTAATATATTTCATTGGACAAGTGATTATGATATTTTTAATTGTGAAAGTGATTTTATAGAAGACAAGAAATTCATAACACCACCTTGTGACGATTTAAATCATAATCATCATATGATGCTTGGTTATTTATCAGACTCAAGATGGTATGATGGTAAATTAAATGCTAAAATAATTGAAGAAACTAATGGTTTGATACCCGATTGTCATTTTGGTGAATACGGACATAAAAAACAAGCAGATTATTTTTATAATCATATAATAAACAATTTGTTATGAGAATAGGATTTGCGGGATGTTCGCATTCCACCAAGGCATATGGAATAAGTTGGCCATATTTTTTAAAAGAAGATAAAAATTGTGATTTAGTAGATATTTCTTGTTCAGGTGCCAGTAATGAATTTTTAATTGAAAAAATTAAAAAAACTTTAGAAAAAGAAGATAATGTAGATTTTTATATTGTACAATTAACTGAATTAAGTAGATATATGATTGGTTTATATGGAAATAACCCAATTGACGAATATGAAAATACATTTTACCGTAATTATAATGAGAATAATATATCGTGTCATAGAACAACAAATGGGATAAGTTATTATAATTTTTTAATTAATAGTGGAGGGGATATAAATAATCTTTTAAAAACAAATTATCATTATGATTTTTTAAAATTTATTCGTAATCATGTTCTTATATCGGATTATAATTTAAAAATTAAAATTTTCCATACACTTCTCATAATGAAAGGATTATTTGATTTTCATAATAAGAAAGTGTTATTTTTTAGTTGGAATAGTGATATTATAAAATTGGCAGAAGAAAGTGGATATAGTGAAATAATAAAGCAATTCAATATAATTGAAGGTTCTGTTATTGATTTTGCTAATAAAAATAATCTTAAAAAGGTTGATAATATTCATTACGGAACTGAAGCACATAGATTAATTTATAATCAATTTCTTAAATCACATATAGATAATTTCATAGAAAATTTAAATAAATGAGATTAATTACATTTGGAGATAGTTGGACGGCTGGACACGGTATAGAAACAGATGTGAAATACAAGGAAGAACCTTTTCCACATATGTTTATTCAAAAATTAAGAGATATGAATTCTTGGCCAAGATGGACTGCTCAAAAATTAAATTCTGAATATGTTAATCTTGGTGTTTGTGGTTATGGTAATGAATATATTTTAAAAGATTTAAAAGAAATTATTGAAGGTGGATTTGTTAATAAAGATGACATTATAATTATTATGTTTTCATATCCTTATCGTTATAAAACAAAGAATAAGTACAATGTTGTTGAAATTTATTTAATGATGGAAGAGTTATTGAAAGATTATAAACATTTTTATTTTAATTCTTTTTATCCGTCATTTAAAGAGGAGGATGTTGATGTTAGTAAATTACCAAATTATTTTATAAATCCTGAAGGATGTGTTGCTGACATATTGAAAAAAT
>Ga0007806_1000648_pt1 | contig 11335 bp, 1 predicted proteins | sample CryBogCBE18Aug09_FD_71192 | JGI IMG/M metagenome (GOLD analysis project Ga0007806, IMG submission 71192) | Freshwater microbial communities from Crystal Bog, Wisconsin, USA - CBE18Aug09 | ecosystem: Environmental > Aquatic > Freshwater > Lake | place: Crystal Bog, Wisconsin, USA | collected...
CATTTATGTATGTATGTATGTATGTATGTATGTATGTATGTATGTATGTATGTATGTATGTATGTACAACAACAACAATCTAGCTTTAATGAATCTCATCATCAAGGCAGGTAATCTGCGTAGGGGATTGGCGCGAAATCCCTTCAGGGACTCGCGCCCGAATGTCCGCGCGCGCACACACCCACACGGACACACACGGACACACACACACACACACACACGATTACAGAAATATGCACACTCACACGCACAGATACACGTATACAAACACAAGCACACACACATTCAGCCACACACATGTCCATCGCCATGTCGTCGCTCCACGTCCTCGCGCTGGCCTCGCCACACCACACCGCTCAGCACCTTCACCAAACCACCTCACCGCACCACCACACCGTCGCTGCCCAACACCCATGCCATACCATCTTGCTGCGTCATTACGCCCTCGCCATCGTACCCCAGCACCATTGCACACCCTCGCCGCTCCACACCCTTACCGCCCCGTACCCTCCTCGCCCCGCACCTCGCCACCTCACGCCATAGCCGCTCCGCTCCACGCCATCGCCGCTCCGTACCCTCATCACCCCGAACCTCACCGCCTCACACCATCACCATCACACGCCGTCGCCACCCCGTACCCTAATCACCCAGCACCTCGCCGCCTCACTCCATCGCCGCTCCGCTCCACGCCATCGCCGCCCCGTACCCTCATCACCCCGAACCTCGCCGCCTCACACCATCACCAGCACACGTCGTCGCCGCCCCGTACCCTAGTCACCCCGCATCTCGCCGCCTCACTCCATCGCCGCTCCGCTCCACGCCATCCCCGTACCAGCATCACCCCGAACCTCGCCACCTCACACTATCACCATCACACGCCGTCGCCACCCCGTACCCTAATCACCCAGCACCTTGCCGCCTCACTCGATCGCCGCTCCGCTCCACGCCATCGCCGCCCCGTACCCTCATCACCCCGAACCTCGCCGCCTCACACCATTGCCATCACACGCCGTCGCCGCCCCGTACCCTAACCAGCACCTCGCCACCTTACACCATCGCCGCCCCATACCTCTCCACCACGCACCTCGCCGCTTCACACCCTCACCACTCCACGCAATCGCCGCCCCGTACCCTCATCACCACGCACAGCGCCACCTCACTTCTCCGCTCCTACATGCCACTGCCACCCCGTACCCTCATCTCTTTGCAACCTCACCGCCTCACTGCATTGCCGCTCTACGCCGTCGCCACCTCCCCCGCCCCTATTGCAAGTCAATGCTTGCGAGAGACGGCGGTCATCCTCTTCCAGCGCTCCAACAAGGCCCCAAGGTCGCCCTGTCCGTCTCGCGCTTTACGCTTGGATTTGCCGCGAAGGTCAAATACTGGAGGGCCTGTGTTTGAGCCTGCTGAGGTTTGACTTAGGCCCGCGGCGCGAGCTGAGAACCGCGTTCTGTTCATGAAGGCCAAGGCTGCGATCGATGCCTGAACTGTGCTATCTATAATTGACTGCCATTTCTCCCGAGGTACCTCCAAGAATTCCAAGGCGTTGCACATATTGTGCTTTTGGATGAGTCCTCGAGCCCCGACCACCCATGGCAGGGTCTGCACCGCCCATCCACTGTCAGTGTAGAAGCCTAGAGCCGTTCGGAGCGGTTCATAGACTGCCAGCTTGCCCTGGTAGGCTGCGTCCAGCCTCTCCAAACGAACATCTGAAGGTCGACAGAGTTCCAGTATGGCAATCTTATGGCGCGAGTAAGAGACTGCCAGAAGGTCTGGGCGCCATCTGCCGAGGGCCATATCACCGGCTGCTGTATCAGTGGCACGAACAGGCCGACCTGATTGTTGGACTTGCGCTGTATGGACTCTACGCAGTTGCAGGCCAGTGGCAAGCATCGGGGTTTCTTCGAACAATTTCCAATTTCCAAGGAGAGACTTTTTTAGAACTGCAGACAATTTTGAGCGAATCTGATTGTGGGCGGCTGTCCTCGCATCATGGAACCGAGGGCAAACACTAAGGAAGTGTGAGAGTGTGTCGTCCTGGCCAGAATTGCAGAAGAGGCATTGTCTCGACGCAGCTCGTCCTATCCGGTGAAGATAGGTTGCTACAGGGTAGGTCCCTGTCATTGCCTGCATCCAACACCTGATCTCAGAGCTGCTCTGCTTTGCAATCACTCGCGCAACAGTGGAACCTTCGTCTTTTTGGACCAGGTCACGAGCAAAGATTGTTGTCCGAAGTTGCACGGCACGACGCGTGTTGACCTGTATTACCTTTTTAAGTATCGACTTATTGGGCGCAATATCCGGTGGGAGGGCCGCACGCACTCGCTCCATTGACATAAGGGCGCGAATGGCTGGTTTAATCCGCAGCTGTAGTACGCCATACTTGTTGGGCCCAGCGAAGCAGGGCGGCTCGTCTAGCGCTACGCCAGCATCGGCCAATTCATCTGCCATGTCGTTATGATAACATCCAGAGTGACTCTTCACTTTGTGAAGGACAAGCTCCTTCGGCCATTCGCGCAGGATCTTCAGTAGAGGGAATAGGACGTCAAAGTGGATGATTTCTTTAGGTCCCGGCCAGAAGTTGGCTTTCCCCCACCTCGACAGGAACTGGAGCAAGCACAAACAGTCGATGAACACAGTCAGTCGCTCCGGTGCTTCCATCTTCTCACGGAGGCGCTGCAGGAGGCAGAGCAATGCAACTGCTTCAGGACGCACCGATGCCAAAGGCCCTCCAACAGGGATAGACAGTTGCAGAATCGGAGCTAGTGTACTTCCCTCGGTAAGCACATAGCCGCCGGCCATCTTTTCCTTTTTCCGGTCAACACTACCGTCAGAGCCGCCGAAAAGCCCATGTCCCATGAAGCGGACAGCGTCTTGCTGGCAAGCCCTATATTGCTGCAGTTGGTTAGTGGTTGTTTCTGAGTCGTGGTGGAAATCGTTTCGTCTATTGTCCCAGCTACCCAATTGTTCCCGTACTATTTGCGGGTCGGTGCAGGCAGTACCTCGCTCGAGGGGCGGACCAAGCAGCCAGAATTGGGAGATGTAACGAGAACGCGTCGAATCCCACTTGGCGGCGCTCCAGCACTGAGCGTCATGATGTACTAAGCTCTTCGCAGGGAGATCGACCACTCGCTGCGCTTGTAATTCTCGCAGTTTGCTAATGTCCGCTGCAGCCCATTGGGATGGCTGATCCAATCTGAGAATCCACACAATGTGGCCGTGTTGTGCAGCTTGATCCAAAATGTTGGACCGATCCTCAGGTGCAAAAGAGTCTAGCAAGAGCAAGGCCGGTTGCGGTGGCCAGTCAGTCAGTGCACCAAGAGAAGAATCCGTCTCCACAGGAGAGAGGAAATGTTGGTAATGAGGGTTGGACACCACAGCGCGAGTCCCTACTACAAAGTCCACGGCCAAAATACGACGCAGACAAGCCAGCAGGTGTCGACTCCAGGGAACATGGTATTCCGCATCTGCCCTTTCCTGTGAGTGGCAAGAGGCAACTACGTTGCACAGAAAAGATTCTGAAGGAGCCACGTCTTGGTTCGGACTCTCCAGCAGCATGCCATACTGGGCTGCATCTATTCCTACAGCTATGTTTCCCGGGCCAGTTATGATAACACGAGCATTGCGTTTGCACACAGACCATCCCTTCGGTGAAGGCAAATATTGAGGGTGATGATTTGTGAGATCAATCCTAACAAGATCAGGAAGGGGCGGGTCGATCTGCCATGGGTGGAGAAGAAGCGGTACCCGAGGTATGCTTACAGTCCTTTTCCACTGTAGTCTGCTATCGGCTACTAAGAAGATTTGTTGACCATCTATGCCACTCCTTCCCATTGCCCATTGGGACGAGACCGAATGAGGTGCAGGCGGACCGCGAAGATCAAACCAGAGCTGTAAGTCAGTTTTAGGCACTTGCCACTGTGGTCTCCGGCAAGCTTCTGCTAACGTTTCTGAGCAGGCCTCTTTCATACAGTCCCGCACAAATGCCACTGTAAAGATTGCGAATCGATTGCTTAGGTTTTCCGCACCAAGGTCTTGGACGACAATGTATTCAGGCCGAGTGATGGACGGCGCCAAGGTGCGGAGGGGGACCAGACATTCCACAGTTATTTCTCTAGAACCATCTAGAGTGATAGACAACACTGCTCTCTTACGGCACAGCTCAGTTGCTAAGTCAGCGTCTGATATCACATTGAGGTCTGCAGGTAAGAGGGGGGGGGACCATGACGGGGAGCATTCCAGATCAATTAGATCATGCGCGGCAACAGATCTAGCAATGCCACAGATGCACGGGGGCAGGTCGACACGAGACATAGAGCAACAATTTCCATTGCCCCCATTTACATCGCTTGACACGGCGCGAGGGACCATGCATGGTGCTGCTGGCGGGTCATGTGTCTGGACTGCAGAAGCAGAGGCCAGAGCCCGGTCCAGCCACGAGAGGAGAGTATGATGCTCTGTATTCGTGAGACCGCACGAGCGGAGGCGCCCTTCGCGCCATGACAACCATTCATCTGCTTGACCGCGGAGTTCCGAGACAGTAAGAATACCAGATTGACCAAGTTTCCTAAGTGCATGGAGGCAACTCTTTGCTTCATCCCATTCCACTTGTGTTTCGCCGCTGCTGAACAAGGGGGCCTGGCGGTCTATCGGGGACGATATCTTTTTGTCTTGCCAGACGCGCCACAACAAAGGCCACAGTACTTCTGCAGTCACGAGGCCAGAGTGCGCAGGCCATGGGCTGGAGACCTGGAGCCCCTGTTCATCCAGTCGAAGAAGAAGCTGATGCAGAGATGAGTTGGCGTCTGCAGAGCCACTGATACGTAGGAGTGATTGCAGTTGAGTCAATGCAACACAGCCATGTGTATGGCATTCCTGACGTAGCCGGCAGAGAATAAATTGAGCTATTTCCCCCGGCAGAGTCATGCATTGGTCAAGGGTGTCCAGTCCCTCACGCACATAGATCTCACACGCAGAGGGACATTCACGGCCACCGTCATCGTGGGCAAGAACTATGGGGGAACTGTCCATGCTGCGGGCTGCGGCCTTGAACCATACTTGCTTGTAGGCTTTGATCCACATGTTTGTGACTTCATCCAATTCAGATTTTGTCCACGGAACTACCCCGGCGCTGTATCGGAAGATTGATGTGACGCCGATCGTGGTAGCCAGTTCTTTCAAGGGAGGAGGCAACACTTCATCTTTCAGTAGCTCGTCTAACCTGCGCTGCATTTCGCTTTTGACATGGGCCTTTTCAGCCCCAAAGTCACCCGTCAAGGTTATGCGCACTCCTAGATGTTTGTGTGCCTCGGACGGACTCAATACTGAGAAAGGCACACCATTGACTGTGATACTCTCTGTGGGAATTATCAGGCCGGTAGAGTGGTCGATGGCGGAGATGACTGATTTTTTCATATTAAAGAACATACCTAACCAGATGTAGACTGGGCCGATGGCGTGGACAATGGCCCGCATAGCCGGGATAGAGTCAGGGCCTCCAGTGTGGCAACAGGTGTCATCTGCGAACCCGCTGGTTCCGGAGGGCCCGTCCATGCCCGGCGCTGGGCATCCACGACCACTAGCTCGCACCATTTTGTGAATCGGGTCATTGGTGAGACTAAAAATGGTCGGACTTGGCGAATCACCTTGAAGAACACCACGACGAAGGAAACACGCAGCGGTTTCACCAAATGCATTGCAAACTGACAAAAACCTTCCTTGATATATTCGCCGAAACAGTCCTACATCGACCGGGTGAAAGCCGTAGGCTTCCAGAACTGCAAAGATTGCTCTATGGTTAATAGCGTTGAATGCATTTTTAATATCAAGGAAAAGAACGACCGACTGACTTTTGCTGTCGCGTTGTTGGGCCAATAGACCTTGGAGCTTAGAAAGTTGACGCCTCGTACTGCGATGCCTGCGAAAGCCCTCTTGCGCGTCGTCAAGCAATTGATAATCCTCCACCGCCCGGTTGAGACGGTCATTGAGTATGGTCGTGGATATTATGAACTTCGTACATTCTGCTGCGATTGGTCGTTGGTCAGTCATCCATAGCGCCGTTGGCACTTTTGCTATTAGGCCACACATTGCTCCCTCCCATTCATGAGCATACTCTGCTGGCTGTGCACCTTCAAGGTACGCGTTGATGGCTGAGCGAAGCAGCTCAAGGAGCAGCTTGGGACCGTATTTGTAGAACTCACGAGGGATACCATCACATCCAGTACTCTTCCCGTTCCGCAGGCGACTTACAACGGCTTCTAACGTATCAAAGTCGATCAGTCGACAAATGAGCGGAGCCAAGCCTTTCGGAATTTTGCGCATATCCTTCCAAACGTTCCATGGAATAGGACAAGGTGAGAGGGGAGCCAAGTCTACATCATCTCGCACAGAACAACATTTGGCACAGAAGAACCGCACCGCTCGCTTGGGGTTACCGCACGCCTGTTTCAGCGCAGAAGTCGAGATGGGCTGAACACCAGGCGTGCGACAGGTGAGACAGATAGACTCAGTATCCATGCCTTCGCTGGCCATATGTAGTTCTTGTACCGCCAAGATATCGTCAGGAACAATGGCTACATAGGTTCGAGGTGGTTTTAGAGTGCGAACTGTTATGTCTCCAAAGGGGTGATCTGCCATACACCATTTGGAAAGGAAGTCACCCAAAGCACGCGGGCCCCGAAACCAGACAGCCAAGGCCTGGTTAGTGCCTTCTACTCTGATTATATCAGCTGCCTCTGGTAGCGTGTGGAGGTAAGTGAGCAGCGCCTGGTGCTGCGCAGATGGAATGGCGAGGCTGGCTCCAAGATCCACATGACCCGCCACACCCCACATTCTCGGTCGCGGTTGACGCTTACCGAGAGCAGCACGCAGCAGCTGCTTGTCGAGTACTCCACCAGTGCGTATCAGTTTCTCTCTAGCTTGTTGAATGTTTGTGAACTGCGCTCTGGAAAAGGCTTCCCGCACTGCAGCCCACCGAACATCCAGAGCCACTTTGGCTTGGTCTAACCATGTGGACAGTGTATTCTTTGCGCCGTCTCCAAAATACCAAGCAGCCGAACGATGGAGGGGTGGGGGGCAAATATGTTTGCTTTTCATGAGCTTGGTGTTTAACCGAAAAACCGCAACCTGCCAACGAAGGAGACGATGGGGACATTCCACAACCTCAGGATCACGCGTCAGAACTTTTTTGACAAGCGCACGAGCCGTGCGAATCAAGTTTATTTCCCGAAAAATCACACGATGCCCTCCGAAACAAAATGATTTACAGACCTCCCCTGGCTGGCGCATGCGGCGGGGTGCCAGATGTTGAGCGATTCGGTCTGCAATCTGTTCAGCGTGTTTCAGCGCTTGAAAGGGGTCTAGCGGGGCCTGCCGTTTCAAGTTCCTGTCTTCCGCTGTTGCACCCGAGCCGGCGAAAGCTTCAGTGTCTGGCACATTCAGGTCGTTGTCAGCAGTGAGGTTTGATAAAACATCTGGAGTCTCCCTTAAACTTAGCTGCAATAGTCGACTCCACTCCGCCAGTATTTCGGGCTCACGGAATTTGCGAAGGTTGATACGACAGCGCGGCGCAGACACCATAGGGTGTAGTGGGCGACACGCTCCAGCGAACCCCATACCCGCCACAGTGTGGGGGAGTCGAAGCATAATCATTGCATGATCAAAGACAGGTTGCGCCGCCTCCCACTGTACAAGCAAATTGGAGACAGGGAGATTATCTGGGAATATCCACGCACGGTCCAGCGTTGCTTTCCGCGGAAGCAGACAAGCTTTCCACGTCGCCTGCGGAGGAGTGATGGGAACTTCACGGAGAGGAGTCTGAGAGAGCCACGCCGTTGTATGGAGATCAGCGGCCCGCGTTTTGCTTTGCTGCGAGTAGCCCCACCTGCATCCATCAGGGGCTGCATTGGCATCGCCTAATATAACGAGGCGCAAACCTTGATCTCTGGCCTGGAGTGTGATGTGTCGCAGAGTAGCCAGAACCGTTTCACGAGCCTGGGCCCGGCCCTCCGCTGCTACGTGCTGGTTGAGGCCTACGAACCAAACTGGTCGTTCAGAGTCAGGATGGGTGAACTCCAAATGAAGAATGCGACCACTTACTGCCGAAGACCATTGTTCCAATTCCATCCCCGGCGGACAGACAACCTCTAATTGCTTGATGTATCTGGCTGCAGACGCATGCACCAGCGCACCTGATCCCACCGGGTAGCCTGCGGCTTTGCTGATGTCTGTCAGGAAAATCCATTCCTCCTCAACATCAGCTTGGATTTGTAGACGCAGACGTCCAATGTGCTTACGAGAGGTTCCAAGGTCTCCCAAAAACAGGATGTCAGGCCGATGTCGTTTCAGCAGATCAAGGACGCCAGGCAGGGAGAAGCGGAGCCGTCGGAATCCCACACTGATGAAAGCCACAGAGAAAGGACTGCTCCAAATATCCGACGGGTCAATAGTTTGCTCCTCTGTCGTCTGATCCCTAGGGTGAGCACGATCCCAGGCCTGAGCAAGTAGCACATGCCCCGTAGGTTCCCGCTGCCCAAGAGGTTGATCGCACCAACCCTTGGGCGGCTGAACAGACCATCGCAGCGAGGCATCGTCCCCTACCTCCGGTAGCACAACTATTGGGGCCGGCGCTGAATCCGCTAGCTCAGTCCAACCTGGCAAGATCCCGTTACATTCTTGGGAATAAGAGTTATTGGCTGCAACCAACTGTTTCTGAATTAAAGAAAGAACCAGAGCAGGGGGTGGCTCAAAGAAAGGAGCATTGATTGTTCTGATTGCCCAGTTTTGAATCACAGGTTCAGGTGTATTGACATCAGATTCCAGACCAGTACCCAATTTTGGAGTCGCCAGGTGGAGAGAAGATGTTCCAACGCGGCCTCCCCACGCACCAGTAGGAGCATGCCATGCTTCAAACGTATCCTCGACTGCTTGGTTCCTGTCGTAGATACAGCGAAGACCTTTCTCGAGAGTGCGTGGAGGAGTGCTGGTGAGAAGTCCAGCCGCTGCCCGTGTTCCTGTATTTGCAGGGGAAACAGATTGTTTCTGACTAATGGACGCTTGATCAGAGGTAGATGCAGGAGGCAACTCCGCAGTATTTGCCTGATGCATGCCCACACAACTTACAGGGGGGGTGCCTACCCCCGTCAAGATTCGCTTCTTTGCCATTGCTGCTGGAGCATGTGGGGTAGCCAACATACTGGACATGGGCCTTTTCTCGCTCCGTTGCCGAGCTGGGCCACCACCCGCAACACCGACAGGTGCGCTAGTAGAAGCCAAGCAATAAGGTACATAGCCTAGAAAGTCTCCTGAACCCCGGCTCCACCGCTGACACTCAGGGTGGAGGCACTTGAAGAACACTGCACGTGTTTTATCAAAGGTGACAATGGCGCCATTGCTGTTGTGCGTGGGGTCCGCTGGACGCCAAGATCTCGCAACAAAGCACGGCCACTTTGTGTTGCCGGCCACTCCCCAACGAAATGAAGCTTCATGGGTGCCGCTCCTCAAGGGACGAAGCTGACCGTCCGGCATACCATGCTGACGCAGTAAAGTGTGGAGCAAGGTTAGTAAAGCTGACGACTGAGACTCTACGTCTTGTGGACGCGAGGTCAGGCCACACCTGAACGGAACGAAACGCTGTTGGCTACCTTGACCGACGCTGCGGCCTAGCAACGCCGCTTCGGGCACCATCCACGAGTCGGGTTCAATCCGGGTAATGCACGATCGAAGAAATGTGGTAATGTGTGGGCCGCCCGGCAAGCGCAGTGGCGTTTGCGTCGCATCAGATAATTTATAAGACAGTCCGAGACGAAACTGCCGATTGCGAGAGTAGACCGAGGGGTCAATGAAACGCTTTCTGGTTCCATCGCTCTTGATATACTGGAACTGAGGCAAATCACTCAGGGCCACTACTTCATCTTTCAGTACGGAGTTGTTGCGCCGGAATGTTAGCCACGGGTAGACTAGGTGGTAACTGACTTTCCAGCCATCTTTGGTAACTCGACTGCCGTCCAGCAGCAGCACCTCTAGGCAGCGGGGACACTGTTGCAGCGCTTGTGGCCATTTAGTGCGAATGCGCTCGGCCCATTCAGCAGTAACTTGTTGACACAAAACTGCACCTTGACTTGGATTCATTACTCCAGGTTCAACCTCTAAGTCAAAGTAGGCTTTGCAAGGCCGATCTTCGCGGATGATCTCGTAGAAACAGCGGGTCGGGGCTCTCTGGGGCCCCATCAACACGCGATGCACAAAATTGGCCGCGTCACTGAAGGCACCGAATATCTTGCCCAGCTTCCATGACTTGTCGAGATAACTCCACACGTCGGCCGCCATGTAAAACGCAGATTGAGAGATTCTGTCAGCTAGGGCGAACATGGCTTGTTGGCGCCGCATACCGTCAACGCGCACATTCCAAAGCGGCAACTGCGCGTCTCCACTCCCAAAGTTTGGGTAGAGGCCCAGCGTGCCAGGAGTCCACGGAGCCAAGCCAGGGATAGCCACAGGGTCAGGAATTAAAGCGACGCGGTATAATCGAGATGGTTGTCGGGACACAGGCGTTGGCGAGGTCGGCAAGACTGGTACAGCGCCGTCCGTCGCCATATGTGGACCCGAGTCTGGGTGGGGAGGAGGATTCTGGTCTATTGACTCTGACAAGCGCGTGGTGTTATCCCGTGGGACCTCCGCATTCACCTGCGCGAGCGGTGCGTGTCTAGGCAGCTGAGGTTGGCACCACCTGTCGATAAGGGTGAGTTGCACTGGAGTGCGCCGTTGTCTAAGCTTCGCCCCTGGCGTTGGTGTACCTTGAGTTGACACTGGAGACGCTCGGACACCACTGGTCAAATTACTCGCAGAATGACTACTTTGCAGTCGCGCGAATACAGGGTACAGATCCACCGTCCTGACCGCCTGATCTGAGGCTGTCCCCAACCCAACTAATGGAGCTGATACATTAGCCAAATTACGAGTCGGACCGGAAAGTTCCTCTGACTCTTTTCCGTGTGCTGATACCGTCACCGACTGAGGTGCACGCACCGAGTCAGTCGCACGCCTCTGCTGTGGAGTTGAAGAAACGGCTGGAAAGCCTGGACCTAGCTGTACCCTCGGACTCGCTTCTTGTAACTTGCAACATGACTCGCTGAACTTTTCATGACCTGTCAATTGGGCAAGTGCCGGGTAAGCCTGCAGGACCTCGTCAACCCACTCCCAGCCCTGCATGTTCGGGTAGTACTTACGACGTCTTTGCAATCGTTCAGCCCGGGTTAAGGAAAGGCTTGGTCCCCAGAATGTGGCAATGTCAAATCTTTTCAGCAACTCTTCCGCCTCCAAAATGGTAGCAGGAACT
>Ga0007806_1000668_pt1 | contig 11099 bp, 23 predicted proteins | sample CryBogCBE18Aug09_FD_71192 | JGI IMG/M metagenome (GOLD analysis project Ga0007806, IMG submission 71192) | Freshwater microbial communities from Crystal Bog, Wisconsin, USA - CBE18Aug09 | ecosystem: Environmental > Aquatic > Freshwater > Lake | place: Crystal Bog, Wisconsin, USA | collected...
TGGTGTCGATACAAGCCATCGGGTTTGGGGAGGATGTTTGTTTTAGTCATGACAACACCTTCTGCCCTACCCAAAGCAAAAAAATACATGACAGGCCAAGCAGGATGAAAATCGTAAGGATGCCCAAAACAATTTTTATATCTTCCTCATTCATTCCATCCCCCTGCCAATCTCAGCGGTCAATAGTTCTTTGTCGTTATTCATTGTTTGTCTCCAACGCTTTCAGCGCGGCTCGGGCTGTTAATCCAGCTTCATCTACGCAGACCCATCCTCCTGCAATCTTTTCCAACGCCTCAACCAACTTATCAACAAGGTCGGCTCGTACGTAAGCGGTATATCCACCCCCCATTGGCTCATCAAAACAACTGGCAAAACCAGATTCACCGACCATTTCTCCATCAACCCAAATCTTCTTCGGTGCGTTCATGCTCCGTGTTCCTCCCTCCACTGAGCAATCAAGCTCAAAATGGCAAGAACAGCCCATATAGAGGCAAACAATATATGGTCTGTCGATGCGTGAATTGTGGAAAATAACAATAGAATCCACGTTCTGGCTTCTTGGGTCATTCCTCCCTCCCCACCCCTGTGATAATGAACTCCACAAAGAACACCACGATGGCAAAGACGATCAGGATCGCGGCAAGGGATTTCATTGAGTCACCTTGTCGGCCCGAGCGATGGCATCAGCTTCGGTAAATTTCTCCGGAAAACGCTGATACAGCTTGGCAATGCAGGACAGCGCCGGGGCCTCCATCGGAAGGTTCAAGCGCCACATCAACATGGCAATGAACCAGAGACAATCTCCGGCTTCCTCGATGATGTTTTCAACGTCCAGCGGTTGGCCGTAAGCCACCCATCGTTTCACGGACGTAGCAAGCTCTCCGGCCTCTGACGCGATGCCCAAGGCGGCATGGATGATCTCCATTCCGATTTCTTCGTCGGTGTGAACTTCCTTGGCCGTTCTAAGGGCCTGTTGCTGAAACAGGTCGAAGGTGTAAACGGGTTCATTCTGTGGTGTCATTGGTGTTGTCATTGCTCTTCTCTCTTAATTCAAAACGCAGTTCTTTAATTTCAAGTTTCAATCTTCTAATTTCACGCTCCCGCGTAAGCCATACGAACTCACAATCGGACGCATTCATCCTCATCCTTGAATCCATTGGCAGGGAGTCCCACCAGTCCTTAAACTCCTGCAAAACGCTCATTGCTTGGTCATCCCCCGCGTATCAGGTGAAAAACAGGTATCCCGGATGTAGTGCATCATTTCAACGTACACATCGAAGTCGAGGTAAATGGTGTTTGAAGGATCGCCACCATTCTCTGTGGTCAGCTTCAGAACGCCATTGGTTAACTCAATGTAAACGCTGTCTCCGAGATAGGTTTTGTTCATGGTCTTACTGTAAGGGAGGCCCCGTTGCTACCGTCCACTAGAGTCCTGATCGCAGGGTTCATGTGTACCGGGGCCATAATCGTTAAACGCCGTGTTCTTCCCATGTGCGATAGCTGGCGCATTCCTCGCGGCATTCGGATTGCCTGAAACAAGCATCACACGGTGGTGGATGATCGGCTGGCTTATTCGCCCGAGAATTCCGATCCCGATCCGTGAAGCGATCGCCATGGGAACTCACTTCTGAATCTCCTGGGCGGCCATCGCGTCTTCGTAATCCTGATTGCTGACGTAGGCGTAGGCGGTGAAGAGGATTACGGCGAGCAGGAATTTATACATCGTCATCACCTTTATAGCTGTAAATGTAGTCATACAGGCCATCCATATCGTCTTCGTTAATCAGCGGCAACACATCAACGCCCTTGTAGATGACTGCCGTGATATCCGCTTCATCATCACAGCCGGGATCGTCCCATGTGGCGGGGTAGCCTTTGGTGAAATCAAATTCAACTTCGACGGGTACGTCATTGAGGGGGATGGTTAGGGTTGGCATTACAAATCCTCCAAGGCTAATTCACGAATGCAATTCGCACACTCCCCATAAGATGGGTGCATCTTATATTCAGCCAAATGCGCCGCTTCATGCAGAGCTAAAGTCCGAATTGAAACCGCAAACCGCTGAACGTGTGCCTCATCCATCCAGTGCGCTCCTGCGGTGACTTTGGCGATTTCCATGACTTGATCCTTGGTCATCACCGCACCCTCGCATAAGCCGTGCAACGCGTCGATATGCCAAAGGGTTCAGCATCGACGCAAGTGAACTCGGAAGCCGTTTGGTGACGCTCTTGGGGCCGGTAAGGGCTTTGTAAGAAACAATGCTGGCTCCAGTGATGATGACTAGCAGTCCAAAGATTAGCCCTGCCTTGGTGTCAAGAATCCACGATCCGAATTTGTCGATTGTTTTCATTTTGTCTCTCCTAATTTTATGAATGGCGTCTGGTCGGTAATGCGGCCTGACCAATTGCAGTAGGTACATTCCCAAGTGCGAGGTATGACGTTCCAAATGGTTGCGGGTCTAGCGCAAACCGGACAGTATCCGGGCTTGGTGTCTGGGGTGTCGAGGTCATTCATTTTTATTTTGCCCTGACAATTGGAGCCATAGAATAAGAACCCCACGGCTTGACCATTTCAATCCCATCCCAATCCGATATGCGCAGTGACTTGATGCCAAAGCAGGTCTTGGCCTTGATGGTTTTTGCAGTGCGGCTAATAACTTCAACTGAAACGACAGTCGCAGAATCGCAGACAGAACGGGCGGTGTAGGTCTTGCCAGCTTCAAATTTCATCTCATCTCTCCAGTTAAGGCCCCAACAACCGGGGCATGGGTGAATTATTAACCCTCAAAATCTAACTGTCAACATTTTTAAGCAAAAAAAATCCCGCCGGGGGGGTGGCGGGAAAAGGATGGAGAGAAAATGAAAACTATTGTCAGCGCAAACGATACCACGAATAACCGTGTTTGATATCGCTGATGCACTGGCGGCTTACGTCAAACTTCCGGGCGATCTCCGCGCAGGACAGCCACGGAAGGAGACCACGGATCAGGATCACATCGGCCTTCGTGAGCTTGGCATTCCAGCGGAATTCGCCCCATTGCGGCATGACCCTGACCGATTCAGGCGCATCACCACGTAACAATCTTGAATCCCTGAGCGAATCAGCCTTGCATTGTTTGCACCATGACTGATACGAGTTCCTCCGCGCATGGTTGATATGGAAAGCCGTCAGGGGTAAATCCTGGCGGCAGTGGGGGCAGCGTTTTACGTCCATCTCTGACGGGGCGCGTAGATCAGAACGGTATATCTTCTACCGGCGCATACCCATTCGATTTCTGCTGATGATGTTGCGTTTGAGCCGGGGGCTGTTGCTGTGGCTCATCCTCACGCGGTTTGAACATCGACACGATGATGGACTCGCTCCCATCGCGGGATGGAACGCCCGCCGGGTTGAACGTCTTTTTGATGAACAGGAATTTGTTCCCGTCCTTCTCCATGACAGCCCCGATATTTTCGTAACGGCCCTTGGTGTTTCCGCTGCGGTCGGTGTATTCGCCAGTCTTAACGGCGAGGTCGTATAGCTTATTCATTAAAACAATTCTCCTTCTGTGGTCTCTTGATTGGTCTCTTCAGTCTTTACAACATTAATCTCCGTCACCTCTCCCGTGTCGGGATCGACAATATCGGCCTTGGTGACAGTCAGGGCCTCAACAGCCTTGGTCGCTTGCTTGGGCGTGTCCTGATAGGGATAGAACTGGTCATCGCGACTGATGACGGATTCCACATCGGTAGACATAGGCAAACGCTTGGCTAATCGACGGATAGCCGATTTCTTCATCATCTGATCCTGCCATTGATTCCAGATCGTGCCGCCCCTTGATGCGGATCGAATTTTCTGGATATCGGCCATCCGCAGGACTTCGATGTATACGCCACCATCCGTAGTCCGCGCCATTGCGTAGACCGCTTTGGGTTGCCCCGGATCGCCAATGATCTCCGGGTGATGGTCAAGGTGTTCGCCTTGGTCATCAATCCAATAGCGGAACTGGTCGGCCTCATAAACCACCTGAGCGGTGATCGTTGACAGCTCCCCGGACTGGCGTACCTTTTTCAAGATACCGGCCACCATCGGAAGATAAGCCACCTTGTTACCGAACTTGGTTAATGCGGCTTCCCGGCCATCCGGGATCAAGCCATCCTGAGCGCAAGCCATGACGGATTCAAACAGTGACTTCCTGTCACACGCCAGAAGATCAGGACTGCGCTGTAAAGCGGTTAGCGTGACCCGCTGGAACTTTTCGATAGTGACGTGATCGGGCAATACCTTGCCGAACTCACTGCCCATCGTCATCAACTGGGAACGGACTTCAGCGATTGCATTGCTCATACTGAGACCTCCAATAATCGTGATACAAGGTTTCATACAGATCAACGATGCTACTCAGTCCACCTAGCGCACCGGCTAATTCCACGTTCGTTGCCGGGGGCAGGATGTGTGAATCAACGATGGCTTTGATGGTGACAAGATAGTCACGCCCTGCATCGACTACGGCGTTTGGCTGAGGTTCGTATTGAACGGGTTCGTATTGAACGGATTCGTATTGGATAGTCATACCGCCTCCTTATAAATCCACTGCGGCAACGCCAGAACTTGAGGCGCGGAATCAATAGATGGCCAGTGACCTGATTCGACGCATTCAGCGTAGCGATTTAAATCACGCCGATACAGCTTCCTGCCGTAGTCCATTGCTTCGTCATCCAGAACATAGATAGCCGATGCGTGAGGCATTTCTTCCTCGACGCACAGGAAACCAAAAGCATCCAGCTTTTCGCCGGTTTCCCATTCCCAAACATCGCTGTAAAAAGCCGCTTGAACCATGTAGCGATAATTGGCTACAGACTTGGCAAATGCTTCAGGACGGGCGTCCTGTGTCTTTTTAAGATCAAGCGCCTTGCCCGGAGTCATCAGGTCAAACCGGCACTTCACTGTGACACCTGTTTCCGGGTCTTGGGTAAATACCGATAATTCCTTACGGGCTTCGGAATGTGCGATCAATGCCTGAGCGTGGGGGTTGCCCAAAATAGATTCAGCCATGCCCTGAACTTTGTCAGCTTCAGTGCCAGTGAGGACACGTTCGGACGTATGGATTTTGCAAGCATCCTTGTAAGCCGATGAACGACGATCAGTGATGTTCTTCAATAGAACGTAATGGGACGCAAATCGATCAGGCTCCAAGATCGCCGTGTGAATCGCAGTACCCATCTCCATAGATCGGGTGGCTTCAGACGGTGGCTTGAACTTGTAATGAGCCGGGGATCGAGCAATCAAGGACAGCCCCGAATTGCTGATGCCTTCAGCCGCGTGATAAGCGGCGTTTTCCATGTCTTCGATAATCATTATCTACTCCTGATGGTTGGTTAAACTGACAACGCTTGCCAGTGGTTGCCAATCTAAACGAACGGATTTAGACTGTCAACTATTCAACCAAGAGGATAAAAAATGTTGACTATTGATGAAATACGAAGGCGTCTGGAAGACAGACGTTTGGACGTGGTGTCGAAGCGTACCGGCATTCCGGTGACTTACCTGTACAAGTTCCGCGAAGGATCATTCCAGAATCCGGGGCATGAGCGGGTCAGGGTGTTGAGTGAGTATTTGGAGGGGAAGTGATGCGCGTTCTAGTAGCCTGTGAGTATTCCGGCGTGGTTCGGGATGCGTTTATCAGGGGGGGGGCACGAAGCGATGAGTTGTGACTTGCTACCAACTGAATTGCCAGGACCACATTACCAAGGGGATGTGAGGGATGTTCTGGATTACCCTTGGGACTTGATGATTGCACACCCGCCTTGCACAGATATTGCTGTCAGCGGTGCCGCATGGTTTAAGGAAAAACGTCTGGATGGTAGACAGCAAGCCGGTGTGTCGTTTTTTATGAAACTGGCCAAGGCAGACATTCCGAAGATTGCAATTGAAAATCCGGTGTGCATCATGTCGAAAATTTGGCGCAAACCCAACCAGATTATTCACCCCTATATGTTTGGTCACGCCGAACAGAAAACGACCTGCCTGTGGCTGAAGAATCTAAGGCCCCTGTTGCCAACCAATGATGTGCATCAAGAAATGATGGCATTTCCTAAAAGCCAAAGGGAACGGCTGCATTATTTATCGCCATCAGCGGACAGAGGTAAATTAAGATCCGCGACCTATCAAGGCATCGCAGACGCAATGGCAGAGCAGTGGGGATTTATGTAATGCAGCTTCGACCCTACCAAACTGACCTCATCACCAAGGCCCGCCAATCCCTACGCGACCACCAGTCCGTCCTGATGGTGGCACCCACTGGAGCCGGGAAAACCGCGCTGACGGTTCACATGATGGCAACGGCGGCCAGTCGGGGCATCAGTTCCATATTTTGTGTTCATCGGGATACGCTACTGGCGCAGACCAGTCGGGCATTGTGGGAGCAGAAGGTTGAGCATGGCGTTATTGCGGCAGGGCGATCCATGACAAAACTGCCGGTACAGGTAGCATCAGTGCAAACATTGGTACGACGATTGAACCGTGTGGCCGAACCTGGGCTGATTGTCATTGATGAGGCGCATCGATCAGCCGCACAGACTTATCGAAAAATATTAGAGGCTTATCCGAACGCAAGAATTGTTGGGCTAACAGCCACACCACAACGGACGGATGGCAAAGGGCTATCCGATATCTTTCAGGCAATGGTCGAAGGCCCTACGGTTGCCAGCCTGATCCGTGACGGATATCTGTGTCCGTATGTCATTTTCGGAATCAGCAAGCCGGTTGAAACGGCCAGCTTGAAGAAGCGCATGGGGGACTATGTGGCTGAAGAAATTGAAGCCATCATGGATAAACCCTCCATTACCGGGGATGCAGTGGCCCACTACAAACGTCACGCCAATGGCAAACGATGCGTGGTGTTTTGCGCTACGCTGAATCATGCCAGACACGTTTGTGAAGCCTACAACCAAGCGGGTGTGACCGCTGAACATATTGACGGTAACACGTCATCCGCAGAACGTCAGGCGATCCTTGCGCGAGTGAAATCAGGAGAAACGCTCGTCTTGACCAATGTGGAATTGGTGATTGAAGGCGTAGACGTTCCCGCCATCGAAGCAGTTCAATGGCTCAGGCCAACGGCATCCCTCATTATCTGGTGTCAAGGGAATGGGCGTGGATTCCGTCAGGCGCATGGAAAGGATCTTCTGATTATTCTGGATCACGTCCAGAATTATGCGCGGCATGGTCTACCAGACGATGAGCGTCAATGGTCGCTTGAAGGCGATCCAAATAGGGGCAAGCGAAAAAAAGCTGACCCGGATGAAATGAAAATTAAACAATGTGAGAAATGCTATGCCATCTTCAATCCCGGTCCAACCGAGTGTCCGTCCTGCGGTGAGCCCGTCCAAGGAAAGCCCCGAGTCATTGAGGTCCATGAAGGACATCTTGAACAGTTGGATATTGAGTCCATCCGTCGAACACAGCGAAAGGAGCAAGGAGGCGCAAGAACGCTTAGAGACTTGGTGGAACTCGGCAAGCGGCGAGGATTAAAAGACCCTGCGGGATGGGCGGCGCACGTTTATGCCGCAAGGACCGGGGCGAAACCTGATTTTAGTGCGGCTAGGGGGTATTTGTGAACGAACACGACCTACAAAACCGCATCCTCCTAGCCCTTTCCGCATCAGGTGCAACCGTCTGGCGACAAAACACGGGCCTTGCGTGGGTGGGTGAACCCGTTCAACTGGCGAATGGCGATGTGCTTCTAAAGAATCCCCGGCGGCTTCATGTCGGGCTGTGCAAGGGATCGAGCGATATCATCGGACTTCATGAAGGCCGATTCATTGCTTGCGAAGTCAAAGCCAAAGGCGGGCGCGTGACACGAGAGCAGGAGAATTTTATCGCTCAAGTGAACCTTAAAGGAGGATCAGCAGGGCTCGCGTGGAGCGTTGACGATGCGTTGAGGTTGATAGGATAATATGACTGTCGGCGTGAGACCCGGCGAAGGCTTATTTATTCAGGATGCGTCCCGCCCGTTTTGGGGTGGGAGTCTCACCGTATCCTGAGCAAATGGGCCTTTTTTGTGCCCGGAGGTTTTATGGCCACTTACATTCCGGCTAATCCCGGTTTTTTCATTCTTGAAACACATGATCCAGCGATTGCATATTCGAAAATAGATATCATCGGATGGGAAATCCAAGATGGATACGTCAATCCAATTACAGCTGAAAATTTGTTTGGCGACCTTGCCTCTGTTCATCCAATTCTTCATGCAAGCGGAATTGTGACAATTTACATGGATAGAGAGTGGGCATCAGAAGAAGAGTGGTGGAATTCCGTTAAAAAATCTTGATGTAAACTTCCCGATGCGGCTAGGGTAGCTCCCGAACGGCGCACACCATCTGCGTCTGCCGCATCTTTTTTGATGGGCTTCTTCGGTGGTAAGAGCATGACTCTCGCAGAAATTGTCACTCGCTACATCAGCGAGTATGGACTGGCTATCGTTCCAATCCCTAGAGGCTCCAAAGGCCCCACAGGACAAGGATGGCAAAAACCCGGTGGCTACTTTACGGACCCGGATCAGGCCACAGAATACTTCACCAAAAACCCAAACCAAAACATCGGCGCGGTTCTCGGGCCATCCAATATCGTGTCGATCGACGTTGATGACGTTGACGCGACCAATCTAATTTTCTCTGAATTCGGCATCGACATATTCGCTCTTCGGGATGCTTGCCCATCCATGTGCGGTAACCCGGAACGATTCAGAATCTGGTTCAGAGCCCCAGAGGGTATCGAACTCTCGCGCCACAGCATTGCATGGCCGCTGAAGGAAATCGACCCGGAGAATCCTGATAAGAAAACCTTCACGGTTTTTGAACTCAGAGGCGGGGCGGTTCAGGACGTTATCGCGCCATCCATCCATCCTGACACCAAAAAGCCCTACAAGTGGATCACCAAGCTATCAGCAGGGCTCACCGAACTCCCTGATGACATTCTCAATTTCTGGCTGAATTGGGACATATTCAAAGCCAATGCCATGAGCATTTGTCCTTGGTCAGAAGATGCCCCAAAGCCTAAACCCACAGCATCGGCACCGCACGAAGGGAGCGATCTCATCGGGCGTTATAACTCAGAAAATGACATTCATTCGACGCTCACCCAATACGGATACAAGCGGATCGGCAAGCGGTATCTATCGCCCAACTCAGGAACCAAGATTCCCGGCGTGGTGGTTTTCGATGACAACCGATGCTGGATTCACCATGCGAGCGATTCGCTTTGTAGTGATGAAACAGGAAGGCCCGTTTCGCCGTTTGATTTCTACTGCCATAACGATCATGGCGGCGATGCCAAGAAAGCGGTTAAGCAACTGGCTAAAGATTGGGGTTTGAAACCGGAGCCGAGGAAGGCAGAGGCGAGGAAGTCGGAGGCGAGGATGGCAGAGCCTCAAAGAACAGAAAGCCAAACACTCCTGCCGCGTGACACCATTAACTATTTTGATCCCTTGATTGATATCACCGTCAAGGGAAAACCTCTTGCCTCCATCGAGAATCTCAGGGAAATCCTCAATCGAATCGGTGTCATTGTTCGATATGACATCATCAGAAAGCGCGAAGATTACCTGATCCCCGGCCAAGGATTCACAACCGACAACCGGGACAACGCGAGTCTTTCATGGATCATCAGTGAGTGCGCCAAATTCAACTATCCCACGCCCAAGGTGCCCGAGTTTCTCACCTATCTTGCCGACAAGAACCAATACAACCCCGTAGTGACTTGGATTGAATCTAAGCCTTGGGATGGCGTGGAAAGACTTCCTGAGTTATATGACACCATTTGGTGCAAAAGAAACGCTGACAACGATCTCAAGGAGATGCTCATCCGCAAATGGATGATCTCAGCGATTGCAGCCGCTTTTTCTCCTGATGGGGTTTCTGCTTCCGGGGTTCTGGTTCTTCAGGGAGAGCAATCTCTAGGAAAAACCAAATGGTTTTTGAATCTGGTTCCTCAAAATCTCGACCTGACTAAAGACGGTTTGATGCTTGACCCCAAGAGCAAGGACTCAGTAAAGCAAGCGTGTTCGTTTTGGTTGGTTGAATTGGGGGAACTGGATGCTACATTCAAACGAGCCGAAATATCACAGCTAAAAGCATTCATCACAAATAAGCTGGACGTGATTCGTCTTCCCTATGCGAGAAAGGATTCACATTTTGCCAGAAGAACTGTTTTTTTCGGATCAGTAAACCCCAAAGAGTTTTTGCATGATCCCACAGGAAATAGACGATTCTGGACGATTGAATGCGAAAAGATTAATTACACCCATAATCTGAACATGCAACAAATATGGGCAGAGGTTTTGCATTTATATCGGGAAGGCGAAAGTCATTATTTGGAAAGGGATGAAATTGAAAATCTCAATGCACATAATGAGACATTCACCGCATCTAACCCTATCCATGAACGTCTAGCAACCATGATGGACTGGGACAAACCAGTGGAATTCTGGGATTGGTCAACGGCCTCCATGTTGCTTGTTTCTCTGGGCATTGACCGACCCACGCCGAGCGAAGTGGCATCAGCGGGGCTCTACCTTGCCAAGAGACACATGGGGCAAAAGGCCGTAAACGGCACAAAATACATCAAGGTGCCTAGTGTGAAGCCAAAAGGCAGTTTGCCCAATGAACCGCCCAATTCATGACAGACCCCCCACCCTACACCCAACCCCCCACCCTGAGTAAGTTATTGATAAATAAAAGATTAAAGGTCTAGGGTGGAGGGTGGTAGGTGCTTTCTATAAAAAAAGATTTTTTTAAAATATAGGGTATATAGTGAAAATACATAGGGTATAGAGATTGACGCCAACCCCCCACCACCCCCCACCCAAAATCGCTCTAAGCCACGACTGGCGCGGGATTCAGAGGGTGGGGGGTCAACAGCGAACCCCCCACCCATGACGTGCATTCTGTGCCAACAAGAAAAACCCATCTACCAGATGAAAAACCCCTGCTGCCGAGCCCGTTTTCTGGTCAACCAACCCTCGAAGCAACATCGACAGGACTGGCTCGCTCGATGGGAACGCGAACTGGACGCCGACACGCTGAACGAAATCCGAACCTTGACAATCAAACTGTGGGAG
>Ga0007806_1000694_pt1 | contig 10905 bp, 19 predicted proteins | sample CryBogCBE18Aug09_FD_71192 | JGI IMG/M metagenome (GOLD analysis project Ga0007806, IMG submission 71192) | Freshwater microbial communities from Crystal Bog, Wisconsin, USA - CBE18Aug09 | ecosystem: Environmental > Aquatic > Freshwater > Lake | place: Crystal Bog, Wisconsin, USA | collected...
TCATGTGTTCTTCTCCAGTTGTTTTTTAATCCACTCATCCAACTTCTCATGCAACCATTCAATATTACGCTCACCAACAGACTTGCCGTTATCAGTCATCAATGGATCGGTTAAGGCTTCTTTAATGGCGCCCCCTGCGGTGAACATAATAGCCTCATCGTGAGAATCAACTGATACTGCAAAGTGAGTAGTGCTGTGACCAAACCCCGCTGTTAAAACTTCATTCATAAAAACTCCTCGTTATCAACCCCATAACTGCATAAAGCAGTACAGAGTAGAGCAGACAGAACACAACAAAGTCGGTAGTCCATGATGTCTCGATACCTAACAATGCTTTCTGCACCCAGTCTTGATCGTGGTTGTAGTAGTTAATCTTTGGTTCGTAATAGATACCGATCTTTACTTTACCTGTGTCATACGGCGTTTGTCTCATTCTTTCTCCTTGATTTCTTAATAGAAACTATGCCTTCCTCAACGGGTTTAGATTCACTCGCTTCAATTACTTCATCAACGAACTGCCACACTTTATCCGCATTAAGTTCTTGGGGATTGAGTCGGGACAACAACCCATTAAAAATAAACATCGCATAAAGATGTCGTAGATATATCCTGTCTTGTTCTGACATAGTTTCTCCTTGTGTAGTCGGTCGACTACATTACTCTTGTGATAGTTTGTGGGCTCGTATAGTAAGTTTTTCTACACGTTCTTCAAGGTAATGTATGACTGCGAATGAACGCTCAATAACGGCGTTGAGTTGTTCTTCTTTATCTTCCGCATCTCTTACCATCTTCTTCCACTCTAAGCACCAACCGTGATATTTTTCAATCTCCGCACGTTGTTCTTCGATCTTATCTTTAAACACCTCAATAGTTGCAGACGTTAATTTTTCTATGTACTTTTCGTTTAGCTCATCCTTGTGTTGAACAATATAAGCACCATCATCACCTTTAACGATTGCGCCGGCTTCATGCAACTTATATAGTGTTGCGTATACTGATTTAATATTTAACTTTGTTGCAATAGCCACATCTTTTGGCTTCATGCCTTTAGTTTCTAAAGCTTTAAGTATTTTTTGTTTCGCTGTTTGTTTTCTCATTGATAACTCCTGTTGTTAATAAAGATTCAAGATATGAGATGTCACTCTCATAAACTACCAATGCCACACCCCCTGCTTTTATTATGTTTCTCATGTTGAGAAGTTGCAGTTCGGTTGGCTTTCCTTTTCCGGCTTTGCATTCCACGCCGTAAAAAAGTCCTTTAAAGCAAATAAGAAAATCAGGCGCACCTTGATTGCCATAACCACCAGTGACCGGCATGACATAGTACGCACCAAGCCGATCAAGGACTTGGCGTACAGACTTCTTAACTTTTGCTTCGGGCGTTGATGCCACTTATTATTCTCCTTTGTACACCCAATATATGTTCTTCGCTATTCGTCTACCTACACCCTCTACTTCTTCGTTGCGTTGGTCGGGGTTTAATATAGATAAGACTGCGAGTCGTTCCTTTACCCATTCAGGTAAATCGTCAATACTAGAATATGCCTTATCTAATTCAGGTTTGAATAAGTCTATCATATCATAGCAATCTGTTTCAATAGAATTATCTCCTCTAATTAAAATTCTGTAAATAGGTTTTTCCGCAATCATACTAACCACACGTGCTCGTATGTTAAGGAATGTATCACTTAGTGTTGCTGGTGCACTGCGCTCTAGATCGTACATAATCCTTTCACGCAAACTAAGCTCCTCCCAACGCCTATTTATCGGGCTAGTGTAAGTACCCAAAGGGTCAGTCCAACCCATAGAGTATCTACCTGTTGGTTTGTATATCGTACTCATACACGCTCCAACCAATAAGTTGTTGCATCGACTTTGTAACCAACTTGTCGTACATAATGACCATCCTCTAACATATTAAGAACAGCCACACTTCCTGCTATCTCTGCATCAAGCTCTGAAAGTAATACTGTAGTCGGCGGACTACCATCATCTCTCATGGTATGTACATTGGTTTTAACATCATGGACTTTGTGCATATCGACATAGGTGTTATCCCCTACATTACGAATGCGTACATATATACCAAACACTTTACGCTTGCGTTCTTCTTCCTGCTCGGCTAAGGCTTCTAAAATTGATGATGCCAGTGCTTTGAATTCTTCGGTCTCGAACTTGACGTTTTGCGCCATAAGATTCTTCATCTCTGTGACGATGACATTTGTGTTGTCCCTGATTGGTCTTGTCAGCTTGTGTCGTTGTGCTTCCACATTATCTTTCACCCTCTCGATCTCTCGAGCAAACTGTCTGTACGTCAGGGTTGCCAACTCCTTAACTGAATAAGGTGTGAGGTATGTAGATGCGTTCTTGACTGCCTTCTTAAGATCGGTTGTCATCTGCATATAGTATTGGTCACGACGACTAGAATATTTTGTATTCTTAATCTTGCGACTGTTCACCATAAATGCTTTACTATTACCATTAACACTAAAGTCACCATGACCCACGAACCCAAGCGCATAGGGGAACTCATCCATGTATACGGCAAACTTGTTAACACGCCTTACGTTTGGTTCGCCTGTTGGCATATAAACCCACGTTATATCTAATGGGACAAACTTTGCTTTCGGCATTGCTTTGCTCAGTGCCTTCATGTATTCAAGAGTTTGTTCCGTTACCCTCCAACCATTGAATGTGTCAGCCCCATGTTCTGCATCATACAGGTCTGTATAAGATTGGAACTTTGCTTCGTCTTGTTTTATTTCACTTGTTTTGTAGTATTGCATATTGTTCTCCTGTTAAGTTGTTATTTCAATTCCACTGCATACAAACCCGCTATCTTACGTATCAACTCCTTTAGTCTTTGTAATGAATCCGCTCGTGGTGTAAAGGTAGTCGTGCCACTTCTATATGCTCCAATCTCATCGGCACAACATACGGCTAAGGCTATACGACGTTCAGACTCGGGGTTGCTAAGTGCTTCACGCACTACGTCTTTCGATACATACTTTTTCCAATACCAATGACCTGCAGTGCAAAGTATCTGTGCATACTGCCCCTTCTTTGTATAGTCTATTTCGCCCAGTACTGGCAACATGATCTGCATCCACTGCCAAAGTTCCTCTACCTTGGGTTCGTATTCGGCTATCAATTTTTTGTCTTTACGTCTTGTGACAAAAGGTTGCAACTCATTGGCTCTGATGAATTCACCATAGCGTTCCTCGTACACAATCTTGCTATCACGCTCCATCGTATAGGTCTTGTTTGCCCAGTCTACCTCAAGTATGGCTTTTGGCAAAAAGTTTAGCTCGCCTTTATAGGCTATATAGTGCTTACCTTGTTGATTGAATGTAAAGTTCATACCTCTTGGCAACCATTGTTGTAAGAACTTATAGCGAGATACTGCACTATTGCTATTCCAATTGTTTCGTATTGTGATGTAGTCACGACCATCCTTGCGCTCCCATACGATTGGTGCGGTGTCTGCAAGTTGCAATGGATTGTTTGCCCAATAAATGTTGTTACCATCACACAGTACATACTTGTTTTCGTTAATACGAATGATGCGTTTCCATGTGTAACGGCGTTCGAAGCCAGTGCCCAAGGGTCTAATATCTTCGCTTGCACGTTTACCACGCAGGGGTTTAGTATCCATATAGCGTTTAGCTACTTCGTCAAATGTATTTAATCCATGATATCCCATTGTTATTCTCCTGTTAAATTATTGATGTGTAGTCGGCCGACTACATTAGTCCAAATGTATTGTTGTTCCAACACCTGCAGTTGTCATTGGGTTGTCAAGGATGCACCACAATACTGGCACGTTCCATGTACCCCATGTCCCACCTAAGTAACCATCGGTTAACACGACCACACACTCGGGCTTGATACCTTGCTCGTTCATGTAGATCGGTACACACGCTACATCTGTGCCACCCCCACCCTCGGGCTTAGTTGATGTAGGAATCTTGTGCAACTCATCTTGTAGATACACCTCGGTAGAACACACGCTAGTATCCCAGTAGATGATTCGAACCTTACTCGGCTTCACCTGTTCAGAGATACCCATGATTTCTGTTAAGAACTTTGTGAGTTCACGCTGACCGATAGAACCTGATGTGTCGATAGCCACCACGATCTCACCTAGTGTCTCGCTGATTGCGCTCGGCATGATGATGTCCATACCCACATATCTGCGGTTGGGTTTGCGCCATGTTGAATAGTCATGTCCTGCACAAGTTGTTGACACAAACTCACGCAATAGTTCACGCCAGTCTTGTTCGGTCTTGAGTAAGTCACCATAACTTCTAGCCCCTGTCTTGGATGCAAGTGTTGAGCCTTGACGGATTGCTTCGTCGATTTGTTTCTTTAACTCCTCGGCTTCCTCCTCGCTCATCTTCTGTGCACCCTCCCAGTCATGACTGTCGAATGGATTGTCACCCTCACCATCACCACCCTTACCTCTACCCTTACCACCCTCACCAGTTGGTAACAACTTATAGATTTCGTGTACGTCCATGCCACGATACGCTTCGTCAATGAGTCCGTTCTCAGGCATCTTAATCCAACCCTTCTTACCTAGATCGGTATCGGCTAGTCGGATGTTGATCGCATAGTCACACGCACGATTGGCACGTTGGGCATCCTCGTCATAAAGATGTTTCCATGTGGATAAGTGACGATACATTTTGTGATAGCACTCATGTAGTATTAAGAATCTAAACTCGGGATCGGTTAATGATTCCACGAACTCACGACCATACGCTTCGTCACGACCATTGGTACACGCAGTTGGTAGTCCATCGACTATCTTTTTCTCGCCGATCATGAGCACACCCGCCAGTGCAATGAACTCATCTTGGCCTACGATTGCAGTCGTAGCTTTGAACAACCGCTCCTGTGCGGTTAGTGGTTTACCTATTGCTAACATATTAGTTCTCCTGTTAAGTTGTTACGCTTTGTCTGCCGTAAACATATAGTTGTTATCCATAGCCCACTTGGTGAACTTGGCATTCGTCATAATGATTGCTTGCTTTTTGTAGCTTGGGTTGCGTACTTGCATAGCAAACAAACCTTGAGCCGCTTTGTCTAGTCTTGGTAGATAATCTAACCACGCATCAACCCATGATCTATCCATTGTTGCTAGTGCACGATACACAACCATACAAGTAGCGGATGCTGACTGGGGAATCTTAGCGTTCTTGGGGTCTTGCTTGATCTCCTCTTGCTTTGGTAGGTCATCGACTAAACGAATGTATGCACCTAAGTCCATGCCACCACGATCACCGATAGTACCGATCAGATTGGATTTCAAAGAATTTTCACTGATACGATCTTTAGCCCACAACCAATGTGATGCCAGTTCTAATGACCTTGGAGTAACGAATGCGGGGCGTTGTGCCTTGGGATGATAGATATATGGATTGCCACCTGTCTCGTCCTCGGGGTTGTCCACGTCCTCGAATGATTGAAACAGTTGCTCGCCGTGTTCCTTGACCCACAAGATAAGAGACGGATGAATACCTGCATTGATTGCAAAGTTATCAATCCACTCGGTTGCCGTTGGTTTCTTAAGACGTATTGTCGTGATGCGGTTCCTGTGATGTGGCATGAGTAAGTCACCTACACCCTCTGCACCTAGGTTAGTTGTTGCAAAAATGATTGAGTCTTTGTGTAGTTTCTTAGTACCCATGGTACGCTCTAACATCATACGCATCATGCCGTTCTTAACACTTGGGTTCGCCTTACCGAACTCGTCAATCATTAAGATGATTGGTTTGTCATGGTGAATACCCATCTCCTCATTGGGCACGAACCTTACATACTGTGCATCGTCACCCATGTCGAGTATCTTCGGCATCATCAAGTCACCTAAGTCCTTGGTTGTACAGTCGAAGTAGCATGGTGTGTGGGTTGGTAACTTCTCTGCCAACATCTTAAGGATAGATGATTTACCTGTACCCATGTGACCTACCACCAATGTAGTTAGTAGATGCCCTGTCGCTAGTATTGAATCAACTGCTTCGGGGATTGTTTGTGCAAATAAACGCTCTGCGGTTTGGATAGCTTTAGCCATTTGAAATTCTCCTGTTATATAAAAAACAAATTAAGATGTAGTCGGTCGACTACGGATTACCAACTGAACTCTTTGAGTAAGGCATCGACCTTACCCTTCACATCGTGACGTAACTCGTCATCTTCTCTTAGTGCATCGGGTGTTACGCCGAGCATTGCATCTTCGATCTTTTGTTTCGCCCGCTTCATGTCGGGGTCGTTTGTAATGTTGAACTTATCCAATAGGTCACACATCTCTACCACATTGGTGACCAATGTATTCCTAAAGATTTGTTTGTCATTACCTGCTAACTTGTTGCTCATGTTCTTGAGTGCATCGTGCATACGCTCCCATGGTTCACGCATCGCTTGCTCTAAACACTTGGTGTAGTGCTCCTCGTATCGTTGCTTGATAACTTGTTGTGCTTCGTTGTTGATGTCCAGTCTAAAGTCGCCCGCATCGGGTAGTGGTATTTCACAGAATCTAAATCTGAACTTGTCACGCACAACTGCCACCTCGGGGTAATCATCTGAGCTGAACAATGAGCCGAGCTTTACCCTTGCACGATTGACCAGTACATGGTAGTCATTCAAGAACTCATCGACTAATCGGTTGAACTCGTTAGCCATGCCTGACATCTCCTTCACATAGTTAAAGTACAAAGATGTTGGTATGAGTCTTAGCCCTGAATCTGACCACGGCATTGTGGAGTGGTAGTGCAAAGTTCTAGCGTTACCTGCAAACTTCTGTATCGCTTCGAATGTCGGCTCGTCTGCAAATAACTTTTTAGAGTAGTTGCCCGCCCTTGTGGTAGTTTGTTTGGCGGTGTCGATCTCCTTGGATACGCCCTTGTCGAACTTACGTCCTGTCCAAACACTAATGTTTAACTCAACAAGCATTGCTGAACTGCTGATGCTTGGTACTGATGTAGTCGGCAGACTACAAATTGAACTTGTTGTTTCCATTTCGTTTTCCTTTATAAAAATTTACTAACACATTACTAACTCACAATACATATTCTAACACAAGATGATACATAAGTCAAGTATTTACTATACTTTAATAGCTTTTGTTAAGGTATGATAGCTAAGGCATCACCAATCGCATCGCCACTAAAATCAAGTTCAAGTACCCTTCGTACATATATGCGGTAGTTAAAGTTGTCCATCATCCCACCTTGTTGCTCCTCGATGTCGTTAGACTCCTCGCCTATCCGCACGAACTCGTACCCACAATGCTCAGGGAACCTCTCAACGGCAAACTCCATGAGCCATGTGTGCGATTGAACATCGGGGTAAGACTCATACCACTTAACATCATATGCGGTGAAGTTAACCTTGAATACCTCGCTTATTTCGTTGCACTCGATCTGACACTCCTTGAGTGCTTTGACCTCCTCGCCACCCTTGACCATGACAAGTGCAATGAACTGATTGAGTGTGTCTTTGTTTTCGAAGTGAATCGAATACGCTACGTCTGATCTATATCCCATAATTTGTCCTCCTAGAGTGAAAGAAAGTTGTTCTGCTGTGCGTCTCATACTCTCGGCTAATGCCTTGGTATATTCCTCGCCAATTTGATGCCAGTTTTTATTCGCCATCGGCAAGCCCGCCAAACTTTGTTCTCGGCATCGTCAAGAATAGGCGGTCTTCGTCCATGGATTGCAAGTGGACTTCGGTGTCTGTCCAATACATCACACAGTAACGTCTTTTCTGAAAACGTATGATCTGTCCCGTTAAGCTAGTCATTTGAACTCTCCTCTAATTTCTTAATTGCATCGACCATGTGGTTGCGAGCTTCGTCATTGTGTAATAGGTGCAAGATCATTAGATGTCTCATATGTGCATGGTATCGGTAATAAACCGCAAGAACTGTGGCTACTACGCACCACACCCACAAGAACAACTCACTCAAACTAATATCTATTTGCATATCGCCTCCAATAATAAATAAAACACAAAACCCCACGATACTAAGGCAAGGACTACGTTCACAATGCCCTGTAATACTTTATCTTTAAGTTGTTGACTAATCATTTAATTTCCACCCATAAGTTGATAACTGCATTTGTCCTGCCATGTCGAACTTATCATCGAATAAGTCGTTCAAAGTTCTCGCCTGTTTGTACGTCAGCCGTTTAAATTCAATGCGTTGTTTGTCTTTGAATTCGGCATGGAATGTGTAGGTGTCTTTTTTTGTAGTCGGTTGACTACATTGTGCATCCCACATATCTATTGTTTTGTTGTCTACGTCTTGCTTCATTTGACTAACCCTCCCTTGGTGTTGATGCCGATAAGGTCTTCACGATTGAAACACGCTATGTAGTTGGACTTGTGCATGGGCACGACTGTGAACTTACGTCTCTTGGCTTCGTACTCGCCACACAGTAAGCATAAGTGATAACCTGCATCCCACCGCTTGTGAGCTACATCATCGCCACAAGTTGTACAAAGATGTTTGTATGTCTTACTCATGTTGGTTGTCCTCCATAGGTTGGTCGGATATTTCGGCTTCAACCTCCTCACCCAGTAAACGCATGGCTTCCATGAGGTAGATGTGTCCATAGGCATAGTTGCGCCTGTGCATTGATTGTTCGGATTTGCGTAAGCAATCCATTGCGTTGATGTAGTCACCTTCTGTCATAACGATTCTCCTGTTAAGATGTTTAATACAATGTAGTCGATCGACTACACTTTGCAGGGGTAAGAACAATATGTTCTAAACAATTCCCACCTACAATACATATTATAGCACAACAAGGTATCAAAGTCAAGTAAATAGTGATGTTTTATGGTAAGTTCTAATTTGTACTAAGTTATATTATTAAATAGTATATTGTTCTAATGTTCGTTTTTAGGGGGGTATTGTTCTTTTTGTAAGTTGTTGATTTTGCGAATATGTTCGTATTGTTCGATTTGTTCTTTAAAAAAAAGTATATGGGTTTTAAAAACGAAAAAGAATGGAATCTGCGTTTAGGCTCTGCCAAAACTGGTTTCAGAAATTTATAGACATGGTGTGTCAAAACGCAAGAACAATACGAACAAATCGAACATTCCTTTAAAATCAACAACTTACGTGCGAACAATATGCCCGAACAATACAGATCAAAACCGAACAAATTGAAACCGAACATTGTAATACTAAAGTGTCGGAACAAATTGAAAACGAACAATATACTCGTTAACCCTAATATTGTTCGGTAGAACAAATCGACCCTGTGCTCTACGCTAACGAAAAACACTGGTATCAATATGTAGTCGCTGACTACATTGTTCGGTAATATGTTGTGGGTGACAAGGCCGAACCGACTGCGAAACTATGACCCTGTGCTCTACGCTAACGACAAACACTGGTATCAATGTAGTCTATCGACTACATAGTAAGATCTTTTATAGATAATCAGGACGAAAAAAAACCCCAGGCAAAGCCCAGGGTATAAAGTACAGACGAAAAAAAACCCCAGGGTTTTAATCCTAGGGTTTGAGCTTACTAATTAGTTAGTAGATAAAGGCATTTTGTATTTGCTCTCAATAACTTGCAAGGTCTTAATATCTGTACTAACTCCGATTTCAGGGTTAGTCATAGCTTGCATAGTTCTTATAGCTAGATCAAGATACCATGCTACTTGTGCCTTAGCATCTTTTGGTTTCTTACCTGATTTGGGTAACTGTGGGCCTTTTGTCTTATCATCGATCAATTCACTATCTTCCATTTTCTTAATGTGAGTGACAATCTTAGAATAACGTGAAGCCTTTTCAGTCTGCACAAATCTACGAGTAACTAACTCGGCTTCTGAACATTTAGCCTTATCCTTTTGGAATATAGCTAGTTCAGTTTTAGTGAATGACTGTAAAACAATCGCTTCAACTTGCCCGATTACGGTTTCAACATTAGAAGCCTTGTTAGACTTATCTAGCATCGCACTTGTAATTCCGTCTGCAATACACGCATCACTTGCCTTCTTCCATTTGGCCTTTGCTGTGTTGTCTGCGTTGAGTGCATCGAGCAAAGCCTTAGAAGAACTAGAGGAAAGAACAGTTACTGTTGACATAATAAACTCCTATTACCAATTAAGCGCATCGATCAAAGCGCCTTGCATTTCCTAATCGGTGACCCTATTGTGGCCGAGTTGTCATAGGTTGTCAATGGATAATAAAATTAAATAACATTTAATAAACTTTAATAATGTAGGCGATCACCTACATTTTACCTAGGACAGATCGAGCACCCCACACCCCCTTTTTTTCGTTAAGGTTCCATATCGGCTGTAGGTTTGCTATTTCGCACGAGCAATTACTAAAATTTTGAGTTTGGAAAACACCCCCCTTGTCTTTTATAGTACCCCCTAGCAAAAAATTTTTTTGTATATATAATTAGAGTCGAAGCGGTTTTGCGGGTTAGCGCCGCAATGGTAACCTCCTTGAATTTGTTGAACACACACTGCTTTATGTGAGCCGCTTCACCCTGTCTGGACATTAGACATGCAAATACATATTGAACCCGATGTTGGGGTCCCGCTACCGAACGACGATTCGGATATTGAGGATTTCATCAGTCGTGCAGAAGCTGCCTGTGAGACAGCTAAACATCTTGGTCTGGATACCGATCCGACACAGGACGACTTAGCCGTTGCTGAAACAATTGCATATTCAATGGCGGAAGACCCAGTTGCGGCAAATAAAAAACTAACTAATGCCAAAGCGTCTAAGCTAAGACCTGCAACGTACTATGCAGTGGACGGCATATTAAAAGAATTTGCTCTAAAAGTAGTTGATAACGCAGCTCAGATTCGCCAGGTTGTAACTAATAAATTAATTCTTGAGACAGAAAACCCAGATCCCCGCGTGCGG
>Ga0007806_1000698_pt1 | contig 10876 bp, 13 predicted proteins | sample CryBogCBE18Aug09_FD_71192 | JGI IMG/M metagenome (GOLD analysis project Ga0007806, IMG submission 71192) | Freshwater microbial communities from Crystal Bog, Wisconsin, USA - CBE18Aug09 | ecosystem: Environmental > Aquatic > Freshwater > Lake | place: Crystal Bog, Wisconsin, USA | collected...
TGGATGTGGTTTTAACACTACAAAAATTTTACCAATTGTATCTTCGCAGCCTGGGTGATCAAAGGGTTGTTCCATCATTGCGTTTTCTTTTAGGCTTTTTTTCTTAGGTTCATTTATATGTAAAGCAGCTAAATACTTATCCAACGCTTTTTTAGTACCTTCAGTTTCACCAACCTTCTTACCATGCTTATATACAACGTACTTATTTCCTACTTTTTTATGAGTGTATGGCATACCTATTCGTTTTCTTCTTTATAAATATCTCGCTTTTTCAGTTCAGCAATTTGATCTTTTACTTGTTTGTACAGGGATTTTTTATCTCCACCACCCCACTTTTCCACCTCTCCCATCTCAGAAACAAAAGTATCATTTTGGTCGATCCAAGTATCTAAAGCTTGTTCTAAGTAGTCTAATTGAGCATCCTTGTTTGAGTTCATGATATTTGAACTATATTCATCCCACTTTCCTTCCATTTTTATCTTGGATTCCATCCTAGAAACACAATCAATACACATCTGGTGAATAGCCCACATTTTTTTATTGTATTCGTGGACTTTCATTACTTCACCACATTTAGGACAGCAAAGTGGTAGTAAAACTAGTTTTTTAATTTCATCTAGTTTGGTAATACTTTGTTTTAATCCATTTTTAATAGTCCATTTCTTACCGTTTTCTTCCCAAACTTCTCCTTCCTCGTGTTTCTGCACTTGCTTCTCCCATCCAGTTTGAATTTGAGTTCTTTCATCTGCTTTATCAGTTAGGATGTTTCGCATTCTAGTAACATCCCTTTTTGTAAATTCCCTTTTTAGGTTACTTTCCATAACAACTATTTAGATATTTGATATAACTTTTTTATATGTTTTGCATATTTAATTAGACTTTTTAGTAATTCTTTTGATTCTCCCTCAGTTCCTAAATCCATAGCATTCTTTAATCCTACTACCATCTTACGAATATAGAAAAGTTTGGGGTCTGGGTTAGGTAGGGTCTTCTTATCGATCACAGTGTAGGTTGTTGCGTTGTGTATTTCACCACTTTTACCATGTGCTGTGATTGAAATTTTCTTATAACCACCTTCTTGCTTATCTAATTTTGGTATTTCACTTTCGTCTATTGAATAAATAATCCCAAATACTCTACTGCCTGGGGATTTAATGATGTCTGCAACAGAACTATTATGATCTCTTTTTGCTATTTTATCAAAAGCTAGTTTGTAATCGTTTACCCATGCAAGCTCAATAGCCTTTGCAGTCTTGTAATTTGCTTCAAACTCAGCAATATCCATGTTACTTCCGTAGGCAAAGTATTTAATATCCTCCATGCTGTTTTTTTATTACTCTGAAGGTATCACTAGTCGCCATTAAACTATAATCAGAAGGTAGATTTTTCTTTAAATAGGCTGCGTATATTTTAGCTCGTCTTTTATCATCCTCACCACCGGTCTTAATTGGACGAAAATACATGGCCTCAGGTTCAACTTTCTTAATAAAATCATTTGCAATATCTACAATTGTAGATAAAACTCTTAAAAGAACTCCTTCATTAGTATCTAATTCAGGGTGATCTACTGTATTGAAGGATAGTTCGTACATTCCGTCTTCTAGATTGGCTATTCCAACAGAGTATTTATGTTTACTAGTATTGAAAGAATAAAAATAATTACCGTCATCATCATCACTTTCAAAATGCCATGGAAATTTCGTTTTAGTTCCTTCTCCTATTTCATTTAAAGAGTGTGGTTCATCTAAATCGTATACACTTAAATTAAGTTTACCATAATCTCTCATTATAATACCAGCCATTGCATTAGCTTCGTTTTCAATCTCACTTCCAGTATTACCTGATCCGTCACCAATCATATTTAACTCTTTCTGTCTATGATGAGTTAACTCATGTGCTAAACTTCTGCAGATATCTGCTAAATTTCTGTTTAAAGAGACCACTTTAATTGAACCGTCATTTGGGTCGTACGCACCAAAAGATCTATTTTGTTCAACAAAAGACTTATCATTTACCAAATTAATTTTAGGTAGTGATTGTATGTTTAATTCCTTTTTGCAGAATTTAAGAAAGTCTTTTAGTGTATCAAGCTTCTTCTGGTTCATTATCTTGTTTTACTTTTGATGCTAGCATTCTAAAAACCTTAGGTGCAACACCTCTATTATAAGCAGCTTCTGGTATAGTTTCTGCAAATTTTTCATAATCACCACTGCTTAACGTATTTCTCACGTAAGGGGCTGATACAATACCTGCTTTTTCCTGTACTTGGATTGCTTTTACTCTATCCCCAAATTGATCTTGAAGTGATTTCACATATTGTGCGTCGTCAACTTCATCATCCCCTTGCGCAACATACACTGTATGTACGTTTGGATAGTTTTCCAAGTAGTGAATAATACTAACAATAGGAGATTCATCAGTAGAAATTGTAACACCTATCTTGGGATTTGGTTCTGCTTTAAGATACATATTCCAAATCATTAAAGAATCTTCAGGAGTAATACCATCAATAGGTTTTTTGCTAATAATAACTTCAACTTTCTTTACATAATCTCTGCTAGCCAAATTTTTGGCTGCTTCATAATGTCCTTTGTGTGGTGGTTTAAACTTACCTGGGTAGAAACAAGGACCTGGTTCATTTATAATGGCTTCAGCCAGTCTTCGGCCAAGTAATTCAGCATTAATCATATGCTAATAAATATCTACCCTTTGATTAGCTGAGCATTTTCGACCATTTCTTTTGTTTCTTTGATGTAATTAGCTGCTACTTTCACTTTTTCTACCATATATTCAGCTTCTTTTTCATCTCTACTGAACCTAAATACAAACATTTGATACCTAGAATCAACTCTAGGATCAAAACTAATAAAATCACACCATTGAGCCTCAGCACAAATCATGTTAGAAAGACATTGATAGTAGTAATTTGAAGCTATTTTCTTAAAATCTTCTGCTGTTTTAATGAGTCCATGCTTAAAATGATTAGCAGAATTATATGGACATTTTACTTCAATAATACCATCAGGTGGTACTAAACCATCCGGAGAACCACCAAAGTAATCTCCAACAGGAATGAAGGAAGCTTTGTTTACTTGTAAATTAGTTCGCTCTGTGTACTTTTCAATAGCCAAAGGTTCAAGTTCAGTACCCCATTCTAGAGCAGGACCTTGAGCTAACTGTGCAAATCCACCATAAAGTTCAGATACTTTTTCAAGTAGGTAGGTTTTTGCAGTGTCGGTTAAGTCGTTTACTGTTTTACCTCCCATTATCTTATGAATTTCTGAGCTTGTTATTTTTCCTTTTCTAATTTCAAACCATTCTTGCGATCTTTGCTCCACTATGTTCTTGTCTATCATATTTTACTTTTACAATTTTCAAAATGCCATCTTTTCATTATATTTAAACCCCCTTCTTGAGAACAGTACGGACATTTTACTACTTTCCATGTAAAATCTCTTCTCTCTTTATTTAACTTACAGCTAGTTTCATGTCTATGTAAGTTACCTAAGCTAATCTCCTTATTACAAAAGTTACACTCTGTTTTCTTTTTAGGAATCCCCTTTATCGTCTTACTTAGATTAGGTCTTAGTATAGGATCTCTATTAGGATTAGCTCTACAACTTCTTTCATGTCCTCCTCCTCCGTTTAATCTACCGCAGTACTGGCATTTTGTTTTTTCTCTAGGTTTATTTAGCCAGGGTTTAGGCTTTCCTAAAGTCTTTTCGCTAATACCTTTTTTTATTAACTCTAACTCTTCCGTAGAAACTTTCATTCTTGAAGCAATAACACCTGCTGCTTGATAATCTTTCTGCTTCAGATGTAAAGTATAATGTTCTTTTACGGATAAACACATTAAATTATTAATAGAGTTATTTTTTCTGTCTCCATCAATATGATGTATTTCATACTTTCTACCGTTTTCATCTACAGGAATAGGCCCGTTTTTCTTTTCCCATATCTTCCTATAATCCATTTAGTTCTTTATTATAAATATCTCTAGTTCGTTGTTCTATTATCATAATTGCATTTTCTTAAGTAGCAGGTCACCAAAAGTAAGCTGCTTTGCATGGTGTAAATATTTTGTTACTTGTTCAAAACCTATTTCAGATGGATCCTTGCCCTCTAATTCAATCAAATAAACGTCTTTACCAAGGTCTATTAATTGTTTGGCATAATCTATCGATTGTTTTAATGCATCGTTATCTAGCGCCAAATAAACCGTTTTAACATCGCTTTGTACTAATTTCATCATTAATGCTTTTGGTATAGTCTTACCAAATAAAGGAATTGCATTGCGTTTTAGAGCAATAGCATCAAAAATACCCTCACAAAGTATAACCGGTACTTTCCAGTTAATGAAGTACTCAAAACCGATTAAATCGTTTTTATTACAAGAAGGTGCATTATATTTTTTAGTTGGGTCTTTCTCAAAGGATCTAGATATGAAATAATTTAATCTTCCATTCTCGTTATAGGAAGGAATTACGATAGAATTTCGATATTTACCAGTTTCACAGTAACCTATATTATACTTTAATATATCAATATCAGTTAAACCTCTTTTTTGAATGTAGGACTTAGCTTGTCTATATGGAAGTTTGGTGCTACTCTTAGTTAGAGACTCAAATTCCTTAGGTAACTCTACAATTTGGTAAGTCTTATCCTGTTGTTCTCCTTTTCCATCTGGAAAATAAGATCGTATTTCAGCAATCTGTTCAGACGTGGCATGTAGTTTTTTGAGTAAATTTACTAGACTTCTACCTTTAGTAGCAGGTTGACAAGTCCAACAATTGTAAAATCCTGTGCTTGGATCTACCTCTAGCTTAGGTTTATGATGCTTGCAAAACGGACAATAAAAGGCATAATTACCTTTTGTAGAAGGCTTAGATTTGCCTATAACTTTATGTAGTAATCCTAGTACTAAATGCTTGTTTTCCATTAATACTAATTATACTGAATTATTCTGGAATAACCAAATCTTTTCTGAAGTAAATAAAAGAAATAGATCTCCCTAATTTCTTTATCCCTATAAGCTTATTATGCTTAATATTTTCACAGATATTGCTCGAAGATATACCGTAGTGTTTTGATGCTTCTTTTAGAGAGTCAAATATTAAATTATCTTCTACGCACTTTATAGACTTTCTTGCGTTCGGTTTAACAATTCCACTACTAACTCCTACGAGGTCTTCTCTTCTATCATACTCTTCTTTAGTAACTGAAAAAGTATTACCTTCTAAATCTTTACATATTACTTTTCCTTTAAGCATCTCTCTCATATGCTGTGTATGTTCTTCTGTTCTCTTATACCTAAGCCCGCACTTACTGGGATTATCTTTTAAAAATTGAGAATGTCCGGGTCTTTTTTTGCCGTAGTTTGGATGCTCTTTTCCTGGTTTAGAACCTCCGCTAGCCATTGGATGTTCCATCATGTAATAAGGCTTTCTGTAAAACAAGTCTAGTAGTTCTTGTTCTTTTTTATACCCTTCTTCTCTTGTTGGAAACCTGTAAAGCTCTACTATTTTAAAAACATTGTACTTATTGTAAGTCCTCTGTAAGAATTGATTATAATGCTTGTTTTTAACGAGTAGATTTAAATGATGGTACCTTCTTTCCTCTAAGTCGTGTGTAGATCCTATCTGCTTATAGGGACCTATCCGTATTTCGTAAACTATTCCTATCATACTAATAAATAGTAAAGAACTTACCTAAAATGTTAAATCTCCCTTATAAAATTTTCCTAAAATTGTATCGTTATAGGATTTATCAGTTAAAAGTACCTCATTTACGCATTGAAAATGTACTTCCCAATAAGTTAATTGTTTCTTATTAAAACAAAATTTAAGTATCTCTTTTCTAAAATCAGCTAAGCCGTTATCTTTAATCTCTTGTAAAATAGTTTTATTAGATCCCCAGTAATCTAACCAATTTGATTCGGATATTACTCTTTTTGAAGTAGGTTTTCTACCAGGACCAGTTTGTAAATTAAGTTCAGCTTTGGTTAACTTCTTTTTTACATTTGAAAATAAAGATTTTCTACCGATGTAGAACTTACCAGTTCGGATATTTGTTATTTTGTATACAAATCCTACGCAATTTGGAGGAAATTTATCTACTGAATCGTAGTGTATTATCTTTCCGTTTTCGTAAATAAACCATGCTTCTGACATAAAATTAATTTAAGAATCCCATTTAACAATAAAAGTCATATCTGTATTAGATGGGATTGGGTAAGGGGTTGCTAATTTACCAACCACTAAAAGTTCATTTGCTTCGTTATACAACCCAATTGTCGTTGTGTACGGACGAAAATCTGAACCTGTTATGTTATCAGTCAAAGTGCCATCCGTAATTCGACCACTTCTGTTTATTTGACCGTAAGGTGCAAAAATAGGTAGAGAGCCAGAACCACTTATATAGCTAACATTAGCAAAAACGGTAGGATTTTGTGAATAATTAAAATCATTTTCAGAAACTCTACACTTTACTTCATTTTGATAAATGGTAGTTTCAGATCCTATTGTTAACGTATATGGTGTGTAGTTTATTGCTGCCATGATTATAAATACCTAATCTTATGTAAGATTAATTTGTATGCCGTTTGTGATGTTTGCCGCTGTCAATGAAATAGTGCCGTTTATAGCTGTTCCTGGATTTCCAGTAACTCCAGTAGGAGTTATTGTTGCTAGGGTAACACTGTCTATAATAGTTCCAAGAGTCACGGTAGTGGAAGAACTATTTTGTATAGTAAAGCTGTTGTTTCCTGTTGATGGAGCTGGGGTTCTACTTCCGATAGATAAACCTGTTGCTAGCGTCGCTGATGTAAACGGTGATACAGTAGATCCACCTATTTGTAGTGTAAAGCCAGATATACTACTACCATGGTTATTGTTGACAGTTACAACCATACTAGGGGTTGTTGGAGTAGGGGTTTGTGTAGGGGTTTGTGTAGGAGTTGGTGTAGGGGTAGAAGTTGGCGTAGGAGTAGGTGTAGTGGTTTGTGTAGGAGTTTGAGTAGGTGTTGGAGTTAATCCTACAGTCGGTGTACTAGTTAGAGTTGGTGTAGGGGTTGATGTAGGGGTGCGTGTAGGTGTTAAAGTAGGTGTTGCCGTTAAGGTAGGTGTTGGAGTAGCAGTATATGCTAGAATTGGAAGAGTTTGTGATTCTCCATTACAATAAGGACTTAAATTAACTACAATAATAGTGGACGCATTTACTGGAACTGGAAAGGTTATTCCGGTTTGCAGTGCTCCAGCACTTACATTACTTGCAATTGAATAACTGGGATCAATAACATTATAGTACACATTAAACGGTCCCGAGTTTGCTCCAACTGAGGTTGCTTGTAGTGTTTGATAGACTGCCATGGTTATAAATATCAGTTTTTGCGTGTTTTTATTCAAAAACACAGAGGGCTTTACTTTTTAATGATATATAACATCTTTAAAAACATTCCTGTAATCATAGTCAATTAACTCTCCTTCTTGTCTTAGATCATTAAAATACTTTTCAATGTGGATTTTATTAGGTCCGGCAAAATGAAAAAACAAACCGTTTATTGATTCTTTTTGATTTAAAGGAGTCCCTGGATCGTAAAAACGCATTATATTATTTTCATGTCTTGTTATCAATACTCTATGGTCACATTCTGGACATATCATTGTAATAAATGACATTTGCATTTGATCAGGTAAGGTATCTGTTATAGTGCATCCAGAATAGTTAACTTTTTTATTCGCAGTAATTAATCCATACAGTAATCTCTTTGTCCAGGGTGTGTTTTTAAATAGATAGACACCACCATTAGGATATTTTCCATCATAGTAGTTCTCCGGGCCAACACAATCCAATCCCATAACAACATCTTTATCTAAAGCGTTTATTCTTTGTAAATAATCTTCAATACTTTTATCTCTACTATAAAAACTTACATCTGTGTCTAATATGCATATGTAATCGTATTCGTTGGTTTGAAGATATTCCAAAGCTTTAACAAAAGAGTAAAACTTGGCGTGACCAATATTTCCCAAATCATTAATTTGTATATGAGTAGCTTGGTCATAAGTATAGTCTCTGAACTCTTGAGATAGTTTATATTCATCAGATAGAAAGTGAATAGAGTGGCTATATTGATGAAGATCACACCATTTTTTTAATACACCTGTTAAAATAATTATGTTTTTATACTCATCATCTCCGTGAGCACGCCTTAAAAGTTTTTCATCGTATACCTGTAGTATTAAAGTTTTCATTATGCTCAACAGTTTTTGTATTTAATTTTCACGTCTTTCTTCTCGTGGATAATGTTCAAAACGGTTATGTTCGGTTGGGGTAGCTAACAAAATACCCGGTTTTATATTGCCTTTTGCAGTTTCTTGGTAAATGTAAGACATCCATGTTTGTTCGTAGGGATATGCCCACTTTGTATCTAAAAACATTTTCTTATTACCCTTTTTTGAAACAACCTGTGGCCAGTTACAGTAATAAATTTCACCTATTGCATAAGGTAGTCCTTTAAAAGATTTAATATGGTGGTATTTTAAATAAGAGGCTTTTTCAACGTCGTTATCATTTTTAATAGGATTTTCAGGAAATAAATTTGCTCTGACGTCAGCAGGTATATTATGCCATGCCCATTGTTTTGTATTATCACCAAAAAATTCACTAAAATTCCATTTCAAAAAATCAAACTGTTCGTTCCAAGCTATTTGCATCATGGTGTTATAGAAATCGGCAATTTTTCTTCTAAATCCGTTTCTGCAAAATTCATCTGGTCCGTTATAAAAAAACATATCGTCTTCAAAAAAGAAATGGTAGTCAAATTGATTTTGATCTGCATGTTCAGCACAAAATTGTCTTCCCCCACATATTCCAATATTATCCTTTTTAATTTCTTCAAAACCATACTTAGCACATAAAGTAGCAAATGCTTCATCAGTATTGCGATCAGTAGAATTATTTAGTAAAAATTTTTTTGGTTTATCTAAGAAATTTCTATCGTAGTGCTCAAAAGATTTGCATAAAGTTTCAAATTGAGTAGGAAAATTATAAGCAATGACGTAGAGAGCTGTATTATCTATACTAGAATTGTTTACAGTACTTTCTTTTTTTACTTCTGTTTTTACTTCTAAAATATCCTGTTTGAGATTTTCAAAAAATAAACTTAATAATCCATTTGCTTCTATTTCATAATACTGAAACAACTCTGGGTATTTATACAACATGATAGTAAAAATAGACTCCTCGGTTCCCATATAACCACTGTCTAGAGTAGTACTAAGTATATCGTAGTAAATTTGATTTGCTTTTTCAATTGAATCTTTTGGACCACCAAATATACCTCCCCTAGCAACTTTATCAATAAGTCCTTGTGCATAATTACACATAGGATCGTAGGAAAATCCATGTATTTCAACCTTACCGTCGTAAGGAAAGCATACAAAACTAAACTTATCAAAGTATTTTTTTAATTTAGAAATTACTTCATCGTGGTAAAAGTATCCTGAGTGTACTGTATTGGTAATCCCTGCGTCTATCCATATTAAATGTGTGGAATTAAAAGAGTCTAGTATTCTAGCGTCATTTAGTAAAAACATTTTGGACATTACAAGAGGATTGTACCATTCAAGTCTTGCTTGAGTACTTTGAGGCAACCACCCTGCTTGGTTAAACCATTCAGGTTTTTGTCTTATTTCTTGAATTTTATTATATAAATTTTCATTTTGTTTAAACCAATTTAAATCTCTTACTATAACTTGAGTGTTAGCTTTATCTCTACGCTCCCATATAAAATTTTCATACTCTTTTTGAATGTATATAATTAAATTATCTGGGGTTTTTAGTAAATTTTCAAAGCATTCCAAGTAGTGCTTGAAAGATCGGTTCCATCCCTCCTCTAAATTGGATCTACCTATATCCCATAGTCCTGTTACTAAAGTAACATTATTATGTTTTTGATTGTTTGGTAATAGATAAAGATCCTCTCTTATATTTAAGTCGACATTATTTTTATAGTTATTATACAAACAAAAATCATCTAATATTTTTTTAGACTCTTCATATGTATATTTCATCCACCAATTATTTTCAAACTGAAAAATTGGTTTAATTTCCAATTCTTTAACAGTTTCTTTAAAACCTCTTAAAACCAATAAATCTTCGGTTTCAGTATCTATTTTAATAAAATCAATTTTATTTAAATTATACCTACTTCTAAGATTATCAAAACTGTTTGCTTCTAATGTACTACTATCGTTATAGTTTATAAATGACAAACCTAAATTAAAAAGATCAGTTTCGGTATTATTTTCAATATGCCAATTAAAGGAAGTTGAGTTCAAATCATATTTTCTAACTCCATCAGATAATGCAATGTTTTCAATTATAATATTATCCCTCTCCTCATATTTCTTTTTTAGATATTCGAATAGTTCTGGGTGGGGCTCGAATAAAATGGCTTTTTTAATATCAAGATTTGAATTTAATAAATCAAAAAATTTACCACTGTTAGCACCAACGTCTACTATCGTTAAGTCTTTTTCATTTTTAAGTAATCTGATGACACGATTAGCACAAGTTATTACATGATTTATTGATAAATCATCCCATTTTTTTATTAAATCTAAATTACTCATTTTATTTTTTTACTACTACACCAAGTTCAGAACCTGCTTCTGTTTTAAAAATTTCTGTTGATGCAATATAATCCTTTAAATTACTAAAATTATAATAGTCGCTATCAAAAGTACCATTCACATTAAAACCTTCTATTAACTGCGTCATAGACTTTTTATTAGGATCTCCCCATCCATACTGTGCATTTTTTTCGGAGTTACTAATTTCTTTATCTGTTTGTAAATCTTCAACTACATAAACT
>Ga0007806_1000715_pt1 | contig 10757 bp, 10 predicted proteins | sample CryBogCBE18Aug09_FD_71192 | JGI IMG/M metagenome (GOLD analysis project Ga0007806, IMG submission 71192) | Freshwater microbial communities from Crystal Bog, Wisconsin, USA - CBE18Aug09 | ecosystem: Environmental > Aquatic > Freshwater > Lake | place: Crystal Bog, Wisconsin, USA | collected...
TGGGGCAACCCATCCCTGCCAACGCTCCGCCCCATCGCTTCGCGCAACAGGGACTCGGCTATGTGCCCGAAGAGCGCCGCATTTTCACCGACCTCAGCGTGTTGGAAAACCTTCAATTGGCCGTTTCCTCGGTTTCCCAAAGCGGCCCTGCTCGGCACACAGACCCCAGTCATTCCGTTGAGTCCACCCCTTGGAATTTAGAGCGCGTCTTTGCTGTCTTTCCCCTTTTGTTGCCCCTGCAACACCGCCCCGCCGGCTTACTCAGTGGCGGTGAACAACAAATTTTGACGGTGGCGCGCACCTTGATGGGCAACCCCCAAGTGCTGCTGCTGGACGAGCCTTCTGAAGGTGTGGCCCCCCAAGTGGTGGCTCAAATGGCCGAGGTCATTCAGACCTTGAAGTCGGCGGGCGTGGGTATTTTGCTGTGCGAACAAAACGCGGCTTTCACCGCCCTTGTCGCCGATCGCCACCTTTGGCTGGACAACGGAGTGCTGCATGCCCAGACCGCCAACTAACGAGCCCGCGGGCACCGAGAACGCCAACCGCTTTGTGCCTGAGCTGGGCACCTACCCGGTGTTTCCCCCGCTGACGCAGGCCTGGCCTCGCCATTCAGAAGCGCCGGGTTTGTTGGCCATCGGCGGCGACCTCAGCGTGGCCCGACTGAGCGAGGCTTATCGACAGGGCATCTTTCCCTGGTACAGCGCGGGCCAGCCCATTTTGTGGTGGTCGCCCGACCCGCGCATGGTGTTGAGCACCGCTCATTTCAAATGGCACCGCAGTTTGCGCAAAACAGTCGACCGTTTTTTGCTGAGTGGTCAGGGCGAAGTTCGATTCGATGGTGCTTTTGAGCGCGTTATTCGTTCTTGTGCCCAAGCGCCTCGAGAGGGCCAAAACGGCACCTGGATTTCTGAAGACATGATTCAAGCCTACATGGCCTTGCACCGCACCGGCGTCGCCCACAGCGTCGAAACCTGGTGGCAGGGCGAGTTGGTGGCAGGACTTTATTTGGTCAACTTGGGCCGCGCGGTGTTTGGTGAATCGATGTTCACCCGAGTCACCGATGGCTCCAAAATCGATTTATCGGCCTTGGTGGCTTTTTGTCGACGTCAGCAAATTGAGCGCATCGATTGCCAGCAACACACGCGCCATTTGGCCTCTTTGGGGGCGGCCGAAATTCCGCGCGATGAATTCAACGCTTGGCTAGAGAAAGCGACCCCGTTGCCCGCTCCGGTTTGGCAATTTGACGAATCCGACTGGCACGCGTTAAATTCAAAACCATGACCCAGCTTCATGAGCTCCCCCGTGAGCTTCCGCTTCAGGCGGTGCAGTTTTACGCCACCACGCCCTATGAGTGCAGCTACCTGCCCGACCACCAGGCCCGCTCCCAAGTCGCGACGCCCGGCCACTTGATTCAGGGGGCCGTCTACTCTGAGCTCGTGGCGGCAGGGTTTCGACGCAGCGGCGTCTACACCTACCGCCCCTACTGCGATGGCTGCCGCCAATGCCAAGCGCTGCGGGTTCTGGCGGCCGAGTTCAAGCCCTCACGCAGTCAAAAAAGAGCCCTGAAACAGCACCAACAGCTGATCGCCAACCCGTTGGAGCTGGGTTACTCGCTGGAACACTACGAGTTGTACCAACGCTATCAAAATGCCCGCCACAAAGGGGGCGGGATGGACCAAGACAGCTCGGACCAGTACACCCAATTTCTGTTGCAAAGTCGGGTGAACTCCAGGCTGGTCGAGTTTCGTGAGCCGGACAGCAACGGGTTGCCCGGGCGATTGTGCATGGTCAGCATTGTCGATGTGCTGGAAGATGGGCTGTCCGCGGTTTACACTTTTTACGAGCCAGAGCCTCAAGCCAGCTACGGCACCTACAACGTGTTGTGGCAAATCGAGCAGGCCCAAAAGCTGGGACTGCCCCATGTTTACCTTGGCTACTGGATTGAGGCCAGCCCGAAAATGAGTTACAAAATTTTGTTCAACCCACACCAAATTTTGGTCGACGGGGATTGGCAAAATAATTTCACAAAGTAAAATTTAGCTTTATCCTTCGAAAAATGGTCAAGCGCGAAACAGCCCCTTCACTGCCGCCCAGCATCCAAGTCATTGAGCGCATGTTCAATTTAATTGATGTGTTGGCCTCGCGTGAAGAAGCCATGTCACTCAAGGAAATCAGCGAAAAAACGGGGCTGCATCCGTCCACCACCCACCGCATCTTGAACGACTTGGCCACCGGCCGCTTTGTCGATCGGCCTGAAGCCGGTCATTACCGCTTGGGCATGCGGCTCTTGGAATTGGGCAACTTGGTCAAAGGGCGTTTGAACGAACGCGACGCCGCCCTGGGGCCCATGCGCGAACTGCACAAATTGATTCAACAACCGGTCAATCTGAGCATGCGGCAAGGCGACGAAATTGTGTATGTCGAACGCGCCTACAGCGAGCGCAGCGGCATGCAAGTGGTGCGCGCCATTGGGGGGAGAGCGCCCTTGCATTTGACCTCGGTCGGCAAATTGTTTTTATCGGTGGACGACGTGAACAAGGTGCGCGCCTACGCCACCCGAACCGGCTTGAGCGGGCAAACCAAAAACTCCATTACCCAATTACCCGTTTTGGAAAGAGAGCTTTCCAAGGTGCGCCAATATGGCATGGCGCATGACAACGAAGAACTGGAATTGGGCGTGCGCTGCATGGCGGCAGGCATTCGGGACGATCAAGGGCATTTGGTGGCGGGCTTGTCCATCTCAGCCCCGGCTGACCGACTGGACGAAAGCTGGCTACCCAAGTTGATGGCCACCGCCAGCGAAATTTCAGCCCACTTGGGCTACCGTGCCAAACGCAGCAGCGATTAATAAGCTGCCTAATTAACTGACTTGTGCGTTAACCCGAGCCGCGGGGGTGGCAGGGTGATTGGCCTCCACCCAGCGCTTGACCCGCTCGGCATCGGCAATGCGGCTCAACTTACCGGTCGAATCCAAGAAGACCATGATGAGCTTGCGGCCGGCCACTTTGGCCTGCATCACCAAGCATTGGCCAGCTTCTGAGATGTAGCCGGTTTTTTGCACACCAATGTCCCAAGCTGGATTTTTGACCAAGCGGTTGGTGGTGTTGTATTGCAGGGTATGGTGGCCCACGTCGACCTGGTAACTGGGTGACGTGGTCAAGGTGCGCAAGGTGGCGTCGTCGTAAGCAGCGTTCACCAGCAAAGCCAAGTCGTGGGCGCTGGATTGGTTGCGGCTGGACAAACCGGTGGGCTCAATGTAGTGGGTGCTGCTCATGCCCAAAGTTTGTGCCTTGGCATTCATCAAACCGACAAAGTGTTCCAAGCCCCCCGGGAAAGTGCGCCCCAAAGCGTGGGCAGCTCGGTTCTCACTCGACATCAAGGCCAAGTGCAACAACTCACCCCGAGGCAAGGTGACGCCCACACGCAAGCGCGAACTGCTGCCCTTTTCGGTATCGACGTCGTCTTGGCTGATGGTGATGGGTTCGCTCATGTCCAACTTGGCTTCACTCAAAATGAAGCCGGTCATGAGCTTGGTCAGTGAAGCAATGGGCAGCACCGCGTGGTCATTTTTGCTGAGTAACACCTCATGGGTGTCTTGGTCAATCACCAGCGCCGCATTGGAGCGCAGGGCCAGTGGGTCTGGGGTTTTGTTCAAACCGGCGATTTGGCCAAAGCTGGGTTTGGTGGGGATCACCTTGCCAACGGCCTTGGAGATGGGGCGATGGGCCCGGGCTTTGCGCGCCTTGGCAGGCTGGGCTGTTGGGTTCGTCAGAACCGTCTGAGCCGTTTGGGTCGTTTGGGTTGTCGCGTCGGCGGCCTGGAGTTGAAAGGAAACGCTGGCTGTCAGGATGAAGGCCACCCAGCAGGCAAGGGGTTTGGCCATGGCGTTTCGTTTCATACAGAGAACTCCGTTGGACTTGATGAGTAGATTTTGATCGAAAAGTCAAATAAATTCAACGACTTGCTAAATTTATCTCGACTCCAAGTTCAAATTATAAAGCCCAATTTCCCCTGATCAGCCCTGCGCCGCCACCCGATCGGCTTTGGAGTGCAATTTATTCAAGGCACTCAAGTACGCCTTGGCGGAAGCGACCACGATATCGGGGTCGGAACCCACGCCGTTCACCACCCGCCCGCTGTTTTGCAAGCGCACCGTGACCTCCCCTTGGCTCTCGGTTGAACCGCTGATGGCGTTGACCGAATAGAGCACCATTTCAGCCCCGCTTTTGACGTGGGATTCAATGGCTTTGAGCGAGGCATCGACGGGCCCATTGCCCTCAGATTCGCTTTTGACCTCTTGGCCTTGCACCGTAAAAACAATCGACGCAGACGGTTTTTCGCCGGTTTCGCTGCGCTGACTCAAAGACACGAAAGCGAATTCATCGTTGTCAGCGGCCACGCTCTCTTCGCTGACCAAGGCCAAGATGTCTTCGTCAAAAATCTCGCTTTTGCGGTCAGCCAATTCTTTGAACTTGGCAAAGGCGTGGTTGATCTCTTGTTCGCTGTCCAAGCTCACCCCCAAGTCTTGCAAGCGTTGTTTGAAGGCGTTGCGGCCACTCAATTTACCCAAGACAATTTTGTTGGCCGACCAACCCACGTCTTCGGCACGCATGATTTCATAGGTATCGCGGGCCTTCAAAACGCCGTCTTGGTGAATGCCAGACGCATGGGCAAAGGCATTGGCGCCGACCACGGCCTTGTTGGGTTGCACCACAAAGCCTGTGGTTTGACTCACCATTCGGCTGGCCGCCACAATGTGGACAGGGTCAATGTTGAGGTCCAAACCAAAGTAATCGCGGCGGGTGCGCACCGCCATCACCACTTCTTCCAAAGAACAATTGCCAGCGCGTTCGCCCAAACCGTTGATGGTGCATTCAATTTGACGAGCACCGCCAATTTTGACACCGGCCAAGGAGTTGGCCACCGCCATGCCCAAGTCGTTGTGGCAATGCACCGACCAAATGGCCTTGTCGGAATTGGGCACACGTTCGCGCAAGGTCTTGATGAAGTTGCCGTACAACTCTGGCACCGCGTAACCCACGGTGTCGGGGATGTTCAGGGTCGTTGCACCTTCGTTGATGACGGCCTCTAAGACGCGGCACAAAAAGTCCACATCGCTGCGGTAACCGTCTTCGGGGCTGAATTCAACGTCAGCCACCAAGTTTCGGGCAAAGCGCACCGACTGCTTGGCTTGCTCCAAGACCTGCTCGGGCGTCATGCGGAGCTTCTTTTCCATGTGCAAGGCCGAGGTTGCAATGAAGGTGTGAATGCGGGCGCTGTTGGCGCCTTTCAAGGCTTCAGCAGCGCGGGCAATGTCGCGGTCATTGGCGCGTGACAAGGAGCAGATGGTCGAGTCTTTGATGTTGTTGGCGATCAGCTGCACGGCGTCAAAGTCGCCATTGCTGGAGGCGGCAAAACCGGCTTCGATCACGTCCACCTTCAAGCGCTCCAATTGACGGGCGATGCGCAGTTTTTCATCCTTGGTCATGGAGGCGCCGGGCGATTGTTCGCCGTCGCGCAAGGTGGTGTCAAAAATGATCAATTTATCGGCCATGGTTTTCTCCCAAAAAATCTTAAAAAAATAATCAACAAAAAAGCCCGCTGCGTTGAGGCTGGCGGGCTTGAGGTTCAGTGTGGAAAAAGTTAGCGTCAGCCCGCCTTGCTCAGTGCAAATGCCACTAGGGATAGCAGGGCGAAGGACATCAAAGCCACTTGTTGCAAACGGCGAGCAGCCACGGCATCACGCATAGCGATGGCCCGTGTGTTGGCAGGTCGTGAGTGGAAGGAGGACTTCATGGGCTTGACTCTATCACAAAATAAAACGCCTGTTTTTATTTGTGCAAACCTTCTTCGTCGGGCTCGTCGGTCGAGGTGCTGATGACGCTGACACGCAGGCCTTTGTAACGGCGCACGCCATAAATCACATAGCCACTCAAGGCATAAGCAATGAACAAGCCGAGCAGCACCACGGGAGGATAAATGTAGATGACCGAAATCAGCAAGGCGATCAAGACGATGACGGCGAAGGGCACGCTCTTTTTAATGTGAAATTCTTTGAAGCTGTAAAACGGCAAGTTGGTGACCATGGTGAGGCCCCCAAACAGCATCACCGAGAACGTGATCCAAGTCATTTGCGACCAAGTGAAGAAGGCATTCTCGCCGGGATGCACACCGGCTTCGGTGGTCACCCAAATCAAACAGGCCACCAGTGCAGCGGCGGCGGGGGAAGGCAAGCCCTGAAAATAACGCTTGTCCACCACCGCGGTGTTGACGTTAAAGCGCGCCAAGCGCAGGGCCGCGCAGGCACAAAAGACGAAGGCGGCAATCCAGCCCCAACGGCCCAAGCCTTTCAAGGACCACTCATAGGCAATCAAGGCCGGCGCGGCGCCAAAAGACACCATGTCGGCCAGCGAATCCATTTGCTCGCCAAAGGCGCTTTGGGTATTCGTCATGCGGGCAACTCGACCATCGAGGCTGTCGAGCACCATCGCATAAAAAATACCCAAAGCGGCTTGATCAAACTGCCCATTCATCCCCATGACGGTGGCATAAAAGCCCCCCGACAAGGCCGCCAGGGTGAATAAGTTGGGCAGCACATAGATGCCCTTGATGCGTTTCGGTTGGGCCGATGTGGCCCCCTCGTGCGCGCCCCCTTCCGCGTTCGACGCAAGGTCTGAACGGGTGGAAGGCGCAGGCACCTGGGAGGTCGGTTTTTCCGAATGTGGCATCAGGGGATCTTAGTTGCGGCTTTGGTCCACCAATTTGTTCTTGGCAATCCAAGGCATCATGGCGCGCAGTTGGCCGCCGACTTTTTCAATCGAATGGTCAGCGGTGTTGCGGCGGCGAGCGGTCATGCTGGGGTAGTTCAAGCGACCTTCTTGGATGAACATCTTGGCGTAGTCGCCGTTTTGGATGCGCTTCAAGGCGTGGCGCATGGCCGCGCGAGATTGGTCGTTGATGACTTCAGGACCGGTCACGTACTCGCCGTATTCGGCGTTGTTGGAGATCGAGTAATTCATGTTGGCGATGCCGCCTTCATAAATCAGGTCGACGATTAACTTCAGTTCATGCAGGCATTCAAAGTACGCCATTTCAGGCGCGTAGCCGGCTTCGACCAAGGTTTCGTAACCCATCTTGATGAGTTCAACCGCACCCCCGCACAACACGGCTTGTTCGCCAAACAAGTCGGTTTCGGTTTCTTCTTTGAAGTTGGTTTCAATGATGCCGGCTTTGCCGCCCCCATTGGCCATGGCGTAGCTCAAAGCCAAGTCACGGGCCTTGCCGCTCTTGTCTTGGTGCACCGCCACCAGGTGGGGCACGCCACCGCCTTGGGTGTAGGTGTTGCGCACGGTGTGGCCAGGGGCCTTGGGCGCCACCATCCAAACGTCCAAGTCAGCGCGGGGCATGACTTGGTTGTAATGCACGTTGAAGCCGTGGGCGAAAGCCAAAGAAGCGCCTTGCTTGATGTTGGGGGCCACGTTGTTGGTGTACACCTCGCCGATTTGCTCATCGGGCAACAAGATCATGACCACGTCAGCGGCCTTCACAGCGTCGTTGACCTCCATCACGGTCAAGCCGGCTTTGCCCACCTTGTCCCATGAAGCGCCGCCTTTGCGCAGACCGACCACGACCTTCACGCCGCTGTCGTTCAAATTTTGAGCGTGGGCGTGGCCTTGTGAGCCGTAGCCAATGATGGCAACGGTCTTGCCTTTGATCAGGCTCAGGTCACAGTCTTTGTCGTAAAAAACTTTCATACTTTTCTCCAAAAAATTTTGTTAAGTGGTCTTTTAAAAAGGTCAGATTGACACAGATTAACTTCAGGCGCGCAGGATTCTCTCACCTCGGCCAATGCCGCTAGAGCCGGTGCGCACCGTCTCCAAGATGGCTGTGCGGTCGATCGCTTCCAAGAACGCGTCGTTCTTGGATTGATCGCCCGTCAGCTCAATGGTGTAGCTTTTTTCGGTCACATCGATGATGCGGCCCCGGAAAATATCGGCCATGCGCTTCATTTCTTCGCGCTCTTTGCCCACAGCCCGAACCTTGACCATCATCAGCTCGCGCTCGGTGTAAGCGCCTTCGCTGAGGTCAACGACTTTGACCACTTCAATGAGGCGGTTCAGGTGTTTGGTAATTTGCTCAATGACGTCGTCCGAACCCGTGGTTTGGATGGTCATGCGTGACAGCGATGGGTCTTCGGTTGGCGCGACCGTGAGCGACTCGATGTTGTAGCCGCGCGCTGAGAACAGGCCGACGACGCGGGACAAGGCGCCCGCTTCGTTTTCAATTAAAACTGCAATGATGTGTTTCATGATGAGATTCCTCTTTTCGCCGCCCTCCCCGAGCCACGGTAATGGCCCGGCTTGGCGGTCAATAGATTCGTCTTAAATTAAATGGGGTTGATAAAGAAGCCAATCAGGTGGCCCATGAGGCGGCTAGGGGGTGTTTCACAAATCCTCGGAGCCGAGCAACATTTCAGTGATGCCCTTGCCGGCTTGCACCATCGGGAAGACGTTTTCAGTCGGGTCCGTGCGGAAGTCCAAGAACACCGTGCGGTCTTTCAACTTGCGGGCTTCGCGCAAGGCGGGCTCAACGTCTTCAGGGCGCTCAATCAGCATGCCCACGTGGCCATAGGCTTCAGCCAGCTTGACAAAATCGGGCAGGGCGTCCATGTAGCTGTGGCTGTAACGGCCTGAATATTCAATTTGTTGCCACTGACGCACCATGCCCAAATAGCGGTTGTTCAAAGAACAAATGATGATGGGCGTGTTGTATTGAAAGCAAGTGGACAATTCTTGAATGTTCATCTGCACCGAGCCTTCGCCGGTGATGCAAAAAACCTCGCTGTCGGGCTTGGCCAACTTGATGCCCATCGCATAGGGGATGCCCACGCCCATGGTGCCCAATCCGCCTGAGTTGATCCAACGACGGGGCTCGTCAAAGCGGTAGTATTGCGCGGCCCACATTTGGTGCTGGCCCACATCGGAGGTGATGTAGGTGTCGGTGCCCTTGGTCATTTCCCACAAGGTTTGAACGACCTTTTGGGGCTTGATGACGTCGCCGTTGCCCAAGCTGAACTTCAGGCAATCCTTTTTGCGCCAGCCTTCAATCGTGTCCCACCAAGCGCCGAGGGCAGCGGGGTCGGGTTTTTGAGTGCCTTCGCGCAACATGCCGAGCATTTCGGTCAGCACGTCTTTCACATCGCCCACGATGGGAATGTCCACCTTGACGCGCTTTGAAATGCTCGAGGGGTCGATGTCGATGTGAATGATTTTGCGTTCGTTTTGCGCAAAGTGCTTGGGGTTGCCGATCACGCGGTCGTCGAAACGCGCACCAACAGCCAACAAAACATCACAGTTTTGCATGGCGTTGTTGGCTTCAACGGTGCCGTGCATGCCCAGCATGCCCAAGAATTTAGGGTCGGAAGCCGGGAAGGCCCCCAAGCCCATCAAGGTGTTGGTGACGGGGTAGCCCAATTGGTTGGCCAAAGCCCGCAACTCGTCGGAGGCGTTGCTCAACAGCACGCCGCCGCCGGTGTAAATGTAAGGCCGTTTGGCGGCCAACAACAGTTGCAAGGCTTTGCGAATTTGCCCGCCGTGGCCTTTGCGCACGGGGTTGTAGGAGCGCATTTCAACGGTTTCTGGGTAGCCGTTGTAGGGCACTTGCTTGAAGGAAACGTCCTTGGGAATGTCCACCACCACGGGGCCAGGGCGACCGGTACGGGCAATGTGAAAGGCCTTCTTCAAGGTCAACGCCATGTCACGCGCGTCTTTGACCAAGAAGTTGTGTTTGACGATGGGGCGGGTAATGCCCACGGTGTCACATTCTTGGAAAGCGTCCAGGCCAATCGCGGGGGTAGGCACCTGTCCGCTGATGATGACCATGGGAATGCTGTCCATGTAGGCGGTTGCGATGCCGGTCACGGCGTTGGTCAGGCCGGGGCCGGAAGTGACCAAGGCCACGCCGACTTCACCCGTGGCGCGGGCAAAACCGTCGGCCGCATGAACCGCCGCTTGTTCGTGTCGCACCAACACGTGCTGAATGGTGTCTTGTTTGTACAGCGCGTCGTAAATGTGCAAAACAGCGCCGCCGGGATAGCCCCAGAGGTATTGCACATTTTCAGCCTGCAAGGCTTTGACCAGAATTTCCGCGCCTCGAAGTTCGAGGGCCTCGGTCGATGAAGAGGTGTTTGAAGTCGTTTCCATGATGAACCTTTGTGATTTTCTCTAACGAAAAACCTTGGGTGCCTCTTCCCTGACTCTCATGAAGCCGGGTCGAGACTTAAAGCCACAGCCATGGGCGCGAAATGATTTTCCGCCGGACGGTGACTCGTTTGCCTTTGATTCGGGCCGCCATTATGACACCTTTGATAACGCCATGGTCTCGAACGGTACGCCCAAGCGGGCACCTAGCGCTTGAAACGGCGCACTTGAGTGCCATAATTCGCGCACTTTGGCCACTGAACTTGAACTTTCGAACTTTCTGAAGTCCGCTGAGAAACGGGCTTTTAAACGTTCCTACTACCACGTTCGCAACGAGGAAGCGGCGCTCGACATCGTGCAAGACAGCATGATGAAGTTGTGTGAGCACTATGGTGACAAGCCCGTGGAAGAGTTGCCCATGCTCTTCCAACGCATTTTGTCGAACTGCACGTTGGATTGGTTCAGGCGCCAAAAAACCAGAAATGCGCTGTTTTCGAATTTGGGTGATTTTGAATCAGCCAACGAAGAAGACAATTTCGACCTGCTGGAGTCCTTCAA
>Ga0007806_1000729_pt1 | contig 10628 bp, 25 predicted proteins | sample CryBogCBE18Aug09_FD_71192 | JGI IMG/M metagenome (GOLD analysis project Ga0007806, IMG submission 71192) | Freshwater microbial communities from Crystal Bog, Wisconsin, USA - CBE18Aug09 | ecosystem: Environmental > Aquatic > Freshwater > Lake | place: Crystal Bog, Wisconsin, USA | collected...
GAAATATTGTCAATCAATTCATAAAGCCAATTACCTCGATCCTCGTCAAAGAAATAATAAATCTCTTGGGCAGGAAAATCATGATTGATCTGTCGGAACATATTGAAATCATTCTCTCGATTGTAGATGTTGTTCATTGTCTATTATACTCTTGTGTTTTGAAAAATGAAAACCGGGCCAAATTTTGGCCCGCCATCCCTAACTCATCTCAGCGATCTTAGCGTAGAATTGTTCCTCAGTGTAGTTTACACCTTCAACCCACCATTTTTTGGTTCCATCAGTCCATTCAACAGCAGGTCCATCTAAGCGATGAAGTTTACTATTTTGGTACCAAATTTTGTCGCCATTTGAAGATTCAACAGCAGGCCCATCCAGACGATGGCGATCACCATTCACCCACCATGATTTTGTACCATCAGCATATTCAACAGCAGGCCCATCTAAGCGATTGAGATACCCATTCACCCACCATTCTTTATGCCCATTTTCGCCTTCAGCCGCAGGTCCATCAAGGCGATGTAATTCTCCATTCTGGTACCATTCCTTTTCGCCACAAGAGTATTCAATAGCAGGACCATCCAGACGATGAAGTTTACCATTGTAATACCAACGTTTTTCTCCACTGGCATATTCAACAGCAGGACCATCTAGACGATGAAGTTGTTGTTGTTCATTGTACCATCGCGTGGTTCCATATTCATCTACCGTTACTCTGTAAGTGATCATTATTTTATTATACTCCTGAAATTTGAAAAGTGGAAGATGGGCCAAAATTTGGCCCGCCAATCTTACGACAAAGTGTACTCCACACCATCCACCATCACTTTCTTGCCAGAACAAGGACGATTCATAGCAGCGATCTTTGTCTTGAATTGTTCCTCAGTGTACATCTTACCTTCGATGTACCATTCTTTATAATCATTCAACCCCTCATAAGCAGGGCCATCTAAACGATGAACCTTACCATTCACATACCACATCCTACGACCATCGCTACCCTCATAAGCCGGTCCATCTAGTCGATGGCGTAAACCATCTTCATTAAACCACCTAACATCACCAAGCTCATCGATCTCTACCTTGTAAGTAATCATTGTCTATTATACCTCGAAAATTTGAAAAATGAAAATTGATCTCAGATAAACAAAATCATTCTTTTTCTTTTGTGTTAGTGGAATTGGTGATTTCAAAAGTACAACCATCAATGTTAATTTTACCACCACCATTCCAAGCCATTTCATAAAAAATATGGCGAGACTTTGGATCTTCCAAAATCTTTAATACAAGATCGGAACATCTCACCTCAGGCATTTCTACTCCAATCTGGGCTGCCATCTTTGTGAATATAAACACTGCCATCTGTCACCACAGAAATGTCAAAGCTATATCCATCTCCATAAATTGCCTGTGGATCATAGGTGGTTACTACACCATCTTTCCAAATGTTAATGAAAATCTTGTCGCGATTCATCGCGATCTTTAGGAGCCAAATTGTAATTAGATTAAGCATGTCTATTATACCTCGAAAATTTGAAAAATGAAAAACGGGCCAAATTTAGCCCGCCATACCTAAGAACTAAACCACAACCTTGCGAGGACGCCCTCGCTTCCTTGGCTGACCATTCGCATCAAGAATCTTTACCTTCTCTACCTTATCTTCTTTTGGCTTACGACCACGCTTCTTACCGCGATATCTACTGCCTACAACAAGCCTACTCAAAGACTTGGAAGCTGTGCGAATGTCAGGATTCATTTGCAAATATTTCTCTGCAATCATTGGCTCAGTGTAACCGTAATCTCCACAGTGAAAGGAATCAGCAATGTCAACAATCGTCTTGTAAGATTTATTTACAACATTGTTCGCAATGTCAAGCAATTCCACTCCATCAGATTTAACACAACCACCCTCGAAAAATTGATTGGATCGCGTGTCGTATAAACACCTCACACCATCTTCGCGCTCTTTAATTATGATCTTCATCGCCTATTATACCTCGAAAATTTGAAAAGTGGAAAACTAAACATCCATAACCAATTGGCCCGCCGCCTCAAGCTCTAAATGAGAATACAAAGGAGTGTGACGAGAATATAAAACATTACAAAGCTTCTTCAATTCATCAACATTAGCCTCAAGATCTAACTCCTTATGCTCTAAAATAATCTCAAAGGTTTCAATTTGCTTTTTTAAATCATAAATATCTAATTCAGCCTCTTCAATATCTTCCTCCAAATCTGCAATTGAAGATCTGATTTTTAATTGCTCATTATTTAACTCAGCAATTTTATTGGCAAGCTCTTTGTTACTTAATTTTTCGGATTCCATTTAGCCTCGAATTTTGTGATTTTTTCTTTAAACCACGAAAATATAAACGTGGCACCAGACTTATGATGTATGAGCGGTTGATTCTAGTTTTATCACCGCAAGTTTTTTAACACACTAGAACTTTGCTCTGTCATTAAATACACACAATCGTCAGACAGATAATTAAGATTGTGTAAATCGAAAGAGTACACAGGGGAATGATGTTTGGGTCGAGCAAACATCAACCAGAAGGAGGTGGTTACTGCACAGGCCAGAATTCCCCTGTTTTTAATCTTGCTTCTCTACTATGTTGCTGAAAACCTCGAAAGACAACAATCAAGACCCACAAGATCTAGTACATTTTAGTACACAGGGGAATGATGTTTGGGTCGAGCAAACATCAACCATGAGGAGGCTGGTTACTGCACAGGCCAGAATTCCCCTGTTTTTAATCTTGTTTCTCTACTATGTTGCTGAAAAAATTGAAAGACAACAATCAAGACCTACAAGATCTAGTACATTTATTAAATTGTATTGTACCAAAAGAGGCTTTAAGAGGATGCCATCAGGACTACACACCAGCATCTACCGCAATCGTTCTAGTGTAGTTTCGGTTCTGCACAGGCCAGATGCCTCTTTTGTTTCAATCTAGTTTTTCATTAAACTATCTGGTGAACCAGAGAAGATTGCTGCCTTCATTAGATCGTGTACACCTATTATACCTCGAAAATTTGAAAAGTAAAAATTATTTTTTCTTCTTGTATTCAGATTTTTTGTCTTTTTTCAAATTCAAAATGTCGTGGCTTTTCAATTGTAAATCTGGATTTAATTCCAAATATTTTTCGGCAAGCATGGAATTCAAATATCCATTGTCGCCATACACATGACTACGCGCGATTTCAATGATTGTTTTTGTAGGTTTGTCCGCGATCTCATTCGCAAGTTTCAAAATCAAACTACCAGATTCTTCATCTTTAACACAACCATTTTCGAAAAATTTATTCGATCTGGTGTCATATAAACAAATCACACCGTTCTCGTTTGTTTTGAATACTATCTTCATTAATAGTATATACGAATTTCACAAGAAGTTATTTCACAGAAGCAAAACAACACCACATTGAAACCGACAAACATAATCCAAACAAAATCAACCAAAAAACCCAATCATTTCGCTTAAAATTGAAAATAAAAAGCGAACAAATAATCTGGCCCGCAATTGATAAAGCAAAAATTAGATTGTGGTCCATTTGTTATGATCGACATCCCAAGTGTGATAACCACTTCCTTCTACGCTAAACTTAATCAATCTATTCACATCTTTGTGGCCTTTTTCTCGCCACTTAGATAAACTCTTTTCGTCAGTGCAAATCTCAGACACAATCATATTTGCGCATCCAATATTACGAGCACTATTTACTCGATCCCCAATTTGCAAATTACACCAATCATTTTCACTCATTTTTAGCCTCGAATTTTTGACTACTTCGGCTTGCGATTAAAATATCGCACATTGTTGAAAATATAGCTCATTCCAGAAACCAAACTGATTAATCCTAATTGATCAAAAAACATCTTACCTCCAATAAAAGTGGAGGCCTCCATCAAGGCCTCCACGCCTCACATTAACGATAGATGGTGCGCGAAAACTCCTGGCCCTTCACATACTTGTTGTAAAGATTACCCAAACTCTGATTCTCGCGAATACCCTTCTCCACTGACTTGATCTTACTCTCAGCCAGCTTGTAAGTGTAGGTGATCTTTGGGTTATTAGTCATAATAACATCAACGAAATCTCCTCGAATATTCATGTCCTGAATAAAACTTGAATTTCGAATCGTAATCGTAGCAGGAGCACTCACAGGTGCTGCCACTTGGCTGACGAAGCGGCCATTGGGACCGCGCATTGCATGACGCTTGGAAGCATTTGGCTTCGTGTTTGTGTTTGTGTTGTTCATCATAGTATTATACTTTCCTTTTTTGAAAACTGGAAAATCGCAGCAAGCGATATTCTTATTTACGATCTTTCTTGGTCTTTTTTGGTTTGTTTCTTGTCTTTTTTGCTAATGCTACAGGAGTGTATTCCTCGAAATACTCCAAGGGAATCTTACTCAAAATTCCCTCCTTCGGCAATTCCTTAAAAGAAATCCCCTTGGAGATATTAAGCCCATCAACACCCCAATCTTTAATCAGACGCCACATTGAACAAATTCTCAGACACCATTGCATCTAGATTCTTCAATGCATTATCATTTACATAAAGCTCAGACATGTAATCATAAAAATCATACACATCTTTACTATCACAGCAATTCGCCATGATCACTCCATTTACGCTCATAGTGAATGGACCCACCTTATATACATCATCATTACATTCGATGACATATACCGTGCCCAACATTCCCTTTTCAGTTTGAAATTTCAACTTCCCCTTTTCAAGGAGCATTTTCAAGTTGGTGATAGCTTTGCTAATTGTGTCTTTGTTAATCATATTTTTTGCCCGAAATCTACATCATCAATTCCATGATGTCTGGAATCAATTCTTCCATAATTCTACCCATCTCTGCTGGATAATTTTGTCGCATCTGATGCTCTGCCAATGCATTGTTCAGAACCTGATGAATCGTCGCAAGCTCATACTCATTGAGAATGAGAACATAAGGGTCATTAATTTTTCCTCGAAAAGCTTTCACACCCATTATACCCGACAATTTTGAAAAGTAAAAATTTTAATCAAAACCTCTTAAAACCCAATTTTCGATATAATTCCCTCTTGTGTTTTCTTAACTTGAAAGCATGTGTGATTAATTGATCCCAAAATTCCGCGCGATCAAAATCTACACAATCATAAAACAAATGAGAATTGTAAAACGAAGAAGACAATTCACGATCACTCAATACAATACTGTTCATCTCAGGTAAAGATATCTTAACACAATTATCATATACCTCAATCAAACCATCTAAATCATAAATCTCTTCTTCCATAATATTAAGATGAAGCCTCGGTGGTGATAAGCACACCATCATTCACACGCTTATATGTTTTCAAGGCCGTGATACCTCTACATGATATTTCCGATTTTCGAGCTTCATCGCGAATCTCAAGTGGATTCTTACACCCATTATACCTGAGAAATTTGAAAAGTGAAAATTCTAACCACCCAAAATTAAATCGAAAATCTTCTCCTTGTCAACAGGACGAACATATCTGCGCTCAGACCCAAACATATCCTCGAAACCAGAAATCTTAAACCCATCGAAACTATACTCGGAATCAGGAACAGGACGACCAACGAAATCCTCCACCACACTCTGAGCCATCCTTAATGTGAAAGATGAGGTGAAAAGATTAGAACCAACAGGAAGTATTTCATGCATAATCATTTTTTACGTACAAGATGAATATGAACCTTAACGAATTTAACTCAATTACTCAATCTGACGACAAAAAAATCGTGGTGATCTCTGCTACATGGTGCGCTCCGTGTAAATCACTAAAAAGAACAATCAACTCAATCACAGATAAACAACCACATCTTAAAGACCATTTTATCATATTGGACATTGACGATTGTGATGAGATTGTGCAAGCTCATGAAATTCAATCTGTGCCCACCACATTCTTCATTAACAATAAAACCTACACAGAACACAAAGGACTAATCAAAGAACAAACCATCCTCGATTTCTTTAAGTAATTACATCGCGTCCAAGAATTGTGTTTTAGTGTGTGAAGAATTTTGTGTGGAATTGTGTGAAGAATTGTGTTTGAAAGGGAGCTACGATGTTTTACAAAACAAAAAACACAATTCTTCACTGTGTTTAATAAAAAAAACACAATTCTTCAAAGTGGTTGTTATCATTCTTCACAATTCTTCACATTTCATGATTACGAAAAACACAATTCTTAATAAGAGCCCGCGCAATCTATTAATTGGTTATGAATTGAGAAATAATTTCCACACAATATCACATAAAATAACATAATTTTATGCGCACAATTTTATGTGATATCACACAATCTTGCACAATATTGTTTATTTTGATCTTAATTTGAACCTACACAGCACACAATCAATGTACACAATTTTGTGTGCTATCGCATAATAAATCGCATAAAATTGTGCATTATAACATAATCTTGTGCGATAATCTTTCCCATAATATTCCCAATTTGTCCCACAAAATTCCCTGAAAAACACAAAATAATAAGCAGGTGATAAAAGTGTTGATCAGTAATAAATAATGTTACATGAAATTTTTCATGTTTCTGTAGTAAATTTGGGATACATAATTATTTTTCTAATAAATAGAGTGGTATGCGGCTCAGATCGGCTTAAAAAGTGAATTTTTGAAGCTAAGATATCTATAAGAGCTGAAATATCCCCTTGTCTCAAAAAAAAGGGGCAGGTAAATTTACTATAAGATTTAGTATACAATCAAACTTTAGTGTATGAAGGTATAATTTTATGAACAGGAAGGGTTATAAATTACGTTGTATTCAGTCGGTAAAGTTTTCTGGTGTTCAATACAAGGTAGGTGACATGAAGATGTTTTACAGTGCTTTACAGCGCAAGCATTTCATGGATCGTTGTGTTGGATGTTTTGTTATAGTGGATTAATAATAGCATCGAATTGTTCCATAATTACTTTCATCAAAATAATTGTGATAGATAATTCTGGTGATAATATGCTAATGCATTTAGAATTTCGTCAATTTCTTCATTATTGAGAGTGATAAGGTGCGTGTCTTCTTTGATGTTTAGTGTTTTCATTGTGTATAGAATTCCTTTTGGATTCTTTGTGTAATTGGTTCCCCAGGTTTCATGTATTATCCCGGTGGAATTGTTGAAATGGTAATCAATCTTCTTCTAGAAGATACACAGGCAGTGCATTGTTTTTTGAGAACCAAAAGAGTTCACCTTTGAATGGTGTAGTGAATAATTTCACTTCATCTTCATTAAGGTTTGCTGTTTTACCAGGCAATGGCATCCATTGGTTAAGTTTGAACATCAGATAGTTGCCATATTCATCAGCGCTCGTAGTAAAAGAGTGTCCAAAGATAGAAGGCATCTGAGTTTTTACTTCTTTTTCAGTTCTCAGAGATTTATAGTATTTATTAGAAAACAATTGAAAGATGAAATACAAAATCTTTTTCCATCGAGGTAAAGATTGCCAATATTTATTATATAGTTAAATTTCTTGAATTTTTTCATTTTGGAAATTCAATACTTCTTGCTCTCGCATATTCTCGCATATTCTTGAGTGTGAGTAGTTCTTGGTATGTATATTCGCTTGTCATATGTATTATACTTTGGAAATTTGAAAAATGAAAATGGGGGGGGGCGGGCGAAAATTGGCCCTTTGATTTATGTGAGGGTGTATTCCACCCCATCCACCACAATCTTCTTGCCTTGGCAAGGACGATTCATAGATTGGATCTTAGCATGGAATTGTTCTTCGGTGTAGTATTTACCTTCGATCCAACATTCCCAACATTCTTTATAGCCATCAGCACATACAAAAGCAGGTCCATCTAGGCGATGTCGCTTATTATTTTGGTACCACCATTTATCTCCATTGGCACATTCAATGGCAGGACCATCAAGACGATGAAGTTTACCATTTAATCGCCATTCTTTGGTTCCATCAGGATATTCAATAGCCGGTCCATCTAGACGATGAAGTGTGCCATTCAACCACCATGATTTATATCCATCTTTGCGTTCATATGCAGGTCCATCAAGTCGATGAAGTTTATCGTCTTGATTAAAATATATTACAGTTCCATTGTCGTGTATCTCTACTTTGTAAGTGATCATTGTTTTATTATACTCCTGAATTTTGAAAAGTGGAAACGGGGGAATCGGGCCAAAATTGGCCCTTTAATTTATGCGAGGGTGTACTCTACACCATCCACCACAATCTTCTTGCCTTGGCAAGGACGATTCATAGATTGGATCTTAGCATGGAATTGTTCTTCGGTGTAGTATTTACCTTCGATCCACCATTCTTTATCTCCATCAGGATATTCAATAGCCGGTCCATCTAAGCGATGACGTAGGCCATTCTGATACCACACTTTATATCCATCTGACAGTTCAACAGCAGGTCCATCAATTCTATGGTACGCACCATTCTGGAACCAAATTTTAGCGCCATCGGCATATTCAATAGCAGGCCCATCTAGGCGATGAAGCTGTTTTTTTTCATTGTACCATTTAGATGCTTTGTCTGTTACTTCTACTTTATATGTAATCATTGTTTTATTATTTTAAGGGGAGTCGGGCAAAATATGGCAATAATCGATGATGTTTTGATAATCTTCGATAATTCTTTCTTTGTCTTTTTCAGTTAATTTACGATTATGAGTATCGGGGTTGATGTTTCTCTCTTCCAGCCACGTTTTGAGTTTATCCTTGGTGCTGTTCATGATCTATTATACCTGAGAATTTTGAAAAGTGGAAACCGGGCCAATTTTGGCGCGACAATCCTACGACAAAATATAATCCACACCATCCACCACAATCTTCTTACCTGCACAAGGACGATTCATAGCGTCGATCTTGGCTTTGAATTGTTCCTCAATGTAATATACACCTTCGATATACCATTCTTTATCTCCATCAGGCCACTCAACAGCCGGTCCATCGAGGCGATGCTGTTGATTGTTCACCCACCATTCTTTAGTTCCATCAGAGCATTCAATAGCAGGACCGTCTAGGCGATGGTGCTCTCCATTCACAAGCCATTGTTTATGCCCACTAGTATACTCCATCGCCGGTCCATCTAGGCGATGAAGTATACCATTATGGTACCACACTTTATCGCCATTTTTACGTTCAACAGCAGGACCATCCAGGCGATGAAGTTGGCTTTTATCGTTGTACCATGTCGTTGTACCGTTGTCTTCTACAGTTACTTTGTATGTAATCATTGTTTTATTATATCTGAGAATTTTGAAAAGTGGAAACGGGGGAATCGGGCCAAAATTGGCCCTTTAATTTATGCGAGGGTGTACTCTACACCATCCACCACAATCTTCTTGCCCTTACAAGGACGATTCATAGCGTCGATCTTGGCTTTGAATTGTTCCTCAGTGTAATATACATCGAGAATATACCATTCTTTATCTCCATCAGGCCGCTCAACAGCCGGTCCATCTAGACGATGATATTCACCATTCACCCACCATTCCTTTCTGCCATCAGCATATTCAACCGCAGGTCCATCTAGGCGATGAAGTTTACCATTTAATCGCCATTCTTTGCTGCCATTAGCCCTTTCAATCGCAGGTCCATCTAGCCGATGATATTCATCATTTTCGTTATACCATCGCTTGGTTCCGTAATTATCCACCGTTACTTTATATGTGATCATTGTCTATTATACTCCTGAATTTTGAAAAGTGAAAAACGGGCCAAATTTGGCCCGCTGATTCTACGACAAAGTGTACTCCACACCTTCTACAACAATCTTCTTACCGATACAAGGACGATTCATGGCGTCGATCTTGGCTTTGAATTGTTAATATACATCGAGAATATACCATTCATTTTTGCCATTAGCCCACTCTAAGGCAGGCCCATCCAAGCGATGATATTCATCAATTTCATTGAACCATCGTCTGTTCCCATATTTATCTACCGTTACTTTATATGTAATCATTATTTTATTATGCAGTGACAAATTTTATGTCTTCCAGCGTGTATAAACTTTCATGCCCATCATATTCATGAATATCGAATTTCTTGCTTACAGGCACCCAAACAATCTCCATTCTTCCAGGGTGCCAAAATCCTTCTGGCCATTTTGTGTTAGCGATATGGGTAAGCTTTGTAATATCGCTTGGATTATCAAGAATCTCCATTACACAATCTGGATCAAATAAACAATCTTTGTATTGTGTATTCCATGAATACCATCCGGCTCCATATCCTGCTGATACGATAACAGCCACTTCATTATTTTCGTTGTATACTTTATTATTTTGAATATTATAGGTCATTTGTTATTCTTTGAGAAGTAATTTAATCGGGCGAAATTATTTATTGTTCATATATGGATTAGTAAGCACAAGCGGGGTGTGAGTTTTATTGTAATACACTTCCTCAAATGTTTGACAAGTGAGATTATGCTCTACCCAACCTGATCCCTTGGTATATTCGTCTGTGTTGTATTTGAGCCATCCATTTTTGCATGTTGCATAATCGCCTTGAGAACATGCTTTGATGATATTATTGATATCTGGTTCAGCGGCTTTCTTCTTTAATTCATTTTGTTTATCGACAGCCATCGAATTTTTGCTACAACTATCAGC
>Ga0007806_1000754_pt1 | contig 10435 bp, 10 predicted proteins | sample CryBogCBE18Aug09_FD_71192 | JGI IMG/M metagenome (GOLD analysis project Ga0007806, IMG submission 71192) | Freshwater microbial communities from Crystal Bog, Wisconsin, USA - CBE18Aug09 | ecosystem: Environmental > Aquatic > Freshwater > Lake | place: Crystal Bog, Wisconsin, USA | collected...
AAAAAAATGTTGTGAGCAAAGCGAAACAACAGATCTCGTTAGAGATCTTAAAAGAATGGCAATCCTGACTTTTTAGTTGTTTCCATATTTTCTTTAATGATCTTGTTAATAAGTTCGCGTTCTTCCTGAGTGAGCATAAATGCCTCATCATAGGTAATGCCACCACGCATATACCAACACATTCTTAATAATTCTTCGCGTAAGGCTTTTGATTCTCTATCGTATCGGTTAAGCAACGTTATGATATCTTCGTTGCTGAGAATCAAAAGCCTTTGCCGAAAAAACTTGAGTAATCAAAATCAATTGAAAGTTTAAATGAAGCGTCGCAGGATGTACATTTTACATCCACTGGCTTGATACTAATAACATTGGCAAATTCTTGTATTCTATCTTGAATTTGTTTAAGGACATTAGTTTCAGCGTTGGCATAGTATTCTCTAATAAACGCTGGGTTTGTTACTTCGTCTGACCCATCAACCGTAATGCTTTCTGTACAAGCAGCTACATTTTCTACACTTAATTCGACCATGCGTTGCACATGTCCGTTGAATTTGATTTTTCTCTCCTCGTCTGGCATATTTTCATCCTGGAGAGTCTGTATCAATCTTTGTTCTTCATAGGTAATACTTCCAGCTTTACTGACCTGGCGATAAGTCATTGGTTTTAATTTAACACTTATCTCGTTGCTAACATTAACTGGTTGACTATAATCGGGCATGACAATTTTATCTAATGCATCGCTTAAATTAACATCGTAGTCGTGTTCTTCACCGCAATGGGGGCATTTTGAGCTAACTGGCATATTTGGTCCATAGCTGGCAATACGTATAGCAATTATGGTGCTGTCCACATCAACGCTGGGCATTTCCCAGGCATTTTTAATGTTAGGGCAACAACTCTGCACAACCTGTACTACGCTGGTACCGTCGATTAAGGCATCGGGTGTTCTTAGCACAATTTCGTCTTTGGCAGTCATAGGATATACTGGAATTTTTCCATTAACTGGTAACTCGAGCGAGCCGTCTTTCCAATACTTTCCCCCACTGGTTAGTGTTATGTAAACAGAAGGCTGGCGAAAATGTTTAGCTAATGGGTTTACATTAGCATTATTTGGTAATTGAGGCATATTTTTTCCTATAAATATAATTGATATACTTAGATATTTATAGGTAAAAATGCCCACCGAAGAAGAAAATAAAGCCAAAGAAACGGAACTGTTAGAAAAAACTACCAAGTCCCGTGAAAAGGAACTTCAAGAAATTGACAAGATGCGTAAGCAATACGCAAAATTGATTCTTGGGGTTGAGGATGCTACAGACGAATTCCAGTCACTGAGCCGCGGTTTAGGCTATATGAGTGGACGAGTTATCGGCCAGGTTACTTCTGGATTTTTACAAGTAGCCCAAGGTGCTATGGCCAGTGGTGATGCATTTGCTGCCGCCGGTGCTGGCATGAAGATGGCAGTAGATACTGTCAATACCGGTGTACAGGTTGGCGCACAAGCATTAATGTCAGCAGGCGAAGACCTGAAAAAAGCCGGTAAACCCGGTGGCGCTGCGTTAGTTGCTGTAGGTCAAACTGCCAGTGTTGCTGCCAATGCTTTAGCAAGTTTAGCTAAAACTGGCATAGACTTTATGATTTCTCAAACTGGCAAGATGATTGCCAGTTATCAAAAGATGGGACAAGCCGGCGCAATCTATGCCGGTGGCCTGACAGCAATGACCAAAACTGCCCAAGAGGGTGGTATGACTCTGGAGCAAATGAGTGCAGCCACTGCGGCCAATACTGATGCATTAACACGTTCGGGTCTGGGTGTGTCCGCTGGTAGCAAACGTATGGCTGAAGCCATGGCTGCTGGTGGTAAAGAAGCTCGTCAGGGTATGTTTGCTCTTGGTATGAACATGGAAGAGCAGGCTGACGCATACGCTACAACCATGCAACGTATGGCAGGACCAATGGGCAAACTCAATGCTTCTAATGCGGAGGTTGCTGCCCAAACAGAACAATATGCACGTGATTTAAAATTAATCTCAGATTTAACTGGTAAGAGTGCTAAAGAACAACAAGCACAAGCAGACGCAGCCACTTCATCAATGCGTATGCAAATTGAGCTACAAAAAATGGATCCAAAAGCTCGTGCTGACTTTATGGATGCTTTACAGGGAATGACCAAAGAAAGCACCGCGGCTATACAAGATCGTATGGCACACTTTGGCACAGTAACAGATAAAACAACGGCCGTAATGGAATCTGTTAGCCCTTCGTTAAAGAAGATGCACGAAGAAGAATATCAATTGGCCAAAGCAGGTAAACTTACAGCCGAAAAGGAAATGGAGTTACGTGCCAAGTACGGCGAACAGATTAACAAAGAAATGGGCAATCAAGAAGCACTGGCCAATGCCGCTGCTTCGTCGGGCACTAACTTAGGCGACTTGAGTGCTCGTGCCGGTGAGTTAATGAAAGAAAACTCTAAGGTACACGAAAAGGGTGTTAAAGAAGCCGAAGAAAGAATTAAACAACAACAGCAAGCTGGCAAGGACGGCAAGGACGTTGGCGCAAACCTACAACAAACCCAACAGGACTTTGCACTAAAGCTACAACAAATTGCAATGGAAAATCTTCCACAATTTTCAAAAGCACTTGAAAGTTACGCTAAAATAATTGGCGAAGCTGTTGGCTTTTTAGGCAAAGGTGGCGGTGGACTATTTGATTTCTTAAACAGTCTTGGCGGTATTATTTTAGCCGCAGTAGTGCCAGCATTGATTGGAGTAGCCACTGGGGCAATGATGCGCGGCGGTGGTGCCAAAGGTGTTGTTGGTACAGCTGCCGAAATAGCCGGAGGTGGTGGTGGTGCAGGCAAGGCAGCACAAGGTGTTGGTGCTGGCATTGGTGAAGGACTAAGCGGAATTGGTAAAGGCATTGCATCAATTGGCGAAGGCGCCGGCAAAGCCATTGGCGGAATATTAAAAGGACTTGCCGACGGCTTGGCTGCGTTGGGAAATCCTAAAGTACTATTAGGTACGGTTTCATTGGTTGGAGTAGGTGCTGCTATGTTTGTAGCTGGCAAAGGATTCCAGCAATTCCAAGGACTTGATTGGGAAAGTATTGCCAAAGGATTAGTTGGATTAGGTGCCGCAGGACTTGGTGCCGCTGCCTTGGGTGCATTAGCTGTACCAATGGCATTGGGTGCCGCTGCCTTAGTATTAGTATCGGCCGCTACCTGGGGCTTTGGCGCTGCTATTAAAACTCTACCGGACAATATTGCTGAACAAGGTGAAGCAATTGGCCAGGCTATTAAAGCCATGTGGGACGCACCTATTGTTAGAATGGGATCAGCTGGAGCAGCAGCCTTGGCCGCAATTGGAACAGTTGGATTATTACCTTTAAGTTTAGGATTAACTGCTTACAAAGCCGCAGGCGGTATTGGCACTTTGGCAACTGATATGCAGACCATACAGTCACTGGACCCAGACAAACTTAAAGAAGTTGCCAAGGGCATTGCTGCCATTAAAGAAGCACAAAGTCCAAGTTTTGTTGACATGGCTAAAAATGCTGTTGCTGGTGCATTTGATAAATTAGCCGGGGGTGGTGACAAATCGTCGGACTCTCCGGGCGCTAAACCTCCTGCAAACGATTTATTAACGGCTGTAAATAATTTAGCCAAACTATCGGCGGAACAAATTAATCAACAAAAACAAATGCTTACGTACTTACGAGACCACGGAGAAACGAGCAAAAAGATTCTTCACGCCACCCAGTAATTTTAATAAATATACAACAGAGGATAAAAAATGGCTGGATGGAAAAAATACTTTAAGACAAGTAATATAGCAGGTGGGATGAGTCCTATTAGTGGCAATAGTGGTATGCCCACACCAGCGTTTACTAAATTTGGCAGTAGCTTACCAGAAGTATATATTGGACACCCAAACCGTATTGAACGTTATAATCAGTACGAGCAAATGGATATGGACTCGGAAGTTAATGCCGCGTTAGATATTCTTGCAGAATTTTGTAGTCAAAAGAACGACGAAAACTTAACAGCATTTGATGTACACTTCCACGAAAAGCCCACAGATAACGAAGTTAAGATTATCAAAGAGCAACTACAGCAGTGGGTTAATCTTAACGAACTAAACAAACGTATTTTTAAAATTGTTCGTAATACTATTAAGTATGGCGATCAAGTTTTTATCCGTGATCCTGAAACATTTAAATTGTTTTGGACAGAAATGTCTAAGGTTACCAAAGTTATTGTTAACGAGTCAGATGGCAAAAAACCTGAACAATACGTTATCAAAGATATTAATCCTAACTTCCAAAACCTAACTGTTACCGCAGTTAGCACAAGTGATACATTTACAAATCACCCACAAGTGGGCGGCCCAAGCGGCGCCTATGTTCAACCACGTACACCTTACTCAGGTGGCTCACGCTTTAGTCATGCACAAAATGAATCAGTTGTTAATGCAGAACACATTGTACATCTGAGTTTAACTGAAGGTTTAGATATTTTCTGGCCGTTTGGCAACTCAGTATTAGAAAACGTTTTCAAAGTATTCAAACAAAAAGAATTGCTTGAAGATGCTATCATTATCTATCGTGTACAACGTGCACCTGAGCGTCGTATGTTTAAAATTGACGTAGGTAATATGCCAACACACATGGCTATGGCGTTTGTTGAACGTATTAAAAACGAAATTAGCCAACGACGTATTCCCACACAAACACAAGGTGGGCAAAATATGATGGATGCTACATACAATCCGTTGTCAACTAATGAAGACTTCTTCTTCCCACAGGCCGAGGGCGGTCGTGGTAGTAGCGTTGAAATTTTGCCAGGCGGACAGAACTTAGGCGAAATTACAGACTTAAAGTTCTTTACTAACAAGTTATTCCGTGGCCTGCGTATTCCAGCAAGTTATTTGCCAACTGGTGTAGATGATGGCACACAAACAATCAGTGATGGTCGTGTTGGCACAGCTCTAATCCAAGAATGGCGTTTTAACCAATACTGTATGCGTTTACAATCAATGATTGTAGATCGCTTAGACAAAGAATTTAAAATGTTTATGCGTTGGAGGGGCATTAACATTGATGGTCAACTGTTTGATTTAACATTTAATCCTCCACAAAACTTTGCACAATATCGTCAAGCTGACATTGATAGTGCTAAGATTGCTACATTTACACAGTTAGAACCTATTCCATATCTAAGTAAACGTTTCTTAATGAAGCGTTATCTGGGCTTAACCGAAATGGAGTTAAGCGAAAACGAAATCATGTGGAAAGAAGAAAAAGGCACAGCCGAAGCACCAGATCCGGGTCAAACACAGATGCGAGCCGCGGGTATCAGTGCTGGCGGTATTGCCAGCGATCTTGAAGCAGTTAGCCCTCCACCCGGAGCAGAAGGCACACCAGCTGAAGCAGGAGCACCTGGTGTAGCTGACGGCGGAGTAGGTAGTCCAACAGGTGGCGCGGGCCCAGCAGCCAGCGCACCTGGCATAGGTTAATCCATTTTGGTAAATACACTACTATGTTCCTAAACGAAATGTACGACGAAGCAAAACCAGGATATGAGTCCGAAAAGGATGATAATTCTGTTATGCATTTAAAAGATCTACGCAAGACAAGACTTACTCTTGGGCATCTAAATCGCCTGAGAATGGCCAACGATGTGCGTAAATTTGAGTTTGAACAGAAAATGAAAGACACACAAGAAATGTATGCGGCACCGCCTGCTGAAGGTGGCGGAATACCCGGCATGTAATGCAGTTGTAACAAAAATCCTCAAAATCCTTCAAAAAACACCTATATTACCCCATAATCTACGTAGTTTTGTAAATACTTTACAAGCCATTTATAAAAAGGAGTTCCTACATGAACAAATATGAACAGTTGATCGAGCACATCATCAACGACAATGAGTCAGCAGCAAAAGAATTATTCCATCAGATCGTAGTTGAGAAATCACGCGATATCTATGAGTCATTAATGGATGAAGAAATGGGCGGCAACCAAGCTCAAAACTTTGTACAAGATATTACTCAACAAGATGACGCAGCTCAAGAGCACGGTCTTGGTGAAGACGACGAAGAAGCAGGCGAAATCGAATTAGGCGGTGACGACGAATTCGGTGACGAAGAAACATTTGGCGATGAGCCAGCTATGGGCAACGAAGAAGGCGAACACGGCGAAATCGAACACAAGATTGACGAATTATCAGCACAATTAGAAGAACTAAAAGCTATGTTAGCTGGTTCTGGTGAAGAGTCTGGTGAAGAGTTTGGTCACGAAGAGCCAGCAATGGACGGCGACCACAGCGATTTTGACAGCGAAGAAGAAGGCTTTGGCGAAAGCGAAGAGCAAGTTGCTGAAACTGAAGAAGTTACAGAAGCAGCAAGTGGTTCTGGTATGAGCGGTTCTGGTAAATCCGGTAGCGGCGTAAGCGGTTCTGGTAAATCTGGTTCAGGCGTTAAAGAATCATATCGCAAGTCTGAAGCTGAAATCATGAAAGAATACGTTGACAAGATCGGCGAAATCTACAAGCAAGAGCCAGCAACAGGCGAAGGCAAAACTGTAGGCACAGGCGGTGACGCTCCAACAGTTAATACTAAAGCTACAACACGTGGCCAAGGTCCTAAGTTTGATGGCGAATCAGCAGCAAACATTGCTACTGGCGGCGCAGAACAAAACCCAGATGGTAAAGCAATTGAAGAACCAAAGAATGAATATGCTAAGAAGCGTGGCGACTTGCCAGGCGCAGGTTCATTCAAGAACGTTCCAGGTGGCGACGCTGGTAAAACAAGTTTTAAAACAAAAGAATCTGCTAAAACAGCTGAAGGTAGTACAACTGACGGTTCCGTTCCTGTAAACAAGAAGAGCGAAATCGGCGGTAAAGTACGTTAATTAGGAAACAAAATGGCTTTGTTACTTAAAGAGCATCTTACCTTTGACAACGCTCAAATGAAAGTGTTGTCAGAGGACTCTGCAGACGGCAAGGGAAAAGATCTCTATATGGAAGGGATATTCATTCAAGGAGGCGTTAAAAACGCTAACGAGCGTGTTTATCCCGTTCATGAAATTGAGAAGGCTGTTACTACTATTAACGAACAATTAAAAGGTGGTTATAGCGTACTTGGTGAAGTAGATCACCCAGATGACTTAAAAATTAACCTTGATCGTGTATCACACATGATTAACAAAATGTGGATGGACGGTCCTACAGGTTTTGGCAAATTAAAATTATTACCTACCCCAATGGGCGAGCTTGTAAAAGCAATGATTACCAGCGGTGTTAAGCTGGGCGTTAGCTCCCGTGGATCTGGTCAGGTACATGAAGGATCTGGACACGTTAGCGATTTTGAAATCGTTACCGTGGACATTGTAGCACAACCCAGTGCACCTAATGCATACCCTAAAGCCATTTATGAAGGCTTGATGAATATGCGTGGTGGGGCTCAGGTGTTTGAAATGGCACGTGATGCCAGCACCAATCAAAGAGTACAGAAGTATATGAAAGAGGCAGTGGTGCGCCTTATCAATGATTTAAAACTATAGGAGATATCCAATGTTAGATGCTATCAAACCATTGTTGGATGCGGGTATAGTTAATGAAGATACTAAGCAAGCTATTAGCGAAGCTTGGGAATCTAAGTTAACAGAAGCACGTGAGCAAGTTCGCGCAGAATTGCGTGAAGAGTTCGCTGGCCGCTACGAACATGATAAAGCTGTAATGGTTGAAGCTCTTGACAAAATGGTTACCGAATCACTATCTGCTGAGATCCAAGAGTTCAAAGCAGAAAAACAAGCTCTATCTGAAGACCGTGCAAAGTTTAATGCTCGCATGGTTGAAAGTGCAGGCAAGTTTGACAATTTCTTAGTTACTAAGTTAGCTGAAGAAATTCAAGAACTACGTGCAGATCGCAAAAATTACGAGAATAGCATTGCTAAACTTGAAAACTTTGTTATCAAAGCACTTGCTGAAGAAATCAAAGAGTTTGAACAAGACAAACGTGCAGTTGTTGAAACTAAAGTTGCCTTAGTAGCTGGTGCTAAAGAAAAATTAGCCGAGTTACAAACAGCCTTTATTCAACGTAGTGCCGCTCTTGTTAGAGAGACTGTAGCCAGTTCGTTAGAGTCTGAAATGACTCAACTAAAAGAAGACATTGCTGTAGCACGTGAAAACATGTTCGGTCGTCGTCTATTTGAAGCTTTTGCAAGCGAATTTGCTGTTACTCACTTAAATGAGAACAAAGAAGTTGCTAAACTACAAGCTGCTTTGAAAGAGAAAGAAGCATTAATTGCTGAGTCTCGTCAAATCGCTGAAGAGAAAGCTATTTTAGTTGAATCCAAAGAGAAAGAAATTAAGATTATTAAAGAATCTGCAGAACGCAAAGAAACTCTAAGCAAACTGTTGAAACCTTTAAACAAAGAGAAGGCCGCTGTAATGAGCGAACTACTCGAATCAGTGCAGAACGATAAGTTACAGTCTGCATTTGATAAGTATCTACCAGCTGTTCTGAACAACAGTTCTGTTAAGCCAGTTGCTGAAAAGCAAGTAGTTTTGACAGAATCACGTACAGAAGTAACTGGTGATAAATCTGCTAAGCCAGTTGATGATGATACGAATGTGATCGACATCAAACGTCTTGCAGGGCTAAAGTGACTTAACCCTAAATAGGAGAAAAGAAATGACACAAGCATTATTAGAAAGCCGTTGGGGCGAGACCAAAGACGCTCTGTTAGAAGGCTTAAACGGTTCTAAAAGAACTACAATGGCAGTAATTTTGGAAAACACTCGTAAGAACTTGGTTGAAAACGCTACAGCAGGTGCTACATCTGCAGGTAACGTTGCTACACTTAACCGTGTAATTCTACCAGTTATTCGTCGTGTTATGCCAACAGTTATTGCAAACGAAATCGTTGGTGTACAACCAATGACAGGTCCAGTTGCTCAAATTCACACATTGCGTGTACGTTATGCTGACTCTGTAGGTCCAACTACAAACGGCGCAACAGGTACAACAGCTGGTGATGAAGCATTGAGCCCATTCAAGATTGCAACAGCTTACTCCGGTTCTACAGCTGGCTACGCAACTTCTACAGCAACATTAGAAGGTGTTCCAGGTAACCGTTTAAACGTTCAAATCTTGAAACAAGTTGTTGAAGCTAAGACACGTAAGTTGTCAGCTCGTTGGACATTCGAAGCCGCTCAAGACGCTCAGTCTATGCACGGTTTGGATGTTGAAGCAGAAATCATGGCTGCATTAGCACAAGAAATTACTGTTGAGATCGATCAAGAGATCATCGGTAGCTTGTCTGCTTTAGCTGCAACTGATTATGCTTACGACCAATCAGCAGTTAGCGGTACAGCAACATTCGTTGGTGATGAGCATGCTGCTTTAGCAGTATTGATCAACCGTTCTGCAAACTTAATTGCACAACGTACACGTCGTGGTGCTGGTAACTGGGCGATTGTATCCCCAGCTGCATTGACAGTATTGCAATCTGCAACTACTTCAGCATTTGCACGTACAACAGAAGGCACATTCGAAGCACCTACAAACACTAAGTTTGTTGGTACATTGAACGGTGCAATGCGTATCTATGTAAATAGCTATGCAAACGATTCAACCTCAGTTCTTGTTGGTTATAAGGGTTCAAGCGAAGCTGATGCAGCTGCGTTCTATTGCCCATATATTCCTTTGATGAGTTCTGGTGTTGTTTTAGATCCAGCAACATTCGAACCAGTAGTTGGCTTCATGACACGTTATGGTTATGTAGAGTTAACAAACACAGCGTCTTCCTTAGGTAACGCTGGTGACTACTTGAGCGAAATCAGCATTGCTAATCTATCGTTCCAGTAATCAACCCAGGGATGGGAAGTTCAAAAAAGCACCTTCGGGTGCTTTTTTGTTGGCGGTACCATAAATATTAACGTCTATACTGCGTATAGATTCTCGTCGGTGCCAACCGCGGGTGGCCTAAAACGCTACAACATAAGGAGAAATTAAAATGGCAAAATTAAAAATTACACAATCTACATCTGTTACCAATGTAACATATCCAGGACCAACAGTTGGTGATCGTTACGTATCACCAACTACAATTGGCGGATCACACATTGGTGGTACAGGTGGTTTGACAAGCCAAACAGGTCGTCAAATTCAAGGACAATCATACATCAATGGTGCAAGCTCACAACAATGCAGTATTCTTGCACAAAAAGGTTCACACAAGTTCCGCGTACAAGATGCTAACGGAGCCAAAGGTGTATGTACGTTAGTTAACAACCCTAACGTCTCAGCCGGTAAAATGAACATTCTTTTGACATTGAATACAGCAACAGCAAGTGTTGCGGCAGCTAACGTAGCAGGTGGTGCAACACAAACAACAGTAACTTTTTCAGGTGTAACTGGCCCAGTGGCTCTTC
>Ga0007806_1000755_pt1 | contig 10421 bp, 7 predicted proteins | sample CryBogCBE18Aug09_FD_71192 | JGI IMG/M metagenome (GOLD analysis project Ga0007806, IMG submission 71192) | Freshwater microbial communities from Crystal Bog, Wisconsin, USA - CBE18Aug09 | ecosystem: Environmental > Aquatic > Freshwater > Lake | place: Crystal Bog, Wisconsin, USA | collected...
TCGAGTATAGTTGCCGCATTAATGACGTTAGTACTTGTCGAGCGGTCGACTCCAATTGGCAATTTTGAAGTTACTTGGGCCGGTCCATTGGTGATAATATTAGTAATAATATCAATCTCTGCTTGTGCTATGGCGGCCTCAGCGGCAGTGCCTGGATTATAATTTAGAGCCTGTTGTACTGTGCTTTGATAGTTTGTTGGGACCGGAACACCTTCGATAATAAACGGAAGGATAAATTTAATATAGTTGTAAGCGGCTGTTGTCTGTGCTTGCTCGTTTGGCAATGCTGTAGACGATGCGTTGTAACTGTAATAATAAACACCAGACTGTACTGCTTGACGATTACCGCCGTATAGCAAGTCTGTGTTTACAGAATCGATCATATAGCCTACATCACGATAGCAAGTTGCTTGATTGTATGTGAATGATGGAGGACGGATATTTTCAACATAAGCGATAGCTTCAGCTTGGATATAGGCTTTGTTAGCTTTGATGATTGCCCACGCATTAGCGACATTTACGTTGGTACTTGATGTGATGCTATTTGGAACGATAATATCTGTAACGCCTGCTGTACCGTTAGCTAGAATATTTGTGATTACATTAAAATCTGCGGCAATCTTTGCGGCTTCAGCGGCAGTCGCAGGTGTTAAGTTAGTTACTTGTGTTACCGTTGACTGATAGCGAGGACCAACAATATTGTTTACTACTAATTTTTGCATCAACGAACTAACATAATTAATCGCATTGGTAGTTGTTGTGATTTCGCCACCAATAGAACCAGTGTATCCTGCTTGATTCCAGTATTGGATTCCAGAGAATTTCGCTTGGCTAGTTCCGCCAAATATTAAATCTTGTGCGATTGCATCGACGATCAATCCTGTATCACGGGAACATTTGGTCTGATCATATGAGAAACCTGTTGCGTTAGCATCAACCCATGCCACAGCTTCATTTTGAATATATGATTTGTTAGCTTCTAGTAAAGCATAAGCGTGTTGTGCATCTGTGCTTACTGGACTGAAGCCGGGGCTAACAATAATATCTGTTACACCGGTCGCACCGTTAGCTAGGATATCTGTAATAACAGCAAAGTCAGTGGCTATTGCACCAACTTGCGCTAGACTCGCTGTTGTTAAATTTGTAACTTGTGTGCCGGTAGTATAACGTGTTCCGCTTGTGTCGCCTGCAACAATTTTCTGTGCTAGACTAGAAACATAATTAATCGCGGCAGTAGTTGTTGACAACTCTTGACGGATATTACCTGTATAACCGTTTTGATTCCAATACTGTAATCCGGCAAAGTTAGTTTGTGTATAACCGTTACCTGGGAATACTAAGTCTGTAGCCAAGCTATCAATAATCAAGCCTGTATCACGAGCGCATTTTGTTTTGCTGTAGGTAAATTGTCCAGCACCATTGTACTTGACGTTTGCATAAGATACTAGTTCTTGTGCGATAAAATCTCTATTTGCTTCAAGTAGTGCAAAGGCATTTTTAATATTTGCATTTGTACTTGCAGTTAGATTGATAGGGATCTGCGGACTAGCAACACTCGGACCGTTCTGGATGATGTTTGTCATCTTGTCGATCTTAGTTTGTACAGAACTTACTTCAAGTAGCGTAGCTGGTGGTAAGTTGAGTATCTGCGATAGTGTATTGCCTGAACTCTTAGCAACTGGTGTTGCAGTCATGACCGCGGCTACTACAGATTTTAAGTATTGGTATACTTCTGTAACTTCTGCTATCTCGTTTGGAATTGCAGTTGATGTATAATCCCAAGAATAGTATGTAACGCCTGCTTGAACTGATTGTCTATTTCCGCCGTGTAATACGTCAAACGCTACGCTATCAATGATATATCCTGCATCACGATAGCAAGTTGCTTGATTGTAGGTAAATGCAGGATCTTTAATTGCTTCAACATAAGCAATAACCTCAGACTGCATATAGGCTTTGTTGGCTTCTAGTAATGCAAATGCATTTACTTGACCAGGAACGGTACTTTCAATACCGTTTGGTACGATCTTGTCGGTAATAGCAACAGTGCCTGTATTTAGAATATTTAAAATCGTGCTAAATTTATCTGACACAGCATTAATTTCGTTAATCGTTCCGGTTGGTAGATTAGTCGTTTGAGTTGCGGTTGATTGATAGCGTGGACCCGACGTATCATTTACAACAATTTTTTGAGCCAAACTACTTAGATAAGAAATAGCACTAGTAGTAGTTGTGATTTCAGATGCTATCGCACCTGTGTATGAACCTTGATTCCAATATTGTAGTGCGGCAAAATTACTTTGGCTATCTGTAGATGTTGGATACAATAAATCAAACGCCAACGCATCGACGATCAATTTGCCATCACGCAGGCATTTTGCTGTATTGAATGGAAAGTTCAAGAAAGACTGATTTACAAATGTTACGATTTCATCTTGCAAGAATGATCTATTGGCTTGCAGTAATATTTCTGCACTCATATAATATGGGTCAACTGCACAGCCATCATAAGATGTTGGTGCAACGCTTGGACCATTTGCAATAATATTTGTTATAATATCAAACCCGTTATCTAGTGCGGCTTGGGCATTGCCTCCACCAGTTAGTGCATAGTTAATAACCTGCACTTGGGTCGCGGTAGATCCTAGTAAATTTGGTGCTGACTGATTTCTAATAATTAGATCAGTTAGACTCTTAATATAATTGATTGCACCAATACATTGATTTTCTTGTCCTGGAATTAGCGATGTGATACCATTATAGTAGGCCAATCCAGATTCAACAGATTTGGCATTACCGCCAACTAGAGCATCGTAGCTAACGTTCTCGATAATGATGCCAGCGTCCCTATAAGATTTTTGTTCGTTAAAAATAAAATTTGGTAATGAGTTTGTAAATGCGATTATTTCTGCAACGATAAATGCGCGGTTTGCATTTAACTGTGCGTAGGCATTTAATAAACCACTGTCAGCAGTTTGGGTCAATCCAATAGGAACCAGTGCAGGTGCGGCAGCTGGACCGTCGTTGATTAATTTTATGATTAGATCAATGTCGCTTAATAATTTTGTAGCCGCTGTTGCCGATCCTGAAGGATTACTAGTATTCTGTGCAACTTCAGATTGATAGAAACTAGTCAGTACTTGATTTTGTACAACTGCAGATACTAGCGACTTCAAATAATTGTATGCTTGGATCGTTTGTGGTTTGCAATTTGCGATTTGGGATACCGACGAACTGTATCCGTAGTACGATACTCCGGCTTGTATGGACTGACGATTACCGCCACGCAATAAGTCAAAACTTACGCAGTCTACTAGATAGCCAACATCTCGCTTGCATTTTGTTGCATTGTAGTTAAATGTAGGAGCATTGGCTGTAATCCATGCGATTGCTTCTGCTTCTAAAAATAATTTATTTGCCTGCAACAGATTGTATGCGGCTTGTGTGCTTGTGTTAGATGTTATAGCACCGTTTGGAATAATTTTATCTGTAATTCCGACTGTGCCTTCTGTGATCGTGTTCGTTGCTGTAGTGAATAATTTTCCAACAGTAGTTGCATCTCCGATAGCACCGGCAGGTAGATTTGTAATTTGCGTTACTGTGCCTTGATATGGACTTCCTACTGCAATGTCTCTAACGATTTGCTGTGCTATGGAACTAATATAACTGAAGGCCGCAGTAGTTGTCGATACCTCACCGGGGATTACGGTTGTATTTTGGCTCCAATATTGTAAGCCTGAGAACACGCTTTCGCTTGTTGAATTATAAATTAAATCTAATCCTAATCCGTCAACGATTAGCCCAGTATCACGAGCACATTTTACCGAGTTATATTGGAATGGTCCGCCATAAGTCTGACTGATATATGCAACTGACTGTTCTTGTAGGAAAGGCTTGTTGGCTAACAGTAGTGTTCTAGCATTGTAGAAACCTGGATCTGGAGGACCACCGTTAATTGCTTGTCCTACATAAACTGAACCAGTTGTTAGAGTAACTGTAATTGTTGAAGTTCCGGCAGGATAACTTCCGATAGCGACTCCTTCTGGTACTTGGACTGTTTGGTTTGGCACAAACATAGTGCCGTCATTCAACCAAGGACCGGACTGGTTTGTGACGTTCTGTATGTATGGTGAGTGGAATACGTCAATCTTCTGACCGCTAACTTGTGGTGGGAACGCCGTTGCGTATGCTCCTCTGTTTGTACCTTGTGCATAACCTGTACCAGGAAAACGTCCTGACCGACCATTGAATGTCATCAACTGTGCTATATAACAACCAGACTGGACATGGAATAGGTCTTGTGTTTTGTTAATTGGTTCTATAATTGTGGTACGGAGATCTGAACCAATGATTGAAGTATAAGGTTTAAGTAGGATAGGATTATTTTCATAATAGTGTCCTGATGCTACTTTAATACTCGTGCCTGATTTGTATAAAGGGCTTCTGATAGCTCCACTAATCGTACGGCAAGCACGACTAGGATCCATAGCGCCACCGTCGTTGGTGTCGCTACCATTTTCGTTTACGTAGATAGTGTTGTCAGTAACAGGTGCTGTACCAAGAGGAGTATCTCCCCAAATACGAATGTTTCCGTAAACATTTAAAGGACCGGCACCTGGAACGATATCTATACTGCCTGGGATGACATTACTTAAAGTATTGCCAGTTACATTGATATTACCACCTGTTAAAGATGCAAAATAACCATCTAACCAATTGTTAGTTGCAGAACCAACATTGTATGTGTTTGGAGTTTTTGGAATTAGATCAGATATAAATTCTGCGCCAATTCCTAATGTATCAACACCTTGTGAGATACCTAACTGTATATTTCCGTCGGCCGTGATATTTCCAGTTGCGTGTAGGTTACCGCCAACAGTTGTGTTTGCATTTAAGTTAATACCGTTACCGGCAGCTGGAGTAATATTGATCGGACCTAGTGTAGATCCTAGTGTACCGCTTGATGCGGTTTTAGTAACTGTTAATAGACCAAGGGTGGAAGTGTTTGAAACTCGTAGTACGCCAATATTTGCAGTACCGTTGACATCTAAATCGTATTGGGGAGCCGCAGTTTTAATACCAATGCGACCTGTCGTTACATCTAAGTAAAGAAGATTTGTCTCAACTGCTAAATTTACACCGTCACGTAGCAAATTGCTTGCAAGTAACGGACCTGTAATGCGACCTACGGCCATATCAGCTCCTTATACACCGAGTTTCACGGATAACCACCTTACATTGCGGGTTTACCACAGTATGTTCTGCCAAATTTGGCATCACATATATTTACCATTAACTTTCAAAAGGCGGGAAGTAACCATCAAAACCGCTGATTGCATAGACGGGTTTCATTGGAGGAGCACTTGTAAACGATACATACGTGCCTGTGCTGTAGGCAAATGTTAAGCCAACACCTGCTTGTATAGTACCAATTGTTGGGCTACTGATATTGATAGCACTAGTTGTTGTGCTTAGACTTAATACCGTTGTGTTTGGAGAGATTCCTAAATCTCCGCCGATAACCATTCCCGGAATAATATTAATTTGATCTGCTATATTGATTACCGTAACTCCGGGGTTTGTAACGCCCTGTGTTTGTTTTGTCACTATAGGATCATTAACTAGAGTATAGTTAACTGTTGGGACTTGGAATACGTTTTCAACAAACACTAGGATATTTGCAGTTTTTGTTGCATCTTGTCTGTAACTAGTTGGGCCATATATGCTATTAACATAATTGCCGGTACCTAGAGTATCGACTGTAATAGTTGCTTGTCTGCGAGTTCTAATAAATTCCCAAGTGCCGTTGATATACGCTTCTAATTCTTGGGCGGTTGTATTATATCGCAACATACCGTTTGTATATGTTTGTACTCGTTGGTTAGTAGTACCTGCAGGAATCTGTATGCTAGCAACAGAGCTAGTTATAATTCGTCCGTCGGCTTCAACTTCAAAAGTATGACCTGTAGGATGATACCTGTCTAAGTTTAAACGTTTTACAAATTTCATTATGCAGTGCTCACTGAGCTAATTGTAACAGTAATAGACCCAGCAGTAGTACTTCCTACGTAAATTGAATCTAGATTTTCTAAAATAAATTTTTCAGAATCTAACACAAATGTTTCTGTTGGGGGTAGCGGAATACTCTTCATAATCTGTGTTTGATTTCCTGCAGGATATCCACTACCATTAGATACTACAAAAATGTCTATCGATGCAGACACTGTAGTTGATGTATTGCAACAAAGCATAGTTGTCACTGCACTCTGTCCAGAGGACTGATATACCAGTGTTGGTGGATTACCTGCTGTTACTATTTGTGTACTAGTTATCATTTGTGTTCCTTAAAATATTAATCCATATATGATCGCACGTTTTCTAGAAATAAATTCTCCTGCGGCATTCTGATTAGCGTAGTATAAACCTGTTCCACCAGCACCAACAGTACCGGTTGCGTATATCGCTGTGGTGTTTGTATTGGCTTCTGGTGGTATTGCTTGATTAGTAATTCGCAAAGCACGTTGTACGTTAACTGTACCGTTGCCTTGTGGTTCTAAAATTAAATTTGTGTTAGTGTTTACGGCATCAATAGCTGAAATAGTCTGCGGAGTGAATGCTAGCCCAGGGAATACTGTGCGTAGTTTTGAAAACGCATACACATCTCCGCCGTCGATACCTATAACTACTTCACTAGGATTCGTCCAGCCGCTGGTTCCGTATAAACTATTAATCTTAACATAGGTTGGGGGAGTTCCTGCATAGAATTGATCAACCCTTGCAGTAGTAGCTTGTCCACTTACCCATTGTTTAACCCATGCGATATTTGGAACGTCGTCATCTGCACCAATACGATCTTCATAATTTAATGCGCCGTTGGCTCCTGCCACTGACAGCACAGAATTTTTATTTTCGTAACCAAAAAAGTTTAAGGAAGGATATGTTCCTGTCTTACCTGCACCAGGTGCAGTTGCTTCGTCGATACGAATTAGATTAAATTTAACAGCGCCAAATGCTCCACCTGTTTTAAATTCAAATATGCCTCGGCCTTGTTTTCCGTCTGGTGTCGACCATGTTACATTGTTAATGTCGGCCGCATCATTGTATTGTATCAATGCCGCATTGGCAAGATTAGCACTATTTCCTCTGTCGATGATAATGCCAGCAGTGCCTAGTGATACATATGAATTTGTTTCGCCAGCATTTAAAACAATTTGATTATCTTTGATAGTTGCGTTGGTTGACTCTATGGTTGTTGTTTGTCCGCGGACATCTAGATTGCCAGTAACCACAACCGTACCTGTGTTAACACCAGTATCTAGGGTGATTGTTCCATTGGTTCCTGCTGTGATTTGGTAGTTACCGGGTACACGGACAACATTAGTAGTCATATAAAAGATCCTCTATTCTTTATTTATTGTTTTAACCTGGTTCAAAATAACTTGCACTTTCGCCGTCTTCAGTAATAAATTCAACAGAATCTGGGTTTTCTTCAATAAAGTACGCATCTGGGAATACTTCTAAAAATATTTTAAAAATCGTCATCCCCTCTCTATGCGGATACATGGGATTACTAGAAAAACGCAGTAAAACACCAAAGCTAGGATCTCGGATCATGTCAGGAGTAATAGTCGCACCCCACATATCATTTACGTCGCCGTAGGTTTGATTGTTGCTATTACGAAGATGTCCATCTACTGCGTACTGTCCTGCACTTAGATTAGTTTTATTATCGCTTATAACTTCTCCACGATAAACCAAGCAAACAGTTTCGTCTACAATTTTTTGATTTCTTTGCGTGGAAAGCGATAGGGCTACTCCGGTTACGTTGGCTGGCACATCGGATATACCAAAATTAGTACATTTTAGGTAATATGTTTTATCTAATTTAGGACCTCTGCTAGGATTAGCTACATGTGTTAGAGGTTTAATTGTTTGTATGTTATTTCTGCCGCCCGCACCATTGGTTACATCTGCAAAATTATAATCTGGCTGATCCATTATGCCGGCATTATAGTTGTTGGTCCAGCTGATGTCGTTGTCAGGGTATTCTGCGTACTGGACTATAGTTTTAGGGATGTAGAAACGTTGCATACCAGTATTTACCTACTGTCCCAGCAAGGCCATTAGATGAAATTTTTGGAATAATTTGAGAGTTTCGTTGATTTTGTCTGCTTGTTCTCTACATTTACGAGCAGTTGTTGATGTTTGTTGTCTGCGATTTTCTAACTCTAGCTTACTTAGAGTTGTAATTTCTGGTCTTATAGATTCGCAGATACGTTTTATGTCGTGCTTAAACATAGGTAATGTATTACCTAACCGAGTTATTTCGGTCTCTATATTAGCCCAGTCTAAACTTGTTTTGATTTGTAGCATATGAAAAGGGCTCCGAAGAGCCCTTATTATAACAGATTAAAGCCTGTTGGTCAGTTTGTTATGTGCCCAAACTAAATCGGATCCTGCATAGTTATTGCCATTAGCGCCTTGGAAGAATAACTGGAATTTACTACCACCAGTGTATTCAGTTTGATAGATGGTAATTGGATACCATGTACCTGCTGTTAGGGCTAAACTATTTGCATTAGTTCCCGAACTTCCTGGCATGCTTTGATTTGAAGCGTGAGCAGTCCAGTTAGTAGTTGTCGGAGCGAACGCGGCAGATCCGATCCACACAGCGGCATCATCATCTACAGAAATGTAAATGTTGTAGTTCTGTGTTGTCGGTACTTTGAAGTAACCATAGAATGTGCAACTAAAGTTTTGCTGACTTGGAGTGTCTGTTTGATTACCCCAGCTTACATAAGATTCACTGATTTGTGAAGTAAATGTTGCTGTAGTAAAGAAACTCATGTTCCATGTAGCTGTACTGTTTGTTGGACTGTTTCCGTCCCAGTTACCTTGATATTTGGTTCTTATCAAACCATTTGCGGCATTTGGTACTGTTGCGATCCCGCCAGATACTGTAGCTGTACTTCCATGTAATGCGTATGTCATACCATTAAATGCAACTGCGGCTGTTTGGTATGTGCCAGATCCAGGTACTGGATAAGAAGCATTTGGATCGTAATAGTTGTTACTGCTAACAACAGCATAAGGACCAACAGTCGAACCGTCTGGACCGTAGAATGTTACTCCGCCTTGACTAACAATATATTGTATCGCTGTATCTGTACCTAATACATAAGGTAATTTTGCTGTATTCCAGACAAACTTGCTGTCAATCTTTCTAGCAAAAAATAAATTACCTGTTGTATCAACTGCGGCAATATTCATCTGTCCTGCTGACAAACTGGCAGTTTGTGTCGCAACTAGTACACAACGAGTTGCACTAGCTGGTCCCCCGCTTATACTTTGTACTATAAACTGATATTCGCCTTTTTGATGTGCGATATATCCGTCTGTATAAGTGCCGGTTCCGTTTACGAACGAACAAGCTATAGTCATATCAGTCGTTGAATTAACAGTAGCTAAAGGGCTACCACCGACACCGCCTGTATAAACAGTAGAATTTGAAAATGGACTGCTAGGATATTTTACAGTGACGGGACTAACTGCCCCGTCAACATAATCGCCTGTGGCCAAATCATGTCTTGCGATTTTTAACGGCATGTTAGAATCCCTCTACAAGTGCGTAAACGTTATCGTAAGTTCCACCAACTGAGTCAGTTACTACAACTCCTGTAGTTGATGTTGTATCATCATAAGTAACCGCGGCTGTTGTACCTAACAAATACGGGTAACGGTATGCGCTATCGCCACCACTTGTCCATACATAACGATCGCTGATTTTTGCGGCATAAAACAAGTCGCCTGTTGGGCTTACTGCTTTGATACTGCATTGGCTAGCTGTTAAACTACCAGGAGCAACTGGAGTCAATACACAACGACTTAATGTAGCGGCACCACCTGCGGCACTTTGTACATTGAATTGTTTTTCGCCTTTTTGTGCGATAATCTGTCCGTCAGTGTATGCATTACCTGCGGAATCTTTATAGTTTACTTGGATCACTAGTGTTTGTGTATCTTGTGATGCGATACCACCTGTACCGCCACGATATACTGTTGCGCTCGAACTGGTGCTTGATGGGTATGTAAATCTGGTTGGGCTACTAGCTGAATCTACTTGAACGCTGTTGCCTTTTGCTATTTTTAAACCTCTTGCCATTTTAATTTCTCCTTGATGTTTGTGGGTTCTAGCCACTGCGCGGATGGGAACCGACGCAAGTCCATTTTGGACAAGTGTATTTATTGCGGTCAACAAAAAGGGCTCCGAAGAGCCCTTTTATGTTTATTTCCTGCCTCTTAGGATTACTTGAAGCTTACGTTAGCAGAAGTAATAGATACTTTGCCTAAGTAGTCAGCGGCGTTACCTAGAGATGAAGCAGTGTTTGTCAACTCAACATAGCCGTAGCGTGTTAAGAAGC
>Ga0007806_1000762_pt1 | contig 10390 bp, 12 predicted proteins | sample CryBogCBE18Aug09_FD_71192 | JGI IMG/M metagenome (GOLD analysis project Ga0007806, IMG submission 71192) | Freshwater microbial communities from Crystal Bog, Wisconsin, USA - CBE18Aug09 | ecosystem: Environmental > Aquatic > Freshwater > Lake | place: Crystal Bog, Wisconsin, USA | collected...
CAGCCAGAGAAGGGTAGAATCTATGTAGTAGCACTTGATCCAAGTCTTGGTACAGGTGGTGACCCTGCTGCTATTCAAATATTTGACGCAAGTACTACTACACAGATTGGTGAGTGGAAGCATAATAAGACTGATATCCCAAGTCAAGTTAAACTATTGGCTCAAATTACAAAGTATATCTCAGACATCACTGGCGAACCAAACAATATCTATTACTCACTTGAAAATAATAGTATCGGTGAAGCAGCACTAGTATCACTAAATGAATACGGTGAATCAAATATTCAAGGTACCTTTATTAGTGAGCCTGGCAAGAAGCGTAAAGGCTTCAATACTAGTAATAAGCCTAAACTAGCAGCTTGTGCTAAGTTCAAGACACTGTTAGAATCAAAGAGAATGACTATCTATAGTCGTCCATTGATTAGTGAGCTTAAGGCTTTTGTTGCTAGCGGCGGCAGTTACGCTGCTAAGATTGGAGACCATGATGATTTAGTGATGGCTTCGTTACTTGCAATAAGAATGATGCAACAACTTGCGGACTTCCACGGTGATCTAGAGACCCAAATCCGCGACCATGACGAACTTGTACCGCCCTTACCTTTTTTTGCGGTTCTCGGTTAATTTGCAATTATCTCCGTGCCATCGTCTATAATTGTGCATGCCTTTGCCTTCCTTACCGCAGCACTCACATTTCCATTCTGGGTAGGTGGCATTATTAGTGCGAATGACATTAGCGTTTTCTGGTCGGGATAGACATTTATCTCCGTGATACTTCGTATAATTACTGCTACCCATTGTTTTTCCGCAATGCGGACATGTCATCATAATTTGTGACGGGTGGGTTCCATTAGCCAATCGTTTCTTATTGTTTCGGCTTTGGATCTTCCCTCCCAAAAAATTGTGCTTGCCATTCTTTACTAGCTCTCTGGCTTTTTTCTTCTGCCACTCTAGGTCACCGAATGGGTTAGTGCCTGCTGCTATTCGTCTTAGGTTAGAATCAGGTCCTAACCAGTGATGAGTTCCGGCTTCGACTAACCTATTTTGGCACATTCTGGATAGTTCTGCTGTTTCTTCAGGTGATAACGCCATTCGTTTTGCCATTGCAAAGCAGGCTCCCCAGTCACCTTGAGCATAATGAATATCATAATGTTCTTGTATTGATACGCATTTTAGATTAGCAGGGTCATTGTTAGAATGATCGCCATCAATATGGTGTATCTCATAGGTGCGACCATCCTCATCTTTAGGAATGGGTCCATAATGTTCTATATAGATTCTACGATGGCTGTTAGGTGAATAAATAGTCATAGCTGATGCTCCTTCAAAGCGTTAGTGCGGGTAGATGCGTCAACATCGTGACTCGCAACTATATTTATCACCGGAAGACTAAATACTATTATGGCTACAGATTCAGAATCATTTAATCGCGATTTATATGACCTTCTCAAAGTAAGAGGTTATAACCCTGTCCCACTTGACAGTAAGAATCAAAGAGTATCAGCATCGCAAGACTCTGATGTTATCGAATTCCAGTTCACTAAAGACGGCGAAGACTATGGTAAGGTATGGGCCACTGTAGACGATGCACAGAATCTCATCATCTATTATGACAGTGAACAACAAGACAGCCCAAGTACTAGAACACCGGGTGTTGACTATGATGACACTTGGACTGGTCTACTCAAGTTTCTTAAGATGTGGGCACAACGTAGACAAATGAGCTTTGAACTATCAAACAAGGATCGCCTAGGCGATGATATGAGACAACGGGAATATCACAGAATGAAAGAAAAGCTAGGCGAAAGCTACCACCCAATGGGTAAGAAGGCATCTTACAATGATGCAGTACCCAGTGTAAAGATCATCCTACAACACAACCGCGCACTTGAAGAAGGTGAGCAACGTTATCGTAATGTAGCTCGTATCTTCCTTGAAAACCAAGATGGTGAAAGATTCCTAGCTCCTACTACTCGTCCTGGTATTGCTCGTGTATATGCTCGTCACATTGCAGAAGGTGGGCTACCAAATGATGAGCGTTGGAACCACATTAAGTCAGTATGCGAAGACTACAACAAGATGGCTGGCTTTGTTCGCGCTACTAAAGGCAAGCAGTTCAATGAATCAGCACAATCTTTAGTAAACGAAGGCATCAATCACTATAATAGCCTTCGTGAAAATCTACATAAGATGACTACTCACCGTGGTTATCAGGCATACTTTGAATCATATACTCCTACTCTTATGGAAGGCGAAGGTGAAGACATCTCAGAAATGTTTATGTCAAGTTCACTTGATCCACGCATTGAATCAGCTATGCCTATCTTGTCAAGACTACACAAGCCAATCGCTGAAATGAATGAAATTGGTTCACTTGCTGAATGGGCAGATGGTATTCTTGCTGAAAAGTTAGATATGACTGAGGGTTTTTTAGATAAGCCTAAGTTCACTTGTAATGTTCCAGGTCGTGAACCGGAAGAGTTTGAAGCCGAAACTAAAGAACAAGCACAAAAACTCGCTGCTAAAAAGTGGGGAGTGGATCCTAAGGCAGTGACTGTAAAGGGATCTGAAGGTGCTACTACCCCAGTATCCAGCAGCCCAGAAGCTCCACGCGATTTATCAGGATTATCTCCTATTGAAAGAGCAACTGAACTTGCTAAGGATAAAATGAAGTCAGGTAAAGTAGGTGGTGCCGTCGGCACTGCTGGTAAGATTATTGGCGGCGCATTGGGATTATCAGAAGAAGAAAGCCTACAGTCAAACAATCCAGTTGGTATTCCTGAAAGTTATTATGACGACGAAGATGAAGGTGAAGGTGAAGGTTTCTTTGTTTGCTTGGGCAATGAAGAAGACGGCGGCTTTGTCGGTATGGTTGTCAAAGAAGACGGAAGATGGAAAGAACGAGAGATAGCAGGTAATGCACCGTATAATTGGGGTGGCACTTACATGAGCTACTTGACTCCAGCCGATATCATGCAGCATATGCGTAATGATTATGGAAGACAGTACGACGATATAGCTGGTCCATTCTTCGGGGAAGAAGATGCAATGGAACATGCTCGTTATCAGTATGGATTGGGTGACCTAGAAGAAACCTCAAAAGAAAAGGCTGCTCGTTATGCTGATAGAGCATCAGGTAGCTTCCAGTATGCAGCCGGCAAGCGTTCCGATGACAGACATTACGACGAACACGGTAAGGACATGAAGGATGTTATGGGCAATCCCAAATGGACAAAGAGAAGCCCAGAAGCAATGGCTAAAGATGACAAGACAATTCAAAAGAGATTGTCTGGTCTACAGAAGGCACACAAGATTCTAGCAAAAGAAGAACAAGTTGATGAAGACTTAGGTCCGGAACAAAAGCGTGTAGGTCAACTTGGACCCACAGAAAAAGTAAAGAACAACAACATTGGCAAGTTAGTTGGCGCTAGCGAATCAAAGGAAATGGATCCTGAACTAGCTAGAATCATTGAAATGGCCAGATTCAAAAGATAAATAAAGATGTAGTTCACGGGAGTGGAGTCCCCAACTACTCTATAACTGATTAGGAGTTACAGCATGTGTATTTATTGTGGCACAGACAAGTACCGTAGAATTTATGAAGGTCACCATGGACCCATCCCAAAAGACGATATGGGATGGGCGTATGATATCCATCACATTGACGGAAACCGAAAGAACAATCACCCTGATAACTTAATTGCAGTCACTGCGCAGGACCATTATGACATTCATTATGCACAAGAAGATTGGATGGCGTGTTGGAAAATAGGCGTTAGGCTGAGGAAGCCAATGGATGAACTTTCTGACCTAGCTAGTAAAGGCCAAAAGACCCGGGTTAAGAACGGAACGCACCATTTCTTAGGCGGTGAAATACAAGGTCAAACAAGCAGGCGCCGAGTTAAAGAAGGAACTCATCATTTGCTAGGAGGACAGCTACAACGACAACGAGTAGCATCCGGAGAACATCATTTCTTGGGAGGCGAGATAGCACGAGTTGCAAACCTAGAGAGAATAGCAAATAAAACTCATAATCTACTTGGCGGCGCAGTAACAAGAAAACAACTAGAAACCGGTACACACGCTTCCCAAATAATGAAGACATGTGAACACTGTGGGGAAACAGTCAATGCTATGCAGTTTGGACGATTCCATGGTATAAAATGCCCAAAACGCAAAATATAATAATATAATAGTACCAATTATCTTGTAAATACTTCGTACATGAGTTATAACATAACTTATGTTCAGTTGTCTCCGACAGCGAAAACATGAAAACACATATAAAAGCTCAACTTAGGCACATTTAAAAGGAGAAAACAAAATGGCAAGTCTAGCAGAAATCCGGGCTCGTTTGGCAGCCCAAGAAAACAAGGGTCAGAATAACAGCACCCGCACTCAATCAGATAACGCAATCTATCCCCACTGGAACATCAGCGAAGGTGCTACTGCAACCATTCGCTTTCTTCCAGACGCTAACCCTAACAATGAATGGGGTTTCTGGGTAGAACGCCAGATCATCAAGCTCCCGTTCAACGGTGTTAAGGGTGATCCTAATGTAAAGCAGATTACTGTTCAGGTACCGTGCGTAGAAATGTACGGTGAAAACTGCCCAGTACTCGCAGAAGTTCGTCCTTGGTACAAGGATGATTCACTGAAGGACCTCGCTAACAAGTATTGGAAGAAGCGTTCTTATATCTTCCAGGGCTTTGTTCGTGCTAATCCGCTCGGTGATGATCAGACTCCTACTAATCCAATTCGACGTTTTATTATCTCTCCTCAAATCTTTACCATCATCAAGTCTTCGTTGATGGATCCTGAAATGGAATACTTGCCGACTGACTACACTAACGGCTTGGATTTCAACTTTAAGAAGTCCTCAAAGGGCGGATACGCTGACTATTCAACTAGTAACTGGGCCCGTAAGGAAACCCCGTTGACCGAAGCTGAACTTGCAGCTATTGATGCTCATGGGCTTTATAATCTCGCTGACTTCTTGCCGAAGAAGCCTAGCGAAGCTGAACTTCGTATCATTAAGGAAATGTTTGAAGCCTCTGTCGATGGTCGTCCTTACGACAACGACAAGTGGGGTGCATACTATCGTCCGTATGGTCTTGCAGCCCCGGAGGGTGCGTCAGCCCCACAGACCGAGACTGCTGGAACCAGCTCTCCTGAGGTACCCTCTGTAAACGTTGCTCCTACTCACGGCTCTCATGCACAGCCTGCATCGGAAGATGTTCCGTTTGACGTTGATGAACCTGTAGTTGTCCCTTCAACTTCAAGCGACAAGGCTGCTGACATTCTTGCGATGATTCGTAATCGCAACAAGGCCTAATGGTCTAGGGGAGGGGTAAAACCCTCCCCACATCCGTGATATGGAGAAACCTTATGACATCACCAGAAGACAGATTCCGCGCACTTAAACAGAGTCGCAAACTGTTAGAGGAGCTTTGCGACCCAGGCAAGACCCCTCGGGTACCAAGCATCATAAGGGACCGCGCTCGTGGTATTCTTCGTCATTATCCAAGTGATTATGAATTAGAACAGCTAGCAACGAATAACCCCGAAATGCTTGAAAAAACATCGTACAATGATAAAGTACTAAAGCAGATTGTAAGATAACAGGAGAACACATGGCCAAGCCATTTGATATAAGTAAGTTTAGGAAAGACATCACTAAGGCTATTGACGGTCTTAGTATCGGATTTAACGATCCGACCGATTGGATTAGCACAGGCAACTATGCATTAAACTATCGTATTAGCAGCGACTTTAAGAAGGGCGTTCCGCTCGGTAAGGTTACTGTATTTGCAGGCGAATCAGGCGCAGGCAAGAGCTACATTTGCTCAGGCAATCTCGTAAAACACGCCCAAGAACAGGGCATCTACGTTGTTCTAATTGACAGCGAAAACGCACTTGATGAAGCATGGCTTCATGCACTTGGTGTTGAAACCAGCGAAGACAAGCTACTCAAGTTGAACATGGCAATGATTGATGACGTTGCAAAGACTATTTCTGACTTCATGAAGGGCTACAAGGCCATGAATGAAGAAGATAAGCCTAAAGTTCTTTTCGTCATTGACAGTCTTGGTATGTTGCTCACGCCCACTGACGTTAATCAGTTTGAAGGTGGTGATCTTAAGGGTGATATGGGTCGTAAGCCCAAGGCTCTTACTGCACTTGTTCGTAACTGTGTTAATATGTTTGGTTCAAACAACGTTGGTCTTGTAGCTACAAATCACACTTATGCTTCGCAAGATATGTTTGACCCTGACGATAAGATTTCAGGCGGTCAAGGCTTCATCTATGCATCGTCTATCGTTGTAGCTATGCGTAAGCTCAAGCTCAAGGAAGATGAAGACGGCAACAAGGTCAGTCAGGTTAACGGTATTCGTGCTGCTTGTAAGGTCATGAAGACTCGTTATGCAAAGCCGTTCGAAAGTGTTCAGGTTAAGATTCCTTACAATACCGGTATGAGTCCTTACTCAGGTCTCACTGATATGTTTGAAGCATTGAAGCTATTGAACAAGGAAGGTAACTCGCTTGTTTACACCAAGCTCGACGGAACTATCATTAAGAAGTTCCGTAAAGGCTGGGAAGCAAATGATGATGGTTGTCTTGACTTCGTAATGGATGAGTTTGAACAGAAGAACTCTAAACTAGTTGTCGCAGAAGCAGCAATGGAAGAGGATGCAGCAGAATGAGCTTACCTCTTATCAATGAAATCTGGAAGCTATTGAAGCCGAGCATTGAAACAGGTGATACTGACGGTGCTGCTGAAACTCTAGTCAACTATCTCGTTGATGAAGATTATTCTCCTGCGGAAATCAAGCAAACTTTCAGAGGCGACAAGGACATTAAAAACGCTCTTGACTTCTTTATGGAGTCACCAGAAGATGGTCTTTATCATAAAGCAGATGATGATGACTATAATGACTTGTACGATGATTACTACAACGAAGACGAAGAAGACGATCAGTACTAATGACCTGGTACAGGAAAGTCACGACTGACCTCTCGGCTTTGCCGGATTTCATTTCTCATTATGATAATGAGTTGATATCTGCAAAGAATGATGTAAAGGTGTACGGCAATGTTGAAAAGAACATTGCCGCACTACCCGGCATCACTGAGTACCGCTTCAACCAACTTCAAGAGATTGAAGCGGTACTCAATTACCTCAACATACAACTTAGAAAGATTCGCAGAAAGCACTTTCAAAAGTATCTTGAAAAGTATAATCGTAACCTTTCAAGTCGTGATGCCGAAAAGTATGTAGACGGTGAGGATGAGGTTATTGACTATGAAGTTCTTATTAATGAAGTAGCATTACTTCGCAACAAGTGGCTAGGTGTTCTCAAGGGCATTGACGCAAAGCAATGGCAGCTTGGTCATATTGTTCGTCTTCGTACTGCTGGTATGGAAGACATTTCAATTGGGTAAGCTGAGGCTTGCTTTTCTCTCATAAACCTTTATTGTTACAATATAAGGAGATTGGTATATGTCATTTTCAAGTCTAATGTCTATTGATGAAGATTGGCCCGCTACGTTCCCTAATATACAGGTCGCAGAAGATGATTCATTGTTTAATGTAGACTTGGATATTATTGCTCTAAGCTGTGTTGCTAAGAGACTAAAAATGCCCATCAGCCCGGATAGCATGGGAAACCTAGCAAAGCATATTAGAGCAGAAGATTATCTAGAGTCCAAAGCTATTCGCACCTTCTATAACGGTAAACTCACCGTTGCACAGTTGCGCGGAGACAATATCACTAACTTTAGGCGAGACCTAATTAGGCTACTGAACACACCTATGAATGAGGATGGTAACTATTCCTATCCCAAAAAGTTCATTGGCATGATCTATAAGCTGCCATACTTTTATGAGTATGACCGTTCATTGATTGATGACGTATTCGGCAGTGAATACCATGATATTTTAAAGTCAATCCCAAACCATAATAATAAGGCAAATGTTTCGCTTACTTTTATTCGTAAGATGGATGCACGCCGCAAGCGTCTTCCATATACTGAATATTGGTTTATGGATGAACTTGATAACCGAGTAGTTCTCACTGTTGATAAGCACAATCCACTTAACGTTCTACTTGAACGTCATGTAGAATCAAATGATATTCGTGTAGAGGGGTATTTCATCAGGGACAGGAAGGATACTCTCAACTTCTACAAGGTGAAATACTGGACTCCCGTATTTTAAGGAAAACAATATGAATAACGAAAAGATTAAGCATCACATTGAATCTCTAAAGGAAAAGCATCGTAAAGTAAATGCACAAGTTGATATTATGGAATCGACTGGATCATTTGATGACGCTGACCTACAGTATTTTAAGAAGAAGCGTCTGGAGTTGAAGGACGAGATTGCCCTCAACGAAGCCAAGCTGGCAAATAATCTCTAATCAGGCGATTTATCGGTTGACAACACACCTTAGATTTGATAGAACAGTAATTGTTGAAACGCTGTTGAAAGGCATCTTATGACTACTGTTCTTATCAAGTCTGGTGTGTATCGCAATCTCCCCGTCATCAATACCCAGTTCAAGCTGGTCGAGGGACTTAAGCACGGCGCTAAGGGCGCCTACCTTACTGTCAAGAATGAGGGGCAGTTCGCCCAGCAGATTGAAAACGTGAAGATCAAGGTTGAAGGCCCTGATGCCTTTGAAATCAATGGAGAATATGTGCAGACTGTCACCGCAACTGAAACCGATGAAGAGGCAATGAACCGCATTGCTACTCGCTTTGAAATCCTTGATGAAATGGCTGCTGCCTGCATCAACGGTGATGTTCGTGCAATGATCGTCTCGGGCCCTCCGGGCGTTGGCAAGAGCTTCGGTGTTGAGCAGCAGCTTGAGAAGTCCTCGCTGTTTGATCAGCTTGCTGGCAATCGCACTCGTCACACTATCGTCAAGGGTGCGATGACTGCTCTCGGTCTGTATGCCCAGCTGTACAAGTACAGCGACAAGAAGAACATCCTCGTGTTTGATGACTGTGATAGCGTCTTCGCTGATGAACTTTCATTGAACATTCTCAAGGCTGCTCTTGACAGCGGCAAGCATCGTCGCATTTGCTGGAACAGTGACTCGCGCCTTCTGCGTGACGAGGGTATCCCGAACAGCTTCCACTTCAATGGTTCTGCCATCTTCATCACGAACCTCAAGTTTGAAAACGTCAAGAGCAAGAAGCTGCAAGATCACCTTGAAGCACTGGAATCGCGTTGTCACTTCGTTGACCTGACCATTGACAGTGAACGTGACAAGATGCTGCGTATTCGCCAGGTCAATCGTGACGCCCAAGGTGGTCTGTTTAAGGACTATAACTTTGATAGCAATCAGGGTGAGCAGGTTCTGGACTTCATGCAGGAACATCAGCATCGTCTGCGTGAACTGTCTATTCGTACTGCTCTCAAGATTGCCGATCTTGTCAAGATCAGCCCTTATAAGTGGCAGGCTCTTGCTATGAACACTGTGATGAAGCGGGTATAAGGAGAAGTAAGATGTGGAATAAGATTAAGCCGTATATGCCATGGAATGTTATTGAGTTTATTTTTTACTTTATACTCTTTAATATTGCCAACACGTATTACATTGGTGATGGTTCTAGGGCATCGTTTGCGGTCGCTCTAGCATCTTGTGGATTGATGATGGCAATTCAAACTCGCCGTAAATTGAATAAAGGCGAATACAAATAATAGCCTTTCAACTCAAACTGAGGGGACTTCGGTCCCTTCTTTTTTGCCAGAATGCTTGTAAATACTAAACAACGGTGTTATACTATGGACATGAAGAACAAAGAGCAAGTACTATACTTCTTCCTGCAGGGTAAGATCAGCTTGAGTCAGTATGACTACAAGTTCATGGCCAACCTGCAATCTATGATCCAGAAAGACAACCGTGTTACTTCAAATCAGGCTGATTTGTTTGACAAACTGATTAGCAAGTACAACAAGCAGCTTACTAAGCAAGGATTTGTCAAGGAAGAACTTAAAGCACTTTCCTGGAAGACAATGCTTGTTGAAAGCAGCTCCGAATATACCGGCGCAGTTGTCTCATTGAGGGATGACAATCTTATCATTCGTGTTCCGTTCAACAAGACATTCATCAATGCGTTTCGTAATGTCAAAAACAATGAGTTTGAATGGGACAAAGACACCAAATCATACAAGACACCATTCAGCACAAACTCATTGAAGATTGCTCACTATACCCTACCTAAGTTTTTCCCCACTGTTAGGTATGATGATGACCTACAAGGTGTGATTGATGAATTGCAGCAGTACGAGGGCCTAGTATGGAACCCTACGTTAATGCAAGTCAATGATAGATTGTTTGTAGCAGCAACTAACACTGTTCTTGCTGAGACCATTGGTGATATG